>JGI24806J26614_1000762_pt1 | contig 10738 bp, 6 predicted proteins | sample Kansoi200umMDA_FD_26614 | JGI IMG/M metagenome (IMG submission 26614) | reverse complement strand
ATTTTATCATGCACATCACCTGCAGTATCATTTTCATCAATTGGAAAACTTTCCTGCAGTAAAATATCACCAGTATCTATTTCATGTTTTAGTTTAAAAGTAGTTACACCGGTCTCTTTCTCCCCGTTTATAACTGCCCAGTTGATCGGTGCTGCACCGCGGTATTGTGGCAATAAACTACCATGAAGATTGATTGTGCCAAGTGGCGGCATGTTCCAAACCGATTCAGGCAACATACGAAACGCAACAACAATTTGCAGGTCTGCATTTAATGATCTTAATTCATCTAAGAATTGCTGGTTTTTTAATTTTTCCGGTTGTAAAACTTTCAGATGATGGCGAACAGCATATTTTTTTACTGCACTTTCGGTCATCTTCATTCCGCGACCAGCGGGTTTATCCGGTGCAGTAATAACGCCAACAATATTACATTTGGCTTTCACCAATGCATCAAGTGATGCAACGGCAAATTCCGGGGTACCCATGAAAACAATACGCAGATCTTTATAGTTGCTCATTGATGCGAAGATAATTTTCTTGAATGCAAATAATTAAAAAAACTGTTCAGAACGCCTGAACAGTTCTAATAATTAAAGTGAGATGAGTTTACTTAATGCCGCTAAAGATATTCTGGGCCATTGCCCCAATTACCGGTATGGGTTTTTCCTGGCCATTTATTGCTGCAACCAAACCGAGTACCCATAATACAACAAGACCAATCCATAATAAAAAGATAATTGCCCATCCAATAAAAGGGATGAAGACCAGCATTATTTGAACAATATAACATAGGATGCCAAGGATCATAAGAAGTAAAGATTGCCGGATATGATAGGCGGCTAATTGCGATTTGTTACTATTAAACATCACAAAAGCGATGATCCAGCCGATCCATGTGAAATAACTAATGATGGCAATTGATTTACCATCCATGCCTGATGCTGCAGGAGCGGGGGTTGGGTTGGTTTCGTTAGACATAAAAGTTGATTTTGGTTTCTGAAAGTTATTCAAAGTCTTCGTATAACAAATATTTTTTTCTCACAGTTTTGAATTCACTTAGTTTAGGCTCCCAGCTTTTTCTTATTTCTTCTTCACTCTTACCATCGTTTATCTGTTGCATTAATACATCAGTTCCTGAAAGACGATTGAATGAATTTGATCTTAAAAAGAAACTATCTTTTTGCGGAAAAAGTTTATACGCTTCGATCAGCCACTTCAATTGTATCCTGCCATCTACTTTTTTCAGTACTTCTTCTACCGTGCCGCCAAGGTTCCACCCGTAACAAACTTTTCCAAAATGTTTTGAGCCTTTAGATCCTTCGTTGGGATTAGGTGTAAAAGAAAATAAATTCTTCGGCAGATCGGGATGGCCAATATATTGAAAGGGCTTATCTGTGCCCCGGCCTTCACTCAATGCAGTTCCCTCAAATAAACAGGTAGATGGATAAAGATAAATAGACTGCATATCAGGCAAATTAGGTGATGGCTTTACTGGCAACACGTATTTGCTTTTATGTGTATAGTTCTGGCATTTGATAAACAGTACATGAAAGGGAGTATCGGCTGTAGGTTCTGTAGTAATATTATAGGCAGTTATTCCATTAACTTTTTCACTCAGCCATTTTTCTCCCATTAGCATTCTTGCGTATTCGGCCATGGTCATCCCATAGGCGATAGGAATAGGCTGCATGCCTACAAAACTTTTAAACTAAAACATGAAATAGATACTGGTGATATTTTACTGCAGGAAAGTTTTCCAATTGATGAAAATGATACTGCAGGTGATGTGCATGATAAAATGAAAGAAATTGGTGCAAGAGTATTGGTGGAAACGGTGAAAGGAATTGCAGATGGGACACTTGAAGAAAGACCACAGTCCACGGTCGACAGTCCACAGTCAGAAGACTCTGACTCCCGACTCCCGGCTTCCGACTCCCGACTATTGAGACATGCCCCCAAAATATTCACCGAAACCTGCAATATAGATTGGCGAAAATCTATTGATGAAATTCATAACCTTATCAAGGGTCTCTCGCCTTTTCCCTGTGCTTTTACTGAACTTGGCGATAAGACAATTAAAGTATTCCGCAGCGAAAAAGAACTTTCATTACCAACTTCAAAACCTGGTCGCTGGGAATCCGATGGAAAAACTTATTTGAAATTTGCAGCAAAGGATGGATACATTCTTCTAAAAGATGTTCAGCTCGAAGGCAAGAAAAGGATGCTGATTGAAGATTTTCTTCGTGGTTATCGGTTTGGCTGATCAATCCCTTTCACTAATTATTTTTTCAGCCATCAACAGATCCAATGGTTTTGTTATCTTGATATTGTTTTCCTCGCCTTCTACCAATGTTACTTTCAACCCATAAGCTTCCACCACCGAAGCTTCATCTGTAAATTTTTCTTTATAATCTATTTTAAAAGCAGTCAGCAAGATCTTACTGTGAAATGTTTGTGGCGTTTGTACCAGCATTACTTTATTCCTGTCTATCGCATCATTGCCTTCTTCATGAACTATTCTTACACTGTCTTTACTGGTAATAACTGGAATGGCAGTTCCTGTTTCAACCGCACTTGCATAACAACGATGAATAAGATTTTCCGTTAAAAGACATCTTACTCCATCATGCACAAAAATTATTGAATCATCTTCCACTAATTGCAGGCCATTTTTAACTGATTGAAATCTCGTATCACCGCCAGCAGTGATCCTGATCTTTTCGTTGTCAAAATATGCATCAATGATCTCCTGGCCCATGTCAGTATAGTCAACCGGCAGCACAAGTATTATTTGAATATCAGCAAAAGCATTTAAAAAAGTCTGAACAGAATAATAAAGAACTGGTTTACTATTCACCAATATAAATTGTTTCGGCACAGTTCCTCCCATTCGTATTCCTGATCCTGCTGCAACTATTATTGCATATTTTTTCATGCTACAAATAACTGTGATTTCAATGAAATAAAAAACCCATGTTTATTACAGTGATTAAGGTCTTAATGAAAGCTATAGGATCTTAATTGATCACAATTATCCTGCTTAGTACACGGTTACCATCACTCCAAACAATTGTGTATATGCCCGGTGTCATATAATTTAATATCACATCAGTTTGTCTTGAATTCCGAACAGGCAAAATAGTTTTTGCTTTCCTTCCGAGAATATCATAAAAATTCAATTCAGCATTTTTATTTGATGCCGGATGTTTTATTATTAAGAAGTCTTTGGCTGGATTAGGGTTTACAACAAGTTCTTTTGAATTGATACTACCCGGACTGCCAATACCGGTTACTGCATTATAGGTAAAGCCAGCAATAGTTACAGTTCCCCCGGGTGTTGTTACACTTACATTTCCCGAAGCACCGCCGGCTACAATAGCTGTAATACTTGTAGCCGAATTCACAATAAATGATTGAGCGGCTATCCCTCCAAAACTCACAGCGGTGGCTCCATTAAAATTTGTACCGGTAATTGTAATGGAAGTTCCTGTTGTTCCACTTGTGGGTGTAAAAGAAGTAATTGTGGGAGCAGGCGGAATGAATGTGAACCCTGTCAGTGAAGCGGTACCTGCCGGCGATGTTACAACAACATTACCCGATGCACCATTCCCGACAATTGCGTTGATCGTTGTTGCGTTTACAACTGTAAATGATGATGCGGCAACTCCACCAAAACTTACGGAGGTAGCTCCAGTAAAATTTGTGCCGGTAATTACTACTGTTGATCCCGTCGAACCGCTTGTGGGTGCAAACGAGGTAATAGTGGTTTGGAGAAAAGTAAAACCTGCTTTTGATCCTGTACCGCCGGGTGTGGTAACGCTAACGGATCCCGTAGCTCCGTTACCAACTACCGCATTCAATGTAGTCGTTCCAAAGAGTGTAAAAGAAGTTGCAGGCACTCCTCCGAAAGCTACCTGTGTCGTTCCGTTAAAGTTGCTGCCTTGTATGGACACAACTGTTCCGGCTATTCCGCTTAGCGGTGAAAAAATATCTATTACCGGAGCAGGTGGTATATAAGTAAATCCAGCCAATGTTGCTATACCACCTGGTGCTGTTACTGAAACATTTCCTGATGCCCCTGTCCATACTATAGCGGTAATAGTTGTTGAAGAAACAACTGTAAATGATTGAGCATCCATACCCCCAAAAGAAACAGCAGTAGCGCCAGTAAAATTAGTGCCTGTTATTGTAACTACTGTAAAGGTCGCACCACTTGTAGGCGTAAAAGATGTAATGGTAGGTGTTAATCCATACAAAAAGCCTGAAGCAGTTGCTGTACCCAAAGGAGTTGTTACAGAAACATTACCTGCTGCACCTGTTCCAACTACTGCTGTAATTGTAGTTGGCGAAACGACCGTAAAAGATTGAGCAGGCACACCACCAAAACTAACCGCAGTTGCTCCAGTAAAATTTAAACCTGTGATTGTAATAATAGTTCCTGCTATTCCATTTCCCGGTGAAAATGTAGTAATGTGAGGACCAGTGGTTTTATTTTTATAAATATGAACAACCGCAGGAAGACTATTATCGCTGACAGCGATCATTTCAGGTCTTCCATCTCCATCAAGATCACCGGTGCTTATTCTACCCAATGTTCCATTATAATTATTTGTATAATCAACATGCTCTGCAAACGATAGCGTTCCTGTAGTACTGGTATTTTTAATGATGCATAAGGTTTGGGGTACATATTCATGCCCAAATGCAATGTCGGGCTTGCCATCGCCATCCATGTCTTGTATGGAAAAAGTGAAGGGCTGTATATTATTGTTTGCTGTTAAAAGATCTGTCCTTGTTGAAAAAGAAACAGTTCCCGAAGTCGAATTATTTTTCCATATTGATATAGACAATGAAGCATTCGTATTTGCAATAGACATCTCGGGTTTGTCATCATTGTCAAGATCCGCTATCACAATATCTGTTGGTCCAAAATATTGAACGTTATCAATTTTCGTAGCGTAAGGAATGCCTGTTGCAAAGGAAATGTTTCCTACTGAGCTCATATTTCGCATAACATATGCAGAATCTCTTGCGCTGTTCAGGTAAGCTATATCAGGCTTGCCATCACCATCTATGTCTCCTGATGAAACTGCAATCGGAGAAAAATTCACTGTATAATTAATTGCAGGGGCAAAAGAAACATTATTTACAACACTTGTGTTCCTGAAGAAGGAAACAATTGTGGTACATACAATAACGATATCAGGTTTACCATCAGCATCAAAATCATCGATCTTAAAATCCAATGGAGACAATGGTAATGTATAATCAATTTTTGGCGCAAGATTGATTGTCCCCGGAACAGAAGTGTTTTTATAGATATAGAATCTTTTTTCATTGTTGTCAATCACTACTAAATCTCTTTTTCCATCACCATCTATTTCTGCACTTATAATACGCCATGGATTGAGACCTGCAAAAAAATCTACTTTAGGAGCAAAGGAAAGATTTCCACTCGTTGAAGTGTTTCGTAAAATAGATATGTTGGAACCGAAACTATTGGCCACTGCGATATCGTCCTTATTGTCACCATCAAGATCAGTAACACATGCATCTACCGGCGAAGTTCCGGTTGCAAAAGTTATAGGACCTTCAAATGAATTGGAAGAAATACCGCCTCCGCCAGGAAATGTTACTATAAAAGGTTTAACAGAAATTGCCGTGAGAAAATTTGTCGTTACAGTAATTCGGCTATAAGCAGCTCCTTGTGGAACAGTTACTGTCAATGATGTAGCCGTAGCAGAAGATACAACGGCCCTCGATGGGCCGAAGTAAACATAATTAAGTGCCGGATTAACATTAAAATTATTTCCTGTTATTGTAACAACTGTACCTACAGTACCGTTTGTCGGCGTAAAGGAAGTAATAATTGGAGCTGGTGGTTGAATAAAAGTAAATCCATTGAGCGAATCAGTTCCTCCTGGTGTGGTAACTCTTACTGCACCGGATGATCCTCCCAAGACTGTCGCGGTAATTGTAGTAGCATTAACAACTGTGAATGAACCAGCAGGGATACCTCCGAATCTTACATCAGTAGCACCTGTAAAGTTAGATCCGGTAATAGTTACTGTTGTATTGATGGTACCTGTCGTGGGTGCGAACGATATAACATCAGGCATCGGGATGTATGTAAATCCGCCAAGAGACGCCGTACCACCCGGAGTAATTACAGATACATTTCCCGAAGCACCACTTCCAACAATAGCTGTAATAGTAGTAGCATTAACAACTGTGAATGAGGATGCAGGTACACCGCCAAAACTCACTGCTGTTGTACCAGTTAAATTAGTCCCTGTAATTGTTATAGTAAGCCCGGTTATTCCGATTGTAGGGGTGAAAGATGTTATTGTCGGGTTTGGCACAAATGTATATCCTGCTTTTATTCCTGTGCCATGTGGTGCAACCACGGTGACATTACCCGAAGCACCGCTACCAACAACAGCGGTAATGGTAGTAGAGTTTACTACTGTGAAGGAAGATGCGGGCACTCCGCCAAAACTCACTGCTGTTACACCTGTTAAATTTCCACCGGTAATGGTAATAGTTGCTCCGCTTCCGGATGTAGTAGGAGAAAAAGAAGTTATTTGTGGTTCGGTAGATCTATTTCGCCACACTGATACTCTAAAAGCTCCTCTTATCACAGCAAGATCAGGTTTGCTATCTGTATTGAAATCGCATGATAATATTTTCTTATACCCTAATGCCGGCATATCGATGACAGAGCCTATTGCAATATTTCCTGATATGCTATTATTTTTAAACAATGCAATTGACTCAAGATTGTTTAATACAGATAGATCCGGTTTTGAATCGCCATCCAGATCGTTTATATCAGTTCCGTTGGGCTGATCGTCAACAGCATTCATATTATGATCCGTCCTCGCACCAAAGGTGATTGAAGTACCGGAACTGGTATTCCTGTAAGTTGAAATAAAATTTGAATTAAAACAGGAAACTGAAATATCATTTTTCCCATCCCCATCAATATCACCACTCGTTAATACTGTGGGATATGGAGCAGTGGCAAAATCAACTTGTACAGCAAACGAGATATTTCCACCAGAACTCGTGTTCCTTAATACTGAAAAAACATTTAACCCAAAATTTATAAGTACGAGATCAGGCTTATTATCATTGTTGATATCCGCATTTATGATCCCGCTATAAACACCTATCGTATTATAGTCCGATTTAGGTGCAAATGAAATATTACCGACCGTACTCGTGTTTTTTATTATGGTAATTGTCCCTTCAAGATTGGTGCGTGTAGTAGCTATATCAGGTTTACCATCTCCATCAAAATCAGTAACTGTGATTCCGATCATATTGGAGCTGGCCGGTATATTAATTAATGGTGCAAAAGAAAGGTTGCCCGCTGATGTCGTATTCCTGAATATTGAAACACTGGTAGCAGCAGAATTTGTTACCAACACATCTTTCTTGCCATCACCATCAACATCAGTAATCGCCAGATAATCCGAACTGCTACCTACCAGGAAACTGACTCTTGGTGCAAACGAGATTGTTAAACCAGTAGTGGTATTTCTATAAATCGCAAAAAAACCGTTTGTATTATCAACAACAATAATATCAGGCTTGCCATCTTCATTCATGTCGGCAATAGCCATATCATCGGTGTCAATTCCAGTTACGTTATCAACATTGGTTGCAAACTGAAATGCATCGGATGTAAATACTCCTCCACTAAAAGTGACGATAAAAGCTGTATTCGAAAATGCTGTCAACCCATTTACAGTAACTGTTATCGGCTGATAGGTAGTGCCAAAAGGTACGGTAACAGTTAAAGAAGTTGCCGTAGCGGCGGTCACACTTGCTTTTACTGCACCAAAAAAAACTATGTTGTTTGACGGTGTTGTACTAAAATTAGTACCGCTAATTGTAACCGATGTACCAACTGGTCCGGAGGCCGGGGAAAAAGAACTGATTGTTGGCTGGGCAAAAATAGAAGAAGCAATAAAAATTGCAGTTAAAAGACAAAGAGGCGGTTTGTGAATTCTCATGATTAGCAGTTCGATACCCAAGATACAACACAAAACAAAAAGTCCCACAGAGAGCGGGACTTACTTTATAATGTGAATTGATTAAGCTTTTGATTTCTCTTCTTTGCCTTCCTTGCCTTGCCTTAAAGTAAACTTTATCTTTTGATTTTCTTTATCAAGGTCAGCGACCAATATATCGCCATGTTTTACCTGCATCGAAAGTATTTCTTCTGCAAGCGGATCTTCCAGATATTTCTGAATAGCCCTGTGCAATGGTCTTGCACCAAATTGCTGGTCGTAACCTTTCTCAGCAATAAAAGCTTTTGCATCTTCAGTCAGCTCCATGCTGAATCCAAGATTACTCAAACGCTTCATTACACTCTTCATCAGGATATCAATAATGTTGAAGATATTTTCCCGGCTAAGTGAATTAAATATCACCACGTCATCGATCCTGTTCAGGAACTCAGGAGAGAAGGTACGTTTCAACGCTTTTTCAATTACAGCTTTATTACTTTCATCCAGGTTCTGAGTTTTTGAAGCAGTTGCAAATCCAACGCCATCACCAAAATCTTTTAATTGCCGAACACCAATATTAGATGTCATAATGATCATGCTGTTTTTGAAATCAACTTTTCTTCCTAATCCATCAGTCAATTGACCATCATCCAGCACCTGCAATAGAATATTATAAATGTCCGGGTGAGCTTTTTCAATTTCATCAAGCAAGATCACACTATAAGGTTTGCGGCGAACTTTCTCCGTCAATTGTCCACCTTCTTCATAACCCACATACCCCGGAGGCGCACCAATCAAGCGGCTGACAGTGAATTTTTCCATATACTCACTCATGTCAATCCTTATAAGCGCATCTTCACTGTCGAACATATATCTTGCTAATGCTCTTGCCAATTCCGTTTTACCAACACCGGTAGGCCCGAGGAAAATAAAGGTACCAATTGGTTTTTTAGGATCTTTCAATCCTACACGATTACGCTGAATTGCTTTCACCACTTTCTGTATTGCTTCTTCCTGTCCTACTACCATATTCTTCATATCATCAGCCATGCGACGAAGTTTTTCTGTCTCTGCTTGTACCATTCTCTTCACCGGTATACCTGTCATCATGCTTACTACTTCAGCTATTTCTTCTTCACCAATTGGATATTTTTTATGTTTGCTTTCCTCTTCCCATTCATTTTTTGCTTTCTCTAATTCTTCTGCTAATCTCTTTTCAGTATCACGAAGAGAAGCTGCTTCTTCAAACTTCTGGCTTTTTACCACTTTATTCTTTTCATTCTTTACATCTTCAATTTTCTTTTCAAGATCAAGAATATTTGGCGGTACATTGATATTTTTCAAATGCACTCTTGCTCCCACTTCATCCATCACATCAATCGCTTTATCAGGAAGCAAACGATCTGTCATATACCGATCACTCAGTTTTACACAGGCATCAATAGCTTCTACTGAATAAGCCACATTGTGATAATCCTCGTACTTACTTTGAATATTGGTAAGGATCATGATCGTTTCCTCCACTGAAGGAGGCTCCACCATTACCTTTTGAAAACGACGATCCAATGCACCATCTTTTTCAATATACATCCTGTATTCATCCAGGGTAGAAGCGCCGATACATTGTAATTCACCTCTTGCCAAAGCCGGTTTGAAAATGTTGGATGCATCCAATGAACCGCTGGCGCCACCGGCACCCACAATTGTGTGGATCTCATCAATGAAAAGGATCACATCACGATTTTTTTCCAGCTCATTCATGATCGCTTTCATTCTTTCTTCAAACTGTCCACGATATTTTGTCCCTGCTACAAGGGCAGCAAGGTCGAGTGATATAACTCTCTTATCATACAACACTCGGGAAACTTTTCTTTGCACAATACGCAAGGCAAGTCCTTCTACGATCGCTGTTTTACCCACACCCGGCTCACCAATTAAGATCGGGTTATTCTTTTTACGACGGGATAGAATTTGTGAAACCCTTTCGATCTCTCTTTCACGACCGACAATTGGATCCAATGCACCGGTTTCGGCAAGACGAGTTATATCTCTTCCGAAATTATCAAGCACCGGAGTTTTACTTTTTGCAGTACTTGCGGCGCCCTGGCGACCACCTTTCTGCTGGTATTTCTTTTCTTCATCAAAATCATCATCACCTTCATCACTAAATTCAGCACGGGGTTCATTACTTTTCATTATTCCTACCTCATTACGGAAAAGATCATAATCTACGTCAAACTGATTCAAAATTTGTGTAGCGATATTTTCCTTGTTTTTTAAAATTGAAAGCATCAGGTGTTCAGTTTCCACGGTTGGGCTTTTTAGTGCCTTCGCCTCCAGCACTGTTACACGAATTACTTTTTCCGCCTGTTTTGTTAACGGTAAACTATTAATGTTGGCGATATTTTTCCCCGTTTTATCCTTTACTGCAAGCTCTATTTCCTTTCGTAATTCATATAAGTCGACATTAAAGCTTTTAAGGATCTTAATAGCAGTATTTTCCCCTTCCCGGATAAGGCCGAGCAGGAGATGTTCTGTCCCGATAAAATCATTTCCGAGCCTAAGTGCCTCCTCCCTGCTAAACGAAATGATTTCCTTTACTTGAGTTGAAAAATTGTTATCCATATTTTAGATAATTGCTTGTGATACAATAATAACAAATATTTTTGGATACGGTTTGTCACTAGTTATAAACGGAATGTTGATAATCTTAGTTGTAT
>JGI24806J26614_1000761_pt1 | contig 10740 bp, 8 predicted proteins | sample Kansoi200umMDA_FD_26614 | JGI IMG/M metagenome (IMG submission 26614) | reverse complement strand
TCGGCGGAAATTTTTATCGCATTTCCTTCCGCTTCGGCTGCTTTTGTTTTTGTGATCAGTAATGCCTGTCCTTCATTTTCAGCCGCCGCTTTCAAATTATTCGATGCAACTACTTTGCTCATGGAATCGAGGATCACTTTATCAAAAGTGATATCATTGATCTGGAGATCGAGTAAATGATAACCCCAGTTTTCCAATACATGATCAACCTGTTCTTTTACATATTCAACGATCTCTTTTCTCAACCCCAGCACTTCCGCTTGTTTTTTTGACGCTACATAGGTTCGTATAGAGCCTTCGATCGTACGAATGAGCGCCTGCATCATGTCCCTGTCGCTGACAAATTTGAAAGCTACTTTCTTGATCGTTTCTTCATCCTGGTTTTGTACGGAATATAACAGCATCGATTTGAAATAGACATTGGCCTGGTCAGACGTGATGGCCTGGAACTCCAGTTCAACAGAACGATTTTGATAAGAAATTTTTTTGTAGACAGTTTCCAGGATCGGGATTTTCATTCTCAATCCAGGAAGAGCAGTACGTTGGTATTTACCAAACATGGTGATAACCCCGATATAGCCCTGGTTAATCGTAAAAAAAGAACCGAAAAAAATGATGAGTACTACGATCACCCACCAATAATGAATCAAATTTTCCATATACAGTTCAGGTTTATTGTTGAAAATTAAAGGTAAGTGAAGAGCAGGGATTACTGCCTGATGTAAATAAATAATTCCACCCGTCGGTTCTTTTGCCTTCCTTCCGGCGTTTTGTTTTCGGCGATTGGTTTGTCCGCCGCCCAGCCGCGGGAAATGACCCTGCGAAGAGGCTGCAGATGTTCCTTAAGATAATCGGCAACTAAATTCGCTCTTTCTTCAGAAAGCTTTTGATTATAATTAAACGTCCCAACATTATCGGTGTGACCTTCTATTACTACCGAATCGATCATTTTATAGCGAAGGATATAGCATAAGCTGTCCAGCAAAATATTATTGCTTTTGCTGAGATCGTATTTCGCTGTTTCAAAAAACAGGTCGGGCAACACCAGGGTATCGATCTTGTATATCGTTGTCTTTTCCAAAACTGGTACAGCAGGAGGATGGCTTGCATAAGTTTTGATGTAACGCTCCAGCCATTCATGCCGCGGATCGAAAGAATAAATATCATCGCGAACTTTTTGCCAGTCTTCGCAGATTTTTTCATTAGGATCAACTGCTATCAAAGAAACATCATCCAAAAAAACATAGAAATGATTTTCTAAACCAATGCCTGTTGGCCCTGTAATGTCACGAATGGAAAAATTTCCCAGTGTCATAAAGACTTCCTTCCCGGTGGCCGTGTATTCAAGACTTATTTTTTGCCAGTTGGTATCAGTCTTATTAGGACTGCTTGCTTGCGCAATATATAGTGAAGGGACGATCTTGTTCTTCATTTGTTTCTCAAATAAAAAATCATAGGAAGTGAAGAACACGCCAATACTATCAAGAATGGGATGCCGCGACTTTACCCAAAACTCGATCTTGTATTTATTGCCCGGTCGCAATTGACACAGCAACTGGGTTCTTATATACGTTCTCATAAAGCGGATGCGCGAATTGCCTGCTTCAATAGCAACGCAATGCCGGCCCTGGTGGGCGATGCCGGGGATCTTAAAAAAATTTGCATAGGTGTTGCCTGTGCTCACCCATCCTTCCGGGGCGCAGTTGATGTTGTATTCGGTGCAGATATTCTCATCCTCAAAGCCGACATTGACGACAAGGCTTTGTGAGAAAGAGGGCAGGCAGATGGCAATAAACAGGATGGTGCCGAAAAATTTCATTAATGATATGATGAATTTTCTTCTTTGACGGCTGCATTCTTTTGATTTTTATCTGATCTTTCATGCCAGGTTTGAACAAGATGAACCAGCACCTCGAGGGATTTTTGCATATCCTGGATGCTCACATATTCATGCTTGCTGTGAAAAGCCATTTCCCCGGTAAAAATATCAGGGCAGGGTAACCCCATAAACGACAATCTTGAGCCATCGGTGCCGCCCCTTGCACTGTGCCGCTCAAATTTTATCCCGGCTTTTTTCATAGCGTCTTTGACATTTTCTGTGATGTCAGGATAATTATCCAGCACTTCTTTCATGTTGCGGTATTGTTCTTTTATTTCAAACTCATAGGATGAGCCGGGATATTTGCCCACGGCCTGTTTTGCAAATTGCTCAAGCCTTTGCTCATGCATTTTTAATCTGGCTGTTTGAAAATCGCGGATGATGAATTCAACTTTTGCTTTTTCAGCAATGCCTTCAATTCTTATCGGGTGAACAAAGCCTTCACGGTCATCTGTTGTTTCGGGTGAGAATTCATTTTTGGGAAGCAGGTCCAAAAAGCTGCCGGCGACTTTCAATGCATTTACGAGTTTATTTTTTGCATAGCCCGGATGTGCACTAACGCCATGGAACGTAACCGTCACGCCATCGGCGCTGAAAGTTTCATCTGTAAAACTCCCGAGCTCACCACCATCAAGAGTGTAGCCGAAATCGGCGCCGAGTTTTTTCAGATCTGCTTTATTTACGCCGCGGCCAATTTCTTCATCGGGTGTAAACAGGATCTTGATAGCACCATGTTTTATATCAGCATGCTGCATTAAATAATTTGCCAGGTCCATGATGATGGCAACACCCGCTTTATCATCAGCACCTAACAGCGTTTTGCCCGAAGCGGTGATAATATCTTCCCCGATCTTTTTGCTGAGATAAGGATGATCTTTCGTGGTGATGACCTGCAAAGGATCGTCTGGCAAAACAAGATCCTGACCCTTATAATTTTTATGAATGATGGGTTTTACATCCTTGCCGGAAGCATCCGGGGAAGTGTCGACATGAGAACAAAAACAAATAACCGGAACTGCTTTATCCGAAGTGGCAGGGATCGTTGCATAAACATAGCCCCATTCATCAAGATGCGCATCATCGAGTCCTATCTGTTTTAATTCATTGACCAAAACCCTGCTCAGATCTTTTTGTTTTTCTGTTGAAGGAATCGACTCTGACTGGGGATCGCTCTGTGTATCGATCTGCACATATCTCATCAAACGCTCTGCCGCAGTGGATTTGTAGTTAGGATCAAACATAGATGCAAAGATACGAGAGTCAAATCAGTCAGTTGAGTCATACGCGTCATACCGTCATAACCGTCATAACCGTCATATGCGTCAAATAGGTTAAATGCGTCGAACTAATTTCTCTGATGTGTATAACGCATATGACGGTTATGACGAAACTGCTCAATAGAATTACCGAACGTACAAGAGTGCGACGCAACAGGAGCTCAATAGCAGTTATCCAGCAGGAATCCACACCATCATTTCCCAATTTGCTGAAGCCGTGATTACTGGTTATCTTTTCTATCATAAACCAAAATCAACTATCATGAAAAAATGGATCATCGGCTCTATCGTGGGGGCCATTATTGTTTTTGCCTGGCAGGCTTGCTCGTGGATGTTTCTTGATCTTCATAAAGCCGAACACAGATATACGCCGGCACAGGATCAGATCATGTCGACGTTGAATGCAGCCAATCTCGAAGAGGGTACGTATGTAATGCCCAATTTCCCTTCAACCGCAACAAGAGAAGAACAGGAAAAAGTTTGGAAAGATAATGGCGGCAAACCCTGGGCAACCGTGTTTTACGGCAAAGCTGCCAGCGCCGATATGACAACACCGATGATCTGGGGATTTGTGATAGACCTGTTGCTGGTCATACTGCTGATCTCTATTCTCGTCCGTGGCGGACTTCCGAGCTTCATTGGGATTTTTACCGGTGCTATCGCTGTTGGTGTTTTTTCTTTTTTGTGGGGCCCCTACATGATGCACAACTGGTACCAGGTGCCCTGGTCATCCATTATAGGTCATTTGTATGATGCCATCGGGGCCTGGGGACTTTGCGGATTATGGTTGGGGTGGTGGCTGAGACGCCCGGTAAATCCATAATTTTTATTAGCTGCATGTATCTCTGAACCTAATTATGATTACACGAATTTTTTACGAATTACACGAATCGCCTTGGCTTAAAAATCATTATCTCTTTAAAAACTTCGTGTAATTCGCAGATAATTCGTGTTTGTAAAAATTTATAAACCAAATCAACTATCATGAAAAAGTATCTCATCGGCTCGATCGTCGGGGGAATCATCATTTTCCTCTGGCAAGGCGCTTCCTGGATGGGTATTGGCCTTCACAATGATTCCATGAAATATAATTCCGGCCAGGACAACATTATGTCCGTGTTATCGGCAAATATCAAAGAAGATGGCGCATATATGCTGCCTTCTGCAGCTACTGTCAAAGAAAGGGAGGACATGATGAAATCAATGGAAGGCAAACCATGGGCTTCGGTAATTTATCACAGCGCAATGAAAGAAGACATGACGATGAGATTTATACGCGGCTTCCTGGTTGATATTTTTCTTGTGATATCTCTTATATACATCTTAACTCGTGGCGGCACGCCCGTCCTCAGAAGAGTTCTTTCCGGGTCAGTGGCATTTGGTCTTGCAGCATGGCTGTGGACTTTTTATATGGGCCATATCTGGGCCGACCTGCCCTGGCATATGATCTGTGCCGATTTGATTGATTCATTAGTCGCATTTGGCTTGTGCGGTATTTGGCTGGGTTGGTGGTTGAACAGGCCGTGAGCAGTCGGCAGTCAGCAGTTGGCAGTAGGCAATCTGCAGCGGTATTTTATAAAATAAAAAAGCGGTTCAAGAATTTGAACCGTTTTTTTTATCAGGATTATCTTTCAATGTGCCGACTGCCGACTGCTGACTGCCAACTGCCGACTGCCGACTGCCGACTGAACTCAGGGCATAATAATCATCGGCTTACTCCCCACAATTTCCACCAGCTCCAGATCAAAAACCAGGTCTTCGCCGGCAAGGGGATGATTGGCATCCAGCATTACGGAATCTTCTTTTATTTCAGCAATAATAACAGGAAAATTTTGCCCGGCTTCATTGCTCATCATCAGCTGTGCGCCTTCTTCGATTTGCAATTCCGCGGGAAACCGGTTCTTGGGAAATTCAATGATCATTTCTTCACTGCGCGGGCCGTATGCTTCTTCAACAGGAATATTGATCGTTTTTTTCTCGCCCACTTCCATTCCCATCACGCCATCATCAAAACCTTTGATCACCATGCCACCGCCAACTTCAAATTGAAGCGGGTCACGGCCTGCCGACGTATCAAATGTTTCACCGTTGGTCAGCTTTCCATGATAATGAACTTTCACTGTGTCACCTTTTTTTACTTGTTGCATGATTTCTTTTTTAGGATTTAAATTATGTCCCCAACTTTCGTTCCACTATTGAACTTCGGTTGCGTCGCACTCTTGTACTGCATCAATGCTATTGTGCAAGATTGAATACACCGGAGAAATAAGGAGCTGCAAAATAAACCAATTAACTAATGCAATATATCATCTGTGATTGCCTCCAAATAATTTATTTTTGACCATCATCCACCATCGGATTGTTCTTACTAAATGATCTGTATGAAATACTCTTTATTGATCCTCAGCTTTTTTATTATTTCTTTCAGCACTGTTGCACAAAAAGAAAAAGTAAAGACCGAACCGGGCAAGGTGAAGGTCAAGGACAAAAGGCAACAGGCAACCGGTAACAGGCAACCGGCAACTGGCAACCAGCCAAAGATCATTTCCGGTGCGGAAAGAACAGGCGTTTACCTCCCGCTGATAAAAGGAAAGCGCATCGGCATCTTCGCCAATCAAACGTCAATGGTCGGTAACACTCATTTGGTGGATACGCTAAGGAAGCTGGGTGTTGATATCAAAGTGATCTTTGGCCCGGAGCATGGGTTCAGAGGCACAGCAAGCGCGGGTGAAAAAATTGGAAATTATATTGATGAGAAAACAGGAATTCCCGTTGTGTCATTATATGGAACAAAGCGTCGTCCCGATGGGGATGATCTGAAAGATGTTGACATCATGATCTTCGATATCCAGGATGTTGGCGTCCGCTTCTATACTTATATTTCTTCTTTGCAGGAATACATGGAGGCCGCGATGGAAAACAGCAAGCCGCTGTTAATTCTCGACCGTCCCAATCCGAATGGTTTTTATGTTGATGGTCCCGTGCTCGATACTGCTTTTCGTTCGTTTGTAGGCAAACAACCGGTGCCGATTGTGTACGGAATGACGATCGCTGAATACGCCATGATGCTGGCCGGAGAAAAATGGCTGTCTGAAAAAGCAAATCAGAAATACGATTATTATAAAATTGCACAAAACTCCCCCGACACAGCATTTCATTTTCTTGTGATCAAATGCGCCAACTACAATCATAAGAGCAAATACATTTTGCCGGTGAGGCCATCGCCCAATTTACCGGAGATACAAGCCGTTTATCTTTATCCTTCAACTTGTTTGTTTGAAGGAACAGCGTTGAGTGAAGGCCGCGGCACCGATATGCCTTTTGAACAATTTGGGCATCCGCTGCTGCCCAAAGATCTTTACTCATTTGTTCCCAAACCAAATGAAGGAGCTAAATCATCCAAGCATTATTATAAAACCTGCTACGGCTGGAATTTGCATGGAACACCCGAAGAGGTTTTGCAAAAAGTAGATAATCATGTTCAGTTGAAATGGCTGACAGAAGCTTACAAACTTTTTCCCGGCAAGGATACATTTTTTCTGAAATCAAATAGTTTCAACCGGCTCGCGGGGAATAAGACCTTAATGCAGCAAATAAAAGATGAAGTAAGCGAGGCAGAGATCAGGAAGAGTTGGGAGCCGGCGCTGAACAATTTCAAAGCGATCAGGAAAAAGTATTTACTGTATGAAGACTTCTAAAAGAATTTTAGATTTAACCTGCCCGACCTATTAGGTAGAGAAAATTTATTTTTTGTGGTCAGGCGGGGATTTTAGATTGCAGATTTATGGAAGTAAAATCAGAAATCGTAAATCCGAAACCCGAAATCCGGATCATCTTCATGGGCACACCCGAATTCGCTGTTGCTTCGCTGGAAGCGCTGGTGAAAGCGAAATTCAATATTGTTGCTGTTGTTACGGCGCCGGACAAGCCGGCCGGGCGAGGAATGAAGTTGCAGGAAAGTGCAGTAAAAAAATACGCAGTGCGGCATCATCTCAAAGTCTTGCAACCCGAGAAACTAAAAAACCCTGAATTTCTCACTGAATTAAGATCATTGAATGCCGACCTGCAGGTGGTGGTGGCATTTCGCATGCTGCCCGAAGTTGTCTGGAGCATGCCGCCGATGGGAACCATCAATCTTCATGGGTCGCTTCTCCCGCAATACCGCGGCGCTGCACCGATCAACTGGGCTATCATCAATGGAGAAAAAGAAACAGGCGTCACCACTTTCAAACTGCAACAGGAAATTGATACAGGAAATATTTTACTCCAGGAAAAGATCGAGATCGGCGAAAACGAAACGGCGGGAGAACTGCATGATCGCATGAAGGAGATCGGGGCTGCGTTGGTGGTAAGAACTGTGCAGGGATTGGCAGAAGGAACTCTGAGTGAGGTTCCCCAGGAAAATGTTCAATTTTCAATGCTCAATGCCCAAGTTTCAAGTCAGAGTGGTCAAAATTCGGAGGCTGACTCTCGACTATCGATTAATGACTATCAACTCAAATCCGCTCCTAAGATCTTCACCCAAACAACCTGCATCGACTGGCAGAAATCGATTGATGAGATACATAATCTCATTCGCGGGTTGTCACCTTATCCCGGCGCATTTACCGAACTGGGAGATAAAACACTTAAAATTTATCGCAGTGAAAAAGAATGGGCCGTTCCTACTTCGAGGATAGGTCGCTGGGAAAGCGACGGAAAAAGCTTTTTAAAATTTGCTGCAAAGGATGGATACATTCATATAAAAGAATTGCAGCTGGAAGGAAAAAAGAAAATGAGCGTTGAAGATTTTTTGAGGGGGTGGAGGTTTTGAATGAAACACAAATAACTATTCGTGATAATTAAACTTTCCTATTAAGTCATCTATTTTTCTCCCAAAATTATTAATCTCGCCATCTGTTATGCCATCTCTCGTCAAGACATCTGTAAGCTCGTCACATATTTTTTCTAAATCATCTTGTCTTAATGTTAGAATTAACGCTGATGATTTTGGATCCAACGGCGCTTCTCCTAGATAGTTGGAGATAGTATCATTATTTAAGCTCTTTAGAAATTGGATTTCCTCTTTTCCTACTTTTATTACTTTCATACATCTTAAATAAGAGAGAAGATAATTACACCGCATCCACATCCGCCACAATCACCAAACTCTTAAAACTTTTATGATTATGGATTGCAGCCACCTGCGCTAAAATATCTTTCTTGCATTGAGCGATCAGCTTTGCATCCCTTGGCAATTTCAACAGCAGCTCCATTAGATACAGATTTCTAATTCTTGCGATCACCGGTTCAGCAGGGCCCACCAAATAATTTCCATATTTATTTTTCAAGGCATCGGCAAATTCATTTGCTCCCCGCTCCACGATCTCTTTCATCTTATGTTTAAAAGTTAAATGAATGATACGTGAGAATGGCGGGTAGAAAAACTGTTTCCTGCTTTCGACCTCCTGCTCATACATGCTTTTATAATCGTGCCGCAACACAAATTGCAGAACAGGATGCTGCGGCTGCATAGTTTGTATCAACACTTTCCCCGCTTCTTTTCTTCCTGCCCGGCCGCTAACCTGTTCCATCAATTGGAAAGCTCTTTCATTCACCCTGAAATCTGCAAAATGCAAAAGACCATCGGCATCTAAAATGCCAACCAGCTCCACATTGTCAAAATCCAAACCCTTCACCACCATTTGCGTTCCCGCGAGAATGTCGATCTTTCTTTGTTCGAACTGTTGTATCAGAACATCATGGGCATTCTTACCTCTCACTGTGTCCATATCCATCCTTGCCACTTTTGCATTTTGAAATTCTTCTTTCAATTGTTCCTCAATTTTCTCCGTCCCAAAATTCTTTTGCATGAAATTATGATTGCCACAAGCGGCACAAGTAGTGACGTGAGGATAAGTAGTGCCGCAATAATGACAGATCAGTTTATTGCTGAGCTTGTGATAGGTGAGTGATACATCGCAATACCTGCACTCCGGTATCCACCCGCAAACAGCGCAGATCTGGTAGGGCGAATAGCCACGGCGGTTTTGAAACAGGATCACCTGCTTGTTTCTTTCCACCGCGCCATTGATGGCATCGGTGAGTGCGGGGGAGATCGTCACTTTGGTCCTGTCTTTTTGAGGGATCTTTTTCGTGTCTATAATTTCAATCGCCGGCAAATGAACATCTCCAAACCTTTCCATCAATTCTGCCAAACCATATTTGCCCGATTGAACATTGAAATAAGATTCCAGCGATGGCGTGGCGCTGCCCAGTAAAACTTTTGCATCAAACAGCGAAGCAAAAAATATGGCCGCATCTCTTGCATTATATCTCGGCGCCGGGTCCTGCTGTTTGAAAGAAGTATCATGCTCTTCATCGCAAATGATCAAACCAAGATCATGATAAGGCAAAAACACCGATGACCTTGCACCCAAAACAATTTTCATTTCCCCGCTCTTTACTTTATTCCAGATCTCCACTCTTTCATTTTGCGTGAACTTGGAATGGTAAATACCTATGTGACCTCCAAAATGTTTTTGCAGCCTCCGGATGATCTGTGATGTCAGTGCAATTTCCGGTAGCATATACAAAACCTGCTTTCCCTGCCGGATATATTCTTCGATCAGCTTGATATAAACCATTGTCTTGCCACTGGAAGTAACTCCATGCAGCAGGCAAACCTGTTTTTCAAGAAAAGAATTTTTGATCTTTTCAAATGCTTCCTCCTGTGCCGCAGACAATTCAAAATCAATTTTGATATCCTTTGGCAGGTAACGAATGCGATCGACATTCCTTTTTTCAACGAGCAGGATATTTTTTTCGACCAGCCCCTTGAGCTGCGCTTCTGATGCCCCTGACTTTTTTAATAATTCAGGTTTCACCACTTCGCCCTGCGTTTTCATCAGATGCAGATAGCTGAGCAACAACTCCATTTGCTTTGGTGCTTTTGACCAGTTGTTCAACAGCTCCGAAAGTTTTTCTTCGTTGTGATATTCGGAATGCAGCAGCACATAAGATTCTTTTTTCGGAGCATAGCCCTGTTTCAACGCCTCCCAAACAAAGCAAACTCTTTTTGTGATGAGGCGATTGATAACGGGGTAAACATGCGATGAATCAAGCACCTGTTGCACTTCGGTGAGCTTTAATTCTTTTTTGATCAGCAATGCTTCTGCCACTAAATACTCATCATGATCCAGCGCTGAAAAATTATCTCCATACTCATCATTAAAAACCAGGATGGTTTCACTGGAGAGTTTGAAATGGGAGGGGAGAGCAGCAGCCATCACTTCACCCTCTGTGCACATATAATAGGAGGCCATCCATTCCCAGAGTTTCAATTGCTGCTCAAAAACAACAGGCTCGGCATCCAGCACATTCAGAATTTCTTTTGGCTCAAAAAATTCAGGCTTCTCATCATGCAACCGTTTGATGATGCCTGCATATTTTTTATTCTTTCCGAGATTCACCTCAACGCGAATGCCGGGCGCAACCGATTCCTGCAAATGCACAGGCACCTGCCAGGTGTAGTTTTTGGGAAGAGCAAGCGGTATGATGATTTCGGCGTACATGGAACAGTTGGCAGTTGGCAGTCGGCAGTCG
>JGI24806J26614_1000760_pt1 | contig 10742 bp, 9 predicted proteins | sample Kansoi200umMDA_FD_26614 | JGI IMG/M metagenome (IMG submission 26614) | reverse complement strand
AGTGCAGTGCAGATGCGAAAGGTCGCGTGATGCTTCCTGTTGCATTCAAAAAGCAACTCACTTCAGTTCTTGATGGTGGATTTGTGATGAAGAGAAGCATTTTCAGTAAGTCGTTGGAGTTGTATCCAATGGCAACATGGAATGAAATGGTGAAAGAAGTGAACAAGCTGAATAAGTTCGTTAAGAAAAATGTAGAGTTCATCAGGATGTTCAATTATGGTGTTGTGCCTGTTGAATTGGATAGTACAGGTCGTCTTTTGATCTCTAAGGATCTTATGACATTTTCCGGTATCAGTAAAAATGTGGTGATGGCAGCAGCGGGTGATCGTATCGAGATCTGGGATAAAAAAGCTTACGAGAAGTTTATTAATGACAGTACTTCTGATTTTGAAAAACTTGCTGAAGATGTAATGGGAGGGATAACTCCATCACCAACTGATCCTGATAAAAAATAATGGAATATCATAACCCCGTTCTTTTAAAAGAGTGTATTGATGGTTTAGATATCAAACCGGATGGAATTTATGTAGATGTGACATTTGGTGGTGGCGGACATTCGAGAGAGATCTTAAAGCATTTAACAACAGGGAAGTTGTATGCGTTTGATCAGGATGATGATGCTGTAAAAAATAAGATTGATGATCCGCGTTTTGTGCTTATCAAACAAAATTTCAGGTATCTGAAAAATTTTTTAAAGCTGTATAACGCATTGCCTATCGATGGATTGCTTGCAGATCTTGGTGTTTCATCACATCAGTTCGATGAAGCTGACAGAGGTTTTTCAATTCGTTTTGATGCAAAGCTTGATATGAGAATGGATCAGAATTCAAAATTGACTGCTGCAGAGATCTTGAATACTTATAGTGAAGATGATCTGAAAAGGATCTTCAGATTGTATGGAGAAGTTGATAATGCAGGATATCTCGCTTCGATTATTTATCACAATAGAAAAGATAAGGCGATCGAAACAGTGAATGATCTTAAAGTAATGATCACTAAATGTGTGAAGCGCGGAAAAGAAAATCAATACTACGCTCAGGTTTTTCAGGCATTAAGAATAGAAGTGAATAAAGAGTTGGATGTATTGCAGGAGTTATTGTTGCAAACATTAGATGTGTTGAAACCGGGTGGAAGAGCAGTGATCATGTCATATCATTCATTAGAGGACAGATTGGTGAAGAATTTTTTCAGGAGCGGAAAATTTGAAGGTGATGTAGAGAAAGATTTTTATGGAAATCAATTAACGCCATTTAAAATGATCTCAAGAAAACCGATCGTGCCAAGTGAAAAAGAGGTTGAAGAGAATCCGAGATCAAGAAGTGCAAAATTAAGAATAGCGGAAAAGAAGTAAAATAAATTTCAGGTTTCAGGTTTAAAGTTTCTGTGTTAATCTGTGGAATCTGTGGTAAGTAAAAATGGGAAATAAATTTAAAGAACAGTCAATACCTGAAGAACCTAAAAAGGTTGTTAAGCCTGTAAAGGAGAATAAGGTCGTGCGTTCTGTGGCGAGTGTTGTCAGTGGTAATTTCTTATCTAAGGAAACTACAATTAAAAATTTCCCTTTTATTTTCTTTCTGTCGTTCCTTGCTATTTGCTACATCGCCAATGGTTATTACGCAGATGACCAGGTTAGAAAAGTTAACCGCTTAACAAATGAGATCAAAGAATTAAGAACACAATATACAGTAGTGAGTGATTCATTAGTTGTAAAAAGTAAACAAACGGAAGTTGCTAAAGCATTAGCGGTTCAGCAAACAGGTATTAAGGAAAGCGTTGTTCCTCCTAAAAAAATTGTAGTAAAAACAGTTATCCAACCAACACAAAAAGATTAAGAAATTGGAAGAGAAGAAAGACATACTGTGGCGTGTATATCTCATATATTTTATTATATGCCTTTTTGGTGTCGCTATTATTTCCAAAATATTTATCATTCAATTCTCAGAAGGTGACAAGTGGCGTGAAAGAGCGGAAAGTTTTTCAACCCGCTTTGTTGATATTGAAGCTGTGCGTGGAAATATCTATGATGCTAACGGCAGCTTGCTTGCTACTTCCTTACCGTATTTCGAAGTGGGTATGGATGTTAATACCGATGCAATTACAAAAGAAATTTTTGCTGAGAATGTTGATTCATTATCTATCTGTTTGGCAAATCTGTTTAAAGACAGATCGATGAAAGAGTATAGAAAGATGCTTTATAAAGCAAGGAAAAGTGGTGACAGATGGGTAGTTCTTCAGCGCGATGTTTCTTATACGGACCTGCAGAAAATGAAAAAATTTCCAATTCTTAGAAAAGGAAAAAATCGCGGTGGTTTTGTTTATCTCCAAACTAATAAACGTGAACGTCCTTTTCAATTTCTTGCTGCCCGTACCATTGGAAAGTTAAATGAGAACGGAACCGGAAAATCATACGGTTTGGAAGTAGCTTATAACAATTATCTGGAAGGTGTAAGCGGTCATCGTTTAATGCAAAAAATTGCAGGGAACGTTTGGCGTCCTATAAACGATGATAACGAAGTTGATCCTGAGGATGGCAATGACATCGTTTCTACAATTGATATTAATGTACAGGATGTTGCAGAAAATTCTTTGTTGAATTGCTTAAGAAAGCATGGTGCTGATCATGGTTGTTTGATCCTTATGGAAATAAAAACCGGAGAAGTTAAAGCGATCGCAAATCTTAAGCGAAGCAATAAGGATACTTCATTATATATGGAGAATCTGAATTATGCTGTTGGTGTAGCAACTGTTCCGGGATCAACATTTAAGCTGCCATCGCTCGTTGCTGCAATGGAAGACTTTAATCTGAATCTGAATGAAGTGGTTGATATTGGTGAAGGAGTTTGTTATTACAGTGATGCAAAAGTTAGTGATTCTCATCATCCAAAGAAAAGCAGAGTTACTGTACAAGAAATTTTTGAAGAATCATCAAATGTTGGTGTGACAAAAATTATAACAAGATATTACTCAAAGGATCCGCAAAAATATATCGACCGCCTGTATAAAATGAATTTAGGAGTTGCATTAGGAATAAGCCTTCCAGGCGAAGCTGCTCCATATATTAAAAATACAAAAGATAAAACGTGGTCAAAAATTTCATTGCCTTGGATCAGCTACGGATATGAAACCCGGATCACTCCATTGCAGATCCTGAATTTTTATAGTGCTGTTGCAAATAATGGAAAAATGATGCGCCCAATGTTCATTAAAGAAGTTCGTAACAGAGGAAAGGTTGTTAAATCATTTGATCCTGAAGTTATCAATCCATCAATATGTTCTCAGGCAACTGTGAAAAAAGCAAAGCAAATGATGGAAGGTGTTGTGCTGCGTGGAACCGGAAAAAGTCTTGCTGCTGCAGATTACCAGATCGCGGGGAAAACAGGAACTGCACAAATGGGTTTAGTAAAAGGCAAAATGACTTATCAGGCTTCTTTTGTCGGATATTTTCCGGCTGACAATCCAAAGTATTCATGCATAGTTGTGGTTAGTGCGCCAACAGGAGATGCCTATTATGGTGGAGCTGTAGCGGGTCCGGTTTTCAAAGATGTTGCAGATAAAGTATATTCTACGAGTCTTGAGATCCATAAAGAAATAAATTCTGTTCAACCTCTGTATGCAGCGAAAGCTCCTATTGTTAAACAAGGAAATCAGGATGAGATCACATCGATCTTAAAAGTGTTGAATGTGAAAATGAATTCTACGGATTCACGATCTGAATGGGTATCAGCAAACACAAATGATTCTGTTTCAATTATGATGCAGCCAAAAAATACCGAGGAAGCATTGAAACGGGGAATTGTTCCAAACCTTATTGGGATGACAGCTGAAGACGTTATTTATTTATTGGAAAATCATGGAATGCGCGTAAAGATCATTGGTAATGGTGCCGTTGCAACACAGTCAATAGCAGCCGGTACTGCATATATAAAAGGAACTCAAATTATTTTACAGCTTATTTAATTACGGAATGAAATTATTAAAGGATATACTTTATAAAGCAGGATTAATAGAAGTTGATGGCTCAACTAATGTTGCTATTACTTCTATAAGTTTTGATTCCAGGAAGATTGAAAAAGATAGTTTATTCGTTGCTGTAAAAGGAACGTTAAGTGATGGACATAAATATATTGATGAAACAATTTCCAAAGGTGCGATCGCAATTTTATGCGAAGATGTTCCTGCAGTTTTAAATGAAAAAGTTACTTATATAAAAGTAAATGATACAACTGTTGCATTAGGAATCATCGCTGCAAATTTTTATGACAACCCGTCTGAAAAGATAAAGTTGATAGGCGTTACAGGAACAAACGGCAAAACTACTACTGTAACATTACTTTTTAATTTGTTTAAGAAATTAGGTTATAAAGTTGGCTTGTTATCTACAGTTAAAAATCAGATCAACAATGATGTTCTTGAAGCAACTCATACAACTCCTGATGCAATACAACTAAATGCGTTGCTTCGTCAGATGGTTGAAAAAGGGTGTACTCATTGTTTCATGGAAGTGAGCTCACATGCTGTTGTTCAAAATCGTATTTCAGCAATTCATTTTACCGGTGGTGTTTTTACAAATATTACTCATGATCATCTTGATTATCATAAAACATTTGACGAATACATAAAAGCGAAGAAAAAGTTTTTTGATGGTTTAGGTTCCGATGCATTTGCTCTTACAAATAAAGATGATGCTAACGGTGATATAATGCTGCAAAATACTAAAGCAGCTAAACGCACTTATTCGCTTCGCACGATGGCAGATTTTAAATGTAAGGTCGTTGAAAATCAATTCAGCGGATTGCATCTAAATATTGATAATCAGGAAGTGTGGAGTAAACTTATCGGAAGCTTTAATGCTTATAACCTTTTAGCAGTATATGCTACAGCGATCCTGTTAAAAGAAGATAAAACAAATGTGTTAACAACATTAAGCACATTGAGTTCTGTTGAAGGTCGTTTTCAATACGTCAGAACCGTGAACGGTGTAATTGGAATTGTTGACTACGCGCATACACCCGATGCATTAGTAAATGTTTTAAAAACGATCAAAGACATACGAACAGGGAATGAAAAAGTGATCACAGTTGTTGGTTGCGGTGGAGACAGAGATGCTGCAAAAAGACCGATCATGGCTAAGATCGCAGGTGATTTGAGTAACAAAGTGATCCTTACTTCTGATAATCCCCGCAGTGAAGATCCGGACGCAATTTTAAAGGAAATGCAAACAGGTATCGATGCTGTTAATTATAAAAAAACAGTTTCAATATCTGATAGGGCAGAAGCAATTAAAACGGCTTGTTCATATGCTAATCCGGGTGATATAATTCTTGTTGCCGGAAAAGGTCATGAAAAATATCAGGAGATAAAAGGAGTAAAGTATGAGTTTGATGATATGCAGGTGCTGCAGGAAAATTTAAAATTATTTGAGAAATAAACATTTTTAAAACATTAGATAATGTTCTACTACTTATTCGATTTTCTAGACAAACAATTTAATTTCCCGGGCGCAGGAGTGTTTCATTATATCTCTTTCCGTGCAGCCATGGCACTTATTTTTTCATTATTGATATCAATGGTTTTTGGTAAACGGATCATTGATCTGTTACACAGAAAGCAAGTTGGTGAGACAGTTCGTGATCTTGGATTGGATGGACAATTGCAAAAAAAAGGTACTCCTACAATGGGTGGATTGATCATTATTTCTGCAATAGTAGTTCCTACTTTGTTATTTGCAAAGCTTCATAATATATACATCATCCTGATGTTGATTTCAACGGTTTGGCTTGGAGCAATTGGATTTATTGATGATTATATAAAAGTATTCAAGAAAGATAAAAAAGGATTACATGGTCTTTTCAAAGTTGCCGGCCAAATTGGGATCGGATTGATCGTTGGACTTACACTTTACTTTAACGACAATGTAACGATCAAAGAAAAAATATTTCCCGGACAAATTGCTTCAACACTTGAAGTTGTAAATGGATATGAGCAGTTATCAAAAAGTCCGGTTTATTCGAATGAACAAACGAAATCCATGAAAACCACTATTCCTTTTGTTAAGAATAATGAGTTTGATTATTCATCATTGCTTTCTTTTATGGGCGAAGGTTATGCAAAATGGGCATGGTTAATTTTTATCCCGTTCGTTATCATAATTGTAACTGCTGTTTCTAATGGAGCAAATATCACTGATGGAATAGACGGCTTGGCAACTGGCACTTCCGCGATCATCGGAGTTGTATTAGGAATTCTTGCATACGTTTCAGGTAACACAGTTTTCGCGGATTATCTGAATATAATGTATATCCCAAATTCAGGCGAGCTCGTAATTTTTATTGCTGCATTCGTTGGTGGTTGTGTGGGGTTTCTATGGTACAACTCTTTTCCGGCGCAAGTATTCATGGGCGATACAGGAAGTTTAGCGCTTGGTGGGATAATCGCAGTATTTGCAATCGCGATCCGTAAAGAACTTCTTATTCCAATATTGTGCGGGATCTTTTTAGTAGAAAATTTATCAGTCATGATGCAGGTTGCTTACTTCAAAAGAACGAAAAAGAAATTCGGTATTGAATACGCCCGTGAAAACAGATTGTTCAAAATGGCTCCGTTGCATCATCATTATCAAAAGCTTGGAATGCATGAATCAAAGATCGTTTCCCGTTTCTGGATCATCGGGATCATGCTTGCTGTTTTAACAATTGTAACATTGAAATTAAGATAGTATGAAACGCTTGGTAATACTTGGCGGTGGTGAAAGTGGTGTGGGGACAGCAGTGCTCGCACAAAAAAAAGGATTTGATGTTTTTCTTTCTGATAAAGGAAAAATAAAAGATAAATACAAAGACGTTCTTTCAAAATATGGAATTGAGTGGGAAGAAGAAAAGCATACAGAAAATAAAATTCTAAATGCTGATGAAGTAGTAAAAAGTCCGGGCATCCCTGATAAATCGGAATTAATACAAACGCTTCATTCGAAAGGAATAAAAGTGATATCTGAAATTGAATTTGCCGGAAGATATACAAAGGCGAAAATGATATGCATCAGCGGAAGCAATGGAAAAACAACTACTACGCTGTTGATCCATCACATGATGAAAAAAGCAGGTTTGAATGCAGGACTTGGGGGGAATGTCGGAAAAAGTTTCGCGATGCAGGTGGCAGAAAACGATTTTGATTATTACGTTTTGGAATTGAGCAGCTTTCAGTTGGATGGGATGTTTGAATTTAAAGCTGACATAGCAATTCTATTAAATATCACGCCTGATCATCTTGACAGATATGATTACAAATTAGAAAATTATGCAGCATCAAAATTTAGAATAGTGCAAAATCAAACTGAAAATGATGCCTTCATTTATTGCATTGATGATGAGGTGACAATGAAAACTATTAAGAATATAAAAATTAATGCAAAACAATATCCTTTTTCAATTAAAGAAAAAGTTGAATTAGGAGCACACTTAGAAAACAATCAACTTATAATAAACACAAACAACACAAATCCCTTATTTATGACAATACAAGAACTAGCACTACAAGGAAAACACAACATCTACAACTCAATGGCTGCAGGTGTAACAGGTAAATTGGTGGATATCAGAAAAGAAACTATTCGCGAGAGTCTTTCTGATTTTCATAACATCGATCACCGATTAGAGGTAGTTGGTAACGTGCATGGTATTGAATTTATAAATGATTCTAAAGCAACAAATGTGAATTCCACATGGTATGCATTAGAGAGTATGAATAATCCTGTGATCCTTATCCTTGGTGGTGTAGATAAAGGAAATGATTATTCAATGCTAAATGATCTTGTAAAAGAAAAAGTGAAAGCGATCATTTGCTTAGGTGCAGATAATAAAAAGATCATTAAAGCATTCAGTGGAATGGTTGATACAATTTTAGAAGCAACTTCTGCTAAAGAAGCTGTAGCGCAATCTTACAAGATCGGTAAAAAAGGTGATACTGTTTTATTGTCACCTGCTTGCGCAAGTTTTGATATGTTTGAAAATTATGAAGATCGCGGAACTCAGTTCAAACAAGCCGTTAGAGCTTTGTAATTATTTAATTTGTGTGTTTGTTAAAAAGTGTGTCCGCAAATTATATGGTTGTTGTTTAAGTTGACATACTCGTGTTTTAATTTGAGTGTTTGAATTGATAGCGATTGGTTTTAAGTAAAAATGAGATAGTGCTGATCATAAAATAAAAGAATGAATATATTAAAGTACATAAAAGGCGATAAGGTGATCTGGACAGTAGTGTTACTGCTTTCCTTATTATCAATTCTTGTTGTTTACAGTTCAGTCGTTGCGTTAGCTTATCGTTATAAAAATGGGGATACAGGTTCATACCTGATAAAGCATATTTTCATTGTTGGGTCAGGAATATTTTTAATGTACCTTGTTCATAAAGTAAAGTATTCTTATTTCTCAAGGATTTCACAAATTGCAATTTTTCTTGCCGCACCATTATTATTATATACCTTATTAAAAGGTGTTAGTGCCGGTGATGCAAGCCGCTGGTTGCCGATCCCGGGAACATCACTTACATTTCAAACTTCTGATTTTGCAAAGCTGGCCTTGATCGCTTATGTTGCCAGAATGCTGTCAATTAAACAAGATGTGATCAAAGATTTCAAACAAGCTTTCATCCCAATTGTTGCTCCTGTTGCAGTTATTTGCGCATTGATCCTGCCGGCAAATTTTTCAACTGCAGCATTGTTGTTTTTAACTTGTCTTGTTTTAATGTTTGTTGGCCGTATGAATGCAAAACATTTACTAATGTTGATCGGTTCAGGTGTAGTCTTCGGAGCATTATTGATCGTAATGATATTTAATTTCCCAACGGTTATTAAACGTGGGGAAACATGGAAAGCCCGTATAGAAAATTTCAGAAGCGGAGATACCGAAAGTAATTTTCAGGCTGAACAGGCAAAGATCGCTATTGCAACCGGAGGCATTGTTGGCAAAGGACCCGGCAATAGTATGCAGCGTAATTTTTTGCCACAGGCATCTTCTGATTTTATTTTTGCTATTGTAATCGAAGAATGGGGGCTTATCGCTGCCATTATAATTATATTTCTATATGTTGTTTTATTATTTCGGGGTGTGCGGATCGCTAATAATAGCGAGCGGACATTCGGAAGTTTACTTGCGATCGGATTGACATTTAGTCTTGTTTTTCAAGCAATGATCAATATGGCCGTAGCTGTAAATTTATTTCCTGTAACAGGTCAGCCATTACCATTAGTAAGTATGGGTGGGACTTCGATATGGTTTACAAGTATCGCGATCGGTATTATTTTAAGCGTTAGCCGCGAAACTGAAATGAACGAGAAAGGAGGAGCTATTGAAACCATTTAAAATAATAGTAAGTGGAGGCGGAACAGGGGGACATATTTTTCCTGCGATAGCAATTGCAAATGCGATAAAAGCTATCAGGCCTGATACTGAATTCTTATTTGTCGGAGCAGAAGGTAAAATGGAAATGGAAAAAGTTCCTGCGGCAGGATATAAAATTGAAGGACTTTGGATCTCCGGTTTTCAAAGGAAATTAACATTATCAAATATGGCTTTTCCTTTTAAAGTGATCAGCAGTTTGATGAGAGCGAATAAAATATTAAAGTCATTCAAACCTGATGCTGTAATTGGAACCGGTGGATTTGCAAGTGGTCCAATGCTTCAGATTGCAGCTAAGAATGGTATTCCAACATTAATTCAGGAACAAAACTCTTATGCCGGTGTGACAAATAAGATTTTGGCAAAAAAAGTAAACCGCATATGTGTTGCTTATTCCGGAATGGAAAAATTTTTTCCAAAAGATAAGATCATCTTGACCGGTAATCCTGTTCGCCAGGATATTTTACATCTTGAAGGAAAACGTGAAAGAGGATTAGAGCAGTTTGGTTTAGATGGATCTAAAAAAACAATTTTAGTCATTGGCGGAAGTTTAGGAGCTCGAACAATAAATGAAAGCATTATAAATTGTTTGGAAGATTTTGAAAAAAATAATATTCAATTGATCTGGCAAACAGGAAAAGGATATTTTGAAACTGCTAAGCAAGCTGTTGCAAAGTATGAAACGAAAGGTATAAAAGCATTTGATTTTATTCAAAAGATGGATCATGCTTATGCTGTAGCTGATGTGGTTATTTCAAGGGCCGGTGCCAGTTCAGTATCCGAATTATGTCTGGTTAAAAAACCAACTATTTTAATTCCTTCACCAAATGTTGCCGAAGATCATCAGACAAAAAATGCAATGGCACTTGTTACTCATAATGCTGCGATAATTATTAAAGACAGTGAGTCAAGAGTAAAATTAAAAGATCAGGCCATAGCTTTAGTGAAAGATGAAGAAGCTTGCTTTAAACTTTCAGAAAATATTAGCGGTTTAGCATTAATTGATTCGGCAATAATTATTGCAAATGAAGTGATCAGTTTAATAAATAATAGAAAAGATAATAAGTAATTATTATAAAAATGAATCAGTTAAAAAACATAACACACATATATTTCTTAGGAATTGGAGGTATCGGAATGAGTGCATTGGCACGTTATTTCAATGCTATGGGAAAAAATGTAAGTGGTTATGACAAAACACCAACTAAGTTAACTGATGAACTTATTGCTGAAGGGATCAATATACATTTTGAGGATACTGAACTGGCACCGGCCCTTGAAATAACCACATCAGCTACAGCATAAGCATGATCCATCTTTTGAATAAAATCAAATGCTTTTATACCTTTC
>JGI24806J26614_1000759_pt1 | contig 10758 bp, 6 predicted proteins | sample Kansoi200umMDA_FD_26614 | JGI IMG/M metagenome (IMG submission 26614) | reverse complement strand
GGTGATGGCTGAGAGGGCATTTCACGATAGCTGCATTGGGTGTCACCGGGCTGCGGAAAAGGGACCGACAACCTGCAGCGGTTGCCACAAGATTGGCGTCCCTCCGGCGGCAGCAAAGTAGTCAGCGTTTTGGAGAGAGGTCCCGGGTGGCTACTTGACTTTGTGAATGAATTCTAGGAAGACGAGGGCGTAGCGAGAACGACCACCAGACTCGGAGGATGATTTGGAGATGCCGCGAATAAAAATGAGTCTATTCGCTTTGGCGTGCTTGCTGGTGTCTGTAGCCTACTTTGGGCTTCCATCGCATGCAGAAGAAAGCGCTTCGGCGGATCTCCAGCGGCCGCAAGTCAACAGGCCCGAAGCCCAGCGGCCTCAATCTACTCGCGAGCGGGCCAGCTTCGAACACAAACGAAAAGAACACGCAAAAGTCGCGTGCAATGTCTGTCACAGGGTAACACCGCTGCAGATCGAAGTGACTTCCTTTCCGGCTCATCCGACTTGTGTGAGCTGTCACAATTTTGCAAAGGAGTACTTCACTCGAGGCAATGGCTTTTGCGGTGTGTGTCATCAAGGTGGACCGACGTCAAAGGCCTCCTCGGCTCTGTTCGGGTTCAAGGCGAAAACAGACAGACTTCACGCACTGTTCGGCAGTGATTTCGGCATCGATTTTTCGCACGAGGCTCATCGCAAACCGCTGCCGGCGAGCTTCGAGTTTAAGCCAGTAACTACGACTGCATCCGATCTTACCTCGGCGAAGCTGACTGCGGGCCAGACCGCCCGCTGTACCGATTGCCACCAACGTATCAAGAAGGCGATGCCTGGTGAAAATGAGCTTACGATCGATAAGGGCCACTCAACGTGTTTTCAGTGCCACGGAATGAGACCTGGCACAGGTGCTCGCGAGAACTTCCCTTACATGAACGATTGCAAGGATTGTCACGAGATCGGAGGGCCTAAGGCTACCCACCTTGCTTTAATCCGAGAGTTCAGTCACGCGGATCACGAGTGGGATATTCGTCCGAGGAAAAAGGCGGATTATCGTGTGCCTCGCCCACCCGATTTCCTTTGTGCCGAATGTCATAAGTCGGTGGATCAGGCCAAGGCGCTCAGTGATATCAGGATGCCCGACGAAAGCAACTGCAGTACGTGCCATAACGGCCGACTTGGACTGCCTGACACGTTAGCGCGCGATCTCCTGGACAAGCTGAAGTAGTGATTGAGTTCGCAAAGGGCGACAGATGAGAAACAACTCTACGAGAAGCTTAAGACTCACAATCATCGCAGCGGCGGCGCTTGCTCTCTTCGCCGCAATGGCTTGTCGCAGCACTGCCCCGCCAACGGCCAACAAGGCTGCGGAAACACCACAGACCGCGCCAAAACCGGCGGCCCCTCCATCGCCCTTTGACGTAAAAGAGTCCGCGGTAATCGAGCGCACGTCTCCGTTCAATCATACTCGACCCGAGCACCAGACCAAGACGAAGGACTGCGGTTTCTGTCACCAACGCCCTGACAACAATGTCACGCCAGTGTTTCCTGGTCATTCGGCTTGCATTGAGTGTCACGCTAGGGACTTTACAAATACCGCGAGCCAGATGTGCGTCGTATGTCACAAATCGCCGGTTGATGCTCAGGGAACCAGGATAAGTTTTCCGGCAAAGATGAGTGAGTTTGGTGTAAAGGGGTTCTCTCACAAGCAGCATATGGATCCCAAGAAAATGGCCGGTGAGACAGAAACACCAAAATGCAGCACTTGTCATACGTCGACTGAGGGCGCGGCATCGAGTTTTCCGGATCATCAGCAGTGCTACAGCTGCCACATTCATCAGGCGAGTCAGAAGCTTGGTGAATGCGGGATCTGCCACGCCGATACAAAGCTTGCGTTGAAGTATACAAGGAGTACGGGATCGGCATTGAGCCTCTATAATTTTAAGCACGGGTCTCATACAAAGAAGGCAAGTTGCGATAAATGCCACCGCCAGATCGAAACCGCGCCGCAACAAGTACGCGCTGATATTCAAACAATCAGCGTTGGAAGAGGACAGCGTCATACTTCCGCATGTTGGAGCTGTCATGTTCAGGCAAAAGAGTCCGTTTGTACGAAGTGTCATCGCGGTTCCCTCCCGTTCTCCTTTTAGTCTTTACTTTGCTAAGGCGGCCGTCCTTCAGCGATGACGCGTGTATCGCAGAGGCCAGGCACGCTGCATTCGGTCGCCCGAAATGCATCGCCTGCCGATAACAAAAAATGACTACGTCCAGTTGCTTAATCTCGTTTTGCGTTACAACGAGGGTAGAGGTAAATTCTTTGTCCTCGGGTGAGCCAGTATGCCCAAAGAACAAAAGAGCCGACGTGAAGTAATAAATGCCGTCAAGAGTTTGCCGGCCATTTCCGCATTGATGTCCGCGCACGATGGCCACTTCGACTATGAACTCGACCTCGAGGTTACGGTCTATGGGCGCAATTACGGCGGCAAGAAGGTGGGACCTTATTTCCGGCTGCTTAACTATGATCCGGGCGAGGCGATCATTACTCAGGGTGAATGGGGAGGCAACACTCTTTTCTTCGTGGTGGGCGGCCTTGCGGAGGTTTTTATCAACGCACCTAACCAACAAGAGGTGAAGGTTGCCGAGCTGACTCCGGGCACCCAGTTCGGCGAAATGAGTGTGCTGGCCGGTGTTCCTCGGAACGCCACGGTAAAATCGAAGCGTGACAAGCCCGCCCAAATCCTCGAGGTTTTTCGTCCTGCTTTACGATTGCTTCGCAAGCTCCCCAAGTTTGGAGAGAACCTGGACAACACCTATCGAAATCATGGCAGGGACGCAGCCCTCGAGACCCTCAAGCTAATGGGCGGCTTGAGCACGGAAATGATCAGCGAGCTGCGCAATTATTCAACGTTCCGGGTGTTTGCAAAAAACCACGTCCTATTCCGCCAATCGGAGCAAATCAATCGCATCTACATAATAAAAGAAGGATGGGCGCGCAGAACGTATTCGTCCGCGGGCACCGAAGCCGAAGATTTTATCGGTCATGGATATTGTTTTGGGACCGAGGGTGTTGGAAGGCAGGCGAAGTGGCCTTTCTCGGTCACTCTTATGGGCCGGACCGAAGTCCTGGAGATATCGGTCTCAAAACTAGGTCAGAACTATGGGCTTCAGGATGCCGTTCTGAAGTTGCTTTCTCAGCATGTACCTCCGCCGATTGGTTCATTTATAAATTACAAACCCGCAGTACGAGAACCAATGGCAAACGCCCAGGAACGGCTGATTGACACTGGGCTCGTTGACGGAACCAACCTGCTGGTTATGGATATGGATCTTTGCGTCCGCTGCGGAAACTGCTCGCTTGCGTGTCATAAGATCCATGGACAATCGCGGCTCATGCGCCGAGGCGTACATGTCACTCGTCTGGAGGCTCCACGAGCAAGCGCGGTTCAGAGCGCACTATCGCCGGAAGTCTGTATGCACTGCGCCGATCCTGAGTGCCTGACCGGCTGCCCGACCGGTGCGATTGGCCGATTCGGTCTTGGGCAAGTGGATATCGATCCGAAGACCTGCATCGGATGTGGAGACTGTGCCACGCAGTGTCCATACAATGCCATTTCAATGGTCCCCCGGAGGCCAAAAGAAGCCGAAAAGAACGGCGGCTTCAAGTCGCTGCTTCAAGACTTCTTGAGGATCAAACCTGATCCGATACCTGCGCCGGTGGATGCAACCGAGGATCTGGTTGCTATCAAGTGCAATCTGTGCAGCGATCGTCCCAAAATGAATCCGCCGGGAGCTAAGACGCGAGCGTACAGCTGCGAAGAGAACTGTCCTACAGGCGCGTTGGCTCGCGTGAAGCCGCGAGAGTACTTCACGGAGATCGGGAAGATTGAAGGTCTGCTGCTGGTCGACAAGACACACGCCTACGGCCGCAATATTCACAAATCGGATGGGCCTAAGCGGCTGATTCATATTCTGGGAATATTACTTACGGTGGCAGCGACCGGGGCCACAATCCTGGGGCTTCAGCAATACGGGTTGGGCGAACGAATCATAAGCTTCTTGAACATGCGATGGATAACCGGAATTGTGGGATTAGCCGGGATCGCGGTGGTTATGACTTATCCGGCCAGGCGACAGGTGTATACGAGAAGAGCCGGTCCGCTGCGCTATTGGCTTTTGGTTCACGCGTATGCTGGAATCATCGCGGCAATAGTGATTCTGTTGCACGGGGGGACTCATTCAGGCGGCGCGCTAACAACCGCGCTGATGATCTCGTGGGACATCGTGATATTCACTGGAATCCTGGGGATCCTAATCTACCTTTTCGCGCCTCGAAAGCTGACAAAGATAGAAGGTTCACCCCTTCTGCTGGATGATTTGCGCGATAGACGCGAGGAGTTGCAGAAAGAAATCGCTGAGATCGCCGGCCAAAACCCCGGTCCGCTTCAGTCCATCGTCAAAGAGAAGGTAGTACCCAGGCTGATTTCATTCGGTTATCTATTGCGGCAATTCTTAAGGCGTGAAGATCTGGAACGGATGGTTGAAGCTGCTAAAGCTGAGTTCAACCGAGAACGAGGTTCACTTGCGAATGAAAGGGACCGACGCAAGCTTGATCGCGCGATCGAGGCTGCCGCCACCCTGCGGCGAATCGACGCGCTGGTTTACCTTCACCGGTCTTTGAAGATTTGGCTGCCGCCCCACGTGGCGAGCACTGCTCTCATGTTGGCGTTAATGATAATTCACATTATTCAGGTTGTTTACTACGCATCACGCTAGACCGCGTCGAAGGGATCCTCTCGGCCAACGGAGCTCCCGCGGGTCCGTGTGTGTGTTATTCAGGGTTTTAACCAATGGCGACAAAGAGCCGATTCATAATCAAACGCAGAGACAAATCGGTTGACGATATCGTCCTCGAGAGCGAAGGCCTGACCATCGGAAGGCTCACTGGTAATGACCTGGTGCTCAACAATCGCGCGGTTTCTCGTACTCATGCGGGTATCAGGGAGTTCAATGGTGAATACTGGATCTTTAACCTCTCCGAATCCAACGGCACAGTTCTAAACGGCTGGTTGGTGGATAAGACGCCTCTGCTCGACGGCGATGTTGTGCAAATTGGTCCATTCTCTCTTCTGGTGAATTATGCCCAGGGTGCGCTGTCGATTGTCGTTCAGATGGACAATGAGCTTCATACGGTCGAAGGCGGCGCGACCCGCATGTTGTTTGAAGAGGACCTCGGGAAAACTGTAATCGTTCAGGTACCCGCCGGCATCAAGAAACAGGCAGTCGCGCCGGGAGGTACCAAGAGATTTCAGGTGGGTACCGGTCTGTTCAATGCAGTTTCTCCGGCGCTCGATGAACAGGCGCTGAACGTGTTTTGGGACAAACGCAAGAGAGAAGCGGGTAAGATTGCGCCTCAAACGCTGCTTCATCCCAGGTCCAACAAGAAGGTAGGCAAGGCCCAATTCAACTGGCGCCCTTCGCTGGATCTCCGGAGGATTTGGCGCAAGTCATACTTTTATTGGAGCGCCGCCATAGTGGTACCACTATCGATTCTGGCGGTAATTATTTATGAGAGTGCTTACTCTCCTGGTCAGGTTTCAAACGCGCATACCGCGAGTCAGATGTCTACGCGTGCAATAGCGCTGAAACCAAATCAGAATTCCTGCTCTAATTGTCATGGTGTGACTCAGGGAATGCAGGACAAATGCGTCACCTGTCATACCACGCCGGGCACCCAAACAACTCAGGGCTTTGCCCCGGTCGTATTCGACAAACACGCTCGAGAAAATATCGGGTGCACCGGTTGCCATATCGAACATCAGGGGCTGAGCTCGGCAGTCGGACTGCTTAGTAACCAGCTCTGCTCGAACTGCCATAACGGAAGCTACATCATCAAGACCGGTGAAAAATCCGGACAGGTGCTGCCGGTTGCGCACGGTGGCACCGTAGGCTATCCGGTCGTGAACGGGCAGTGGGGCAAAATGCTGGATGCCGATCAGCTGAGGATTCGAGGTCTTCCGGATACGTGGGCGGGGCCTGCCTTTGATTCGAATCGGCAGTTTCACACTATTCATCAGTTCGGTCGGATGAACAACCGAATGAGCTGTAAAGACTGCCACACATCTGGAGTCCGCGGAGAGGCAAGTTTTCGGGAATCCCCGCGGGCTGAGTGCGCAAAGTGTCATGACATCGTGGCCAGCGCCGCCGAACCCCAACGCGTCCAAGCGAATTGTTATACCTGTCATCGACAACACGGGCGAAGCGAGGATCTGCTCAAACTTGTGGCCGAAGGGAAAGACGATCGCCGCATAAAAGAGTACTTTGCGAGAATTGACAGCGGGAAGGACGACATCGACAAGCGATTGGCAACCGCCAACGAGAACTTATTTTCCGGAATCGGCAGCGCGGATCAGATAAGACAAAACAAAGATACTTTGAGTGTAGGCGTGCTTTCGTCCTTTGGTGGATTGCCATGGTATGGCTGGGTTGGGCTGGTGGGTATTCTCCCGGTCGCCGGTCTGGCGGTGATGGCGGTTGGGACCGCAAGGCGGAAGAGTTCGTTACGAAGCGTCAGGGTGGATGTTGCTCCAAACGAAGCCGAGGTTGCCAAAGCGCTTACGAACGTGCTTGATCTCGAGAAGCTGAAGGCTCAAGAGGCGCCTTACCCGCATCCGGTCATAAACCAGCAAACCTGTATCGGTTGCCACGCGTGTGTTGAAGCCTGTCCTCACGACGTGCTCGCAATCGTGAATGGCGTCTCCACCCCCATCAATGCTGATCAGTGCATGGAAGACACGAGCTGTCAGGTGGAGTGTCCTACCAATCCGAAGTCCTGCGTGGTAATCAATACAAAGAAAAAGATTCCTGAAAGGAAGGTTCCCAAACGCGATCAGCGATTTAAGACAAATGTCGACGGCATTTATCTGATCGGTGACGTTTCCGGCGTTCCATTGATCAAGAACGCAATCAACGAAGGCGCAACGGTGATTGATTGCATCGTCGATGATCTTAAGAAGGAGGGCGCGAATTCCAAGGCCGAGTATGACGTCGCAGTCATCGGCATTGGACCTGCAGGATTATCAGCAGCGGTCATTGCCAAACAGAGAGGCTTGAAATACCTTGCTCTCGAGCAGGACAAGATAGTCGCGACAATTCAGCAGGTGTATCCGGCGGGCAAATACGTCTTCTTCAAACCGGACACCGTAGAGACAAAGGGCGGCATTCCTCTGCCAGGACCGGGCGACTCAAAAGAGAATATGCTGAAGGGCTGGATCGATTCGATGACATCAAATGGAGTTGTGGTCAATGAAGAGGAAAGCTGCAAAGATATTAAACAGGATGGCGGCGTGTTCACGGTCGTAACTGAGAAGGGGAAAGCGAAAGAAAAAGCAACCTACATGGCACGGAAGATCATTATTGCAATCGGAAATCGCGGCACGCCGATGAAGCTGAGGGTTCCGGGTGAGGACCTCATGGTTACGATGACTCCTCCTCCGATTATTCCTAAGTTCTGCCCGCGCTGCGGGTCGGCTCGAAAAGGTACGCCCCAGTTTTGCGGTGTGTGTGGCACGCCGTATCCCTCAAAGCCGCAGCCGGCTTATGAGACGGGCAAGGTCCAATTCAAACTTTCCGATCCGGACGACTACGTCAACAAGAAGTGCATAGTTGTTGGGGCAGGGAACTCATCGATCGAGGCGGCTGTAGATTTGACGGGTCTGAAACGGGACGGTGAAAGAATTACCTTTACGCGGAACAACGAAGTTACTCTCGTGGTGAGAAGTGATTTCAAGGGCGATTTGAAATTAGGCAACAAGATGAACGTTTATGATTGTATCGATGCCGGCAAAATCAAGGTTTTTTTCCGGACAGAGTTAAAGGAAATCAGTCCGACCGAAGTTGTGTTGATGGATGTTCGCAGCAAGGAAGAGAAGGCGCGGTTGGCAAACGACTTTGTATTTGCGCTGATCGGCGGTGAAAAGCCAACAAAGTTTCTGGAGGCGATTGGAATCAAGGTGGGCTAGATAATTGGTGATCTTTGCGGTACTTGGCGCTGTTTCTCGCAAAGACGCCAAGTACCGCAAGGAACGCAAAATGGTTATCCACAGATGGAGGTGATGCAGTGAGGATCAGGCTTCTGCCGAGTAGCGCCGGTCGAGAGTCGCAACTCCAGTGTTTGACCTCTTTTATTATTGATGATCGCATTGCTATTGACGGAGGCAGCATCGGATTCGCGCTTCCGCCGGGCGAGTTCGGAGTTGTTCATAACATCATTATCACTCACGGTCACGCCGATCACACTGCTTCTTTGCCTATCTACGTTGCTGAAGCCTTCGGTCTGCTCGAGGAACCAATTACAATCTTCGGAAGCGATGAAGTGATTTCGACTCTAAGGCGACATGTCTTTAACGATCATGTTTGGCCAAACTTCGAAAAGATCGAGCTAAACAACGGCAGCGGACCAACAATTGAATTTCGCGAGTTGCACGCGCGGCAAACAATCGACATCGGAGGAATAGATGTAACTCCGATTCCAGTCAACCACCTCGTTCCGACGTTTGGTCTCCTGGTCCGTAACAACTCGGTAGCAGTGGCGTTCACGTCTGACACTTACACCACTGATGAGATATGGAAGACCGCGCGTGAAATCGACGAACTCAAAGCAGTTTTTGTCGATGTTTCATTTCCCAATGAACTGGGTGAACTTGCTGAAGCCTCAAAGCATTTGACGCCGGAATTGCTGCTGCGCGAATTGAGTAAGTTGGATCGAAAAGTTGATGTGTTTGCAGTGCATATAAAACCGACAAACAGGGAAAAGGTTCTAGACGAGATTGCGGCGCTGCCCGGCGCACCGGTTTCGATCGGTGAGATTGACCGGGTGTACGAGTGGTAGCGCGTAATTGAATTGAATTATGTCTGCCAAGCTAATCATAACCAACAACGATACAGGTCGCTCTTACGATTTCGAGTTGACGGGCGATGATACGCGGATCGGCCGCGCGGTCGACCAGAATGATATTGTGCTTGAGGACGCGCAGGTATCGCGTCAGCACGCCTTTATCAAACGCGACGGGCAAGCATTTAGTTTGATCGATCCCGGGAGCGCCAACGGCACGTTCATCAATGGCAACCGGATCAAAGAACATTCCCTCAAGGACGGCGAGCAGTTCTCCATTGGAAAGTACACGCTTCAATTCAGTCAGCCAGCGGTACCGGCGGTTTCCGTCAAGTACGATTCGCAACAGATCGGGAATACGGTGCTGTTGCGCGCGCCCTCGGAATTGGGAGAGATAATACCCAAGATTGACAGCTCTGCCGTATCGACGGCGGATGCAAGTTCCAAGTCGCTTCTCGAGTATATGGAGGTTCTTCGGAAAAAAGCAGAGACGCTCGCGCGGATATACGAGCTCAACCAAATGCTCGGCGCGGACTTCTCGCAGGAGGATATATTTAAGAAGGTCAGCGAAATGGTCTTTCGTTTGACTCCGGCGGATCGTTTTCTGGTGTTACTCAAGGATGATGGCTCTGGAGAGCTTGTGACCGTCGCGGCCGAGTTTCGGAACCCGGACAGCTCGCAATCGCGTGGAGAGATCACCATCAGCAAAACAGTCGTCGATCGTGTGATGACCGAACGGTTGTCTATTCTCTCGTTTGACACACAGTCCGATGAGCGTTTTTCGGCAGCCAAATCGATCTTCATGCAAAATATTTCGTCGGTTATGTGTGCGCCGCTTCTCATCAAGGATGGCGTGCTCGGCGTCATTTACGTTGATTGCAGAGAGAGGTTGAAATTGCTGCGGGAAGATGATCTCGATCTTTTGAATGCAGTTGCGGCAGAGACTTCTATCGCGGTGGATAACGCTTTGACTCATAAAAGGCTGGTTAAGGAAGAACTGGCCCGAGCCAGGTATCGTCGCTTTATGCCTGCCCATGTTGTCGATGAAATTCTGGCGAACCCGGATAGTGTGATGCTCGGCGGGGCTAATTGCCAGGTAACGGTCTTGTTTTCCGACATTCGAGGCTTCACCTCGCTTGCTGAACATCTCAATCCGGAAATTGTAGTTCAGATTCTCAACGAGTATTTCGCCGATATGACTCCGATTGTGTTTGCCCATCAGGGATTATTGGACAAGTTTATGGGCGACGGAATGATGGCGCTTTTTGGTGTGCCGTATCCCTCAGATGATGCTGCCGCCAACGCCGTCTCGGCGGCGATGGCGATGCAGCGAGGAATCGCCGCGCTCAATACGGATCTGAAAACGATGGGACTGACGGAGGTAGCGATCGGGATCGGCATAAATACAGGCACGGTAACTGTCGGCTACATAGGCTCCAGGGAGCGGACAGATTACACAGCAATCGGAGACTCAGTTAACCTGGCTGCGCGACTCGAGAAACGCGCGGAGCCTGGTCAGATCATCATCAGCCGCTCTACTCGCGATGCTCTCGGGAAGTGGTTCCCGGTCAGACAGTGCGACCGAATAACGGTCAAGGGCAAACAAGAACCAGTTGAGATCTATGAAGTGCTTTGGCAGGATGGAGGCGACTTGACGGTTCGGCCTGAATAATGATTTTACACTCCACTAGTTTAGACTGAAGAAGCGCTTGATACGGCGCAGAATATTTCTGGCCTTTTCTTGTTTCTCCTGTTCAGGCATCGCCTTCGAATATTCATCCAGCGAGAAGTCCGCGCCGAGCATTTGGTTGAGCTCGTATATCCGCGCGAGCGTCTCTGCTTTTTTCCGAAGAACCTCCATATACTCGAGAAGCGACTTGGAA
>JGI24806J26614_1000758_pt1 | contig 10761 bp, 9 predicted proteins | sample Kansoi200umMDA_FD_26614 | JGI IMG/M metagenome (IMG submission 26614) | reverse complement strand
GTGTGATTCCCGTTTTTTCTTACCTTATTATCCCTTCGTTTTTTATACCGCCTCCTCTAAATATTCTATAAATAGAAGCGAGTAAGAAGATTCCGCCAAGCACAACAACAATAGATGAACCGGCAGGAAAATCATAATGAAAAGAAAAGTTCAATCCAAAGAAGCCCCCAAGTATGCTGATGATAAGTGAGATTATTAATACCCATACCTTATTTCTTGTGATCATAATGGCCGAAACTGCAGGGATAATAAGGTAAGAAAAAACGGGAATCACACCATTAATCTTTACCGCAAACACAATAGCAAGTCCTATTGAAATATAGAACAGGAAGTTCCAGATATTAAAGATGCCGACAAGATGATTTACACCGTTTTCGAAGGACTCTGTTAAGCCAAAAAACTTTTTAAAAAATATTAACTGCAGAAGTAAGATGGCGCCAAACACAGATCCAACTAACGATATCTGTTGCCAACTCACTGATAAAATATTGCCAAACAGAACTTCCTGTATATCTGAATCTCCATGAGCGGTTTTAGAAATAAACAGCACGGTTAGCGCAGATGCAAATGCATATAAAATTCCTATAATAGCTTCCTGTTTCAACCTTTTATCACGAATATTAATGAAAGACATAAGCAATGCGCCGCTTAAGGTAAAGATCAATGGTATAGATGTAAGACCTGTTCCTATGAATGCTGCAAATGCAACCCCTAATGAAGATATTTGCCCAAGTGCCAGATCAACAAAAACTATTCCTCTGCCTACAACATGCACTCCCATAAAGGAGAGCAGAACCCCGGTTATAACTGCGGCAACAAAGGCCTGCACCATAAAGGGCAATTGAAACATTTCAAACATAATCCCAGGATTTAAAATTCTAAATATAAAAATCTTTCATAACTATTTCAATGTGGCAATTAATTGATCAATATCATAATCAAATAAATCAAAATAAGTTTTTATGGCAGGAAAAGCGCCTACCGAAGTAGCCAAAGTTAGCTCTTTAACGCCGGTTTGCTTTGCCACCACATTCGATGATGATGTGGTAAAATATGGTGATGAAATAATAACTTTTATATGGTTAGCCTGCACCTCTTTAATTACCTTAACCAATTGGGAAGGAGAAGGGGGGATACCCGGCTTGGGCTCCATAAAATCTACGATCTCTAAACCAAAACGCTTTTCAAAATATACCCACTCATTGTGATAAGCAATTATTTTTGTTCCATTGTAAGGCAACATTTTAGCTTGCCACTCTTTTAATTTATTATCTACCTGGTTAAAAAACTGGTGAAGATTTGCTTCATAGAATGACTGGTTTTGCGGATCAACACGTTCCAGGCCGCTTGTTATATTTCTTGCTATAACTTTTCCATTTAGCGGATCAAGCCAGTAGTGCGGATTTCCATAAATATGAATATCTCCCTCACCCCTGTTAGCAGCAGAGGGAACCTGGTATAATCCAACTCCAACCGAAGCGTCTACATAGCCCGGAGCGCCCTTCTGAATTTTGGAATTTCTTGAACTTGAAAGTAACTGGGGCGACCACCCGGTTTCAAGATCAAGACCTACGGTTACAAAAAGATCGGCGTTGGATAAACTGATTATGTAACTGGGTTTCGGATCTACAAAGTGTGGATTCTGGTATCCTGTAGCGATAGATATTACAGATACTTTATCGCCACCTATAGTCTGCGCAATACTTTTCATATCAGGTGTGGTAGTAACTATTTTTATTGTGCCCGCATTTGTAAAAGAAATGGCAAACAGCAGCAAAAGAAAGGTGATTGATTGTTTCATATCTGTCTTATAAAATTGTTTTTAAATATTAATATTGATGAGCACCATGTGCGCCTATCACAAAAATCCATCTCAGCCAGCCCTGGTAATATCTTGATCCAATATTGTCATCTGTGGTTTTGCCTTCAAATTCTATCTTGGAAAATTCAGTGGCCAGCCATCCTGCAGTTAATGAATATGCCTGTTCTTTAATAGTTTTGTCATAAGGCTTTTGCGCATAATCATACCTGCCTGTTAAAAACCAACGCTTAGTTATCTGATCCTCCACAAAAGAATATAAACCAAATGAATTCATTGAGCCGGATAAAGAATCCTTAGCCTTACTAACATAAAATTCACTTTGCCATGTAAGAGATTTATAGGTGTTCATGGTAAGAGGCTTCCATTTGTAGGTAAGGTCAGCGGCGGCAATATTGGTAACTTTTTGAAAAGCATTAGGGCCTGAAATACCCGTTAATCCTAACTCCAGGGTAGCATTATCATTAAGCGTAAAAAAGTTTTTTAAATGGGAAAGATACAAAAAGCGATTGCCTTCACTTCGTGTAAAAGCCGGTGCATCAGTAAGGCCGGATGTTGCCTGGAAGGTAAGTTCCTGGTAAAAAGCTTTATTGGGTATTAACCAGCTGAGTGATGCCCCTTCATCATTAAGTCCTTCTTCTCCAAAATAATTTACATAAGCATTTGGGAGATCAATAAAAGGAAGTGCGTGTGGATGAACAGGATTTATTCTTCCTACTGCTTCTCTGAACTTTCCTACTTTCAATTGTAATTTTGCCGGCAAAGAAAGTGTAGTTAAATACCCTTCTTCAACCTCAGCGCCATATTTATTTGTTTCAGGATCTCTTCCAAACGAGATAAAAAAGTCTGCACGTATGTAAGGGTCTACCACTGCCTGTAAAGAAATTTCAGATTCATTAAGATAAGCATCAAAATTTCTTTTTCCCCTGCTTATATACGAACCCTGGAAATCGCCAACCACTCCAATATCAGGGTTGAAAGTAAGCGTGGAACGGGTTTGCTGCGGAGGCGCTGCAGTACTTTGCATTTGTGCTTCCACCTGTTTTAATAGCGCAGAGTCTGCAGCCGTACTATCAGCAGGAACCTGGGCAGCAGCTTGTTGTGTAACAAAAGAAGAAATTAAGATCAGGAATATGCAAAAAAGAAATTGTTTAATATTTATTGAAAGGGTTGAATAAACTAACATGTAAAGTTTGTTTTATTCTTAAAATAATTTGTAACAATGTTGCAAATATATATCCATAATAAATATCAAATTGTTAATGATGCTATTTTTTAATTTTTCAATATGTCTGTTGAACTATGGCAGTCTGATAATTTTGAAACTCGTAACAGGTATCGCCCCAATTTAATTTTAACTCTATAAAAATTAATAGTACACTTGTATTATGTCTCATGATCATCATCACCACAATCACACAGCATCGTCTTTTAAAATAAATACTGCTTTTGTGGTGGGTATATCGTTAAATTTTGTATTCGTTTTGATAGAGGTTATTGCGGGGCTGATCAATCATTCACTATCCCTTCTCTCAGATGCGGGACATAACCTTGCAGATGTTGGCTCGCTGGCGCTCTCTTTATTTGCATTTAAATTGTTGAAAGTAAAATCCAATGAACAGTTTACTTATGGCTATCGCAAAACATCTATTCTTGTTGCATTGTTTAATTCAGTGGTGCTATTTATTTCAATTGGTATTATAACCTATGAGGCCATACAACGGCTGTTTAATCCCATCCCCGTTTCAGGCTTAAATGTTGCGTTAATTGCGGGAATTGGTATTGTAATAAACTTTACAACAGCAATTATGTTCTTTCGTGGAAAAGAGCATGATCTCAATATAAAAAGCGCTTATCTCCACTTAATGGCTGATGCGTTAGTATCCCTTGCGATTGTAATTGGCGGTATCGGAATGTATTATTTGCAATGGTTTTGGATTGATCCTTTGCTAAGTATTATGGTGGTGTTGGTTATATTATTCACCACATGGCATTTGCTTAAAGATAGCCTGCGCCTTTCGCTGGATGCGGTTCCTGAAAATATTAGTGTTGCTGATGTTAAATTAACAGCATTGAAACTAAATGGTGTTAAAGATCTGCATCATGTACATATTTGGGCTATAAGTACTACAGAAAATGCCTTAACTGCACATTTGGTGTTGTTCCGCAACATCACTATAAATGAAGAACAAAAAATAAAACACGAGTTAAAACATTTACTTGAGCATAAAAATATTCATCATGTTACTTTGGAAACAGAAAGAGAAAACGACAATTGTGAAACAAATGTCTGTGATATCTCTGCTGTGAAATGAGTCGGGCTTAAGTTTACTTTTCATTAAAGCTGCAAAGTTTGAGACCTCTATTATTTATTTATCTTCTGGTTTTTTGTTTTGAATCCAATTCTCAAATCAATGCTGGGGCGAAAGGCAAATTATTTATCATTGGTGGTGGCAATCTTTCTCCGGCTCTTATCTTAAAAATGACCGAAACCGCTAATCTTAATAAAAAAGATCACATAGTTATATTGCCAATGGCCACTGAAGAACCAGACTCGGCTTATTACTACATTAAAATACAGCTCGAAAAAGCTTGCAGCAACACTATAGCTAATTTAAATTTTACTGCTGATAAAATAAATAATAAGCAATGGCTTGATTCAATAAAACATGCCAAATTAATTTTTATACCTGGTGGAGATCAAAGCCGTTTTATGAAGTTGGTATTGAAATCACCAGTACATAATGCTATTAATGTTGCCTATAAAAACGGATCAACCATTGCAGGCACCAGCGCCGGCGCTGCTGTGATGAGCAAGCAGATGATAACGGGAAATCAATTATCAGACACAAGTTATTCTGAAACTTTTGACAAACTACAGGATAATAATATCGAATTTTCTGAGGGCCTGGGATTGCTGCGTTCTGTAATAATTGATCAGCATTTTATTGTAAGGAGCCGTTATAACCGTTTGCTATCTGCTTTGGCTAAATTTCCTGATTATATATGTGTTGGCATTGATGAATCTGCAGCAATAATTGTAGATCAAAATAAAGTTACCGTTACGGGAGAAGGCCAGGTGGTTAAGTTATGCTGCGCTAAAAGGTTATCCGTAAAAAAATCAAATTCACTAATAAAATTTGAGGATGCTCTTTTGAGCATTTATATTTCCGGTGATAGTTTTGAAATAAAATAATAGCTTAACCTTTAGAATTAGGTGGAATAAGCTCAACCTATTACTGATACTAACGCTCGTCTTTGCGAGGAGCCGTATAAACTTTCACCATAATAAATCTTACGGCGACGAAGCAATCTCCCGGGCAACATTCCTATGAGATTGCCACGAAGTTTCGGCAAAAATCCCCGAAAACTTCCCGCAATGACGTGAAGCTTTTCAATTTATTAACTTCATTGCAACGAATCTTTTTTTTCTCATCATCCGAATCTATTTCACTTTTGTGCTTATTATGAATAATCTTATAAATTTCTGAAGAAGATCAATTAATATTTTCAATCACTCCCGCAATACCCTGGCCTCCGCCAACACAGGCTGTAACAATTCCATACTTCTTATTGAGGCGTTTCATATCATTGACTATTTGTATAGTAAGCTTGGCGCCTGTGCAGCCCAAAGGATGTCCTAATGCAATTGCTCCGCCATTAATATTTACAATTGATGGGTCTAATTCTAATTTGTTTATAACTGCCAATGATTGTGATGCAAATGCTTCATTCAATTCTATAAGGTCTATTTGTGATAGATCCATGTTGGCTTGTTGCAATGCTTTGGGCACTGCTTCCACAGGGCCAATTCCCATAACTCTTGGATGAACACCTGCACTGGCACAGGAAACCAGCCGGGCAATGGGTTTCAGTCCCAATTCATTTATCATTTTCTCACTCATTACAATTACAAATGCAGCGCCGTCACTTGTTTGTGAAGAGTTACCTGCAGTTACAGTGCCGCCTGCTGCAAATGCAGGTTTTAATTTAGAAAGCGCTTCAATGGTTGTATCTGCTCTAACGCCTTCATCAGTATCAACAACAAAATTTTTTTTCTGTTTTTTGCCTTTATCATCTACATAAATTTCTTCAACATCCATTGGCAAAATACCATTTTTAAAATACCCATTCGTAATTGCGTTCAAGGCTTTTTTATGAGAGTTATAGCTGAATTCATCCTGCGCCTCACGGGAAATATTATATTCTTTGGAAACAGCCTCTGCAGTTAATCCCATACCCAAATAATAATCAGGAGTTGATGAAGCAACAGAATATGCAGGTACCGTTTTCCAGCCTGCTGTCGGTACCATACTCATACTTTCTGTACCACCTGCCACAATACATTCAGCCTGGCCGCTCCTGATTTTGGCAGTAGCGATTGCAATTGTTTCGAGGCCACTTGCACAATACCTGTTAACCGTCATGCCAGGTACCTCAATACCCAATGCTCTTACACTTATCATTCTGCCCACCTGCAGGCCTTGCTCTGCTTCAGGCACAGCATTTCCAACTATAAGATCGTCTACTCTTTTACTGTCCAATTGTGGAACTGTTGCCATCAAGCCTTTAATAACATCCACAGCCAGATCATCGGGACGATAAAATCTAAATCCCCCACGCTTGGCTTTTGTAACCGCTGTTCTGTAACCAGCTACTATGTATGCTTCCATATTTTAAATTTAGGATTTTCAGTCTCCAATTTTGTATGCTCAAATTTACGATTAATAAGAAAGTTATTTTAAAAGAGTTAATTAATGAAATCCTAATCATGATATACACTCTTAACTCGATCAAATGTCCAAGTCTTCCCATAAATCTCAAAAAATCCCAGTTCAGACAACACATATTATCTTCGCGGCACAAAATGTACAAGCTGATACGCAATATTTTATTTTTATTTGATGCAGAACAAGTGCATCATTTTTCCATGAATGTACTATGGACAGTATGTAAAGTTGGCGTCTTAAAAAATATCATAAAAAAAACATATCAACCCAAAAATATAATTACCAACGCATTTGGATTAACCTTCAAAAACCCTGTTGGACTGGCTGCAGGGTTTGACAAAAACGCTATTTATCTTTCCGAGTTAGAAACACTCGGTTTTGGATTTGTGGAAATTGGAACAGTAACGCCATTACCACAACAAGGAAATGACCGACCACGCTTATTCAGGTTACCAAAAGATAAGGCATTAATAAACCGAATGGGGTTTAATAATGATGGCGTAAAAGTTGTTGCACAAAGGCTGAGGAAATGGTCAATGGTCAATGGTCAATGGTCAATGCAGAACGATCAACGATCAACGATCAACAACCAACGGCTTATAATTGGTGGAAATATTGGTAAGAATAAAGTAACTGCTAATGAAGATGCGTGGAAAGATTATGAGATCTGTTTTCGGGAATTATTTGATTGTGTAGATTATTTTGTTGTAAACGTAAGCTCGCCAAATACACCTGGCTTAAGAGAACTGCAACAAAAAGATTCTTTAAAAAAAATTTTATCAACCCTCCAAAACATCAATCAACAAAAGGAATTTCCAAAACCATTACTCCTGAAAATTTCTCCTGATCTTACTAAAAATGAAATTGACGATGTAATTGCCCTTGCTACGGAAATAAAATTAAATGGAATAGTAGTTGCCAATACAACAATTCAAAGAAATTATTTGATGACAGAATCTTCCTCATTACATAAAATTGGGGCAGGAGGATTGAGTGGAAAGCCTTTAAAGGCAATTTCTACAAGCTTATTAAAGTATATATCAGACCAAACAAAAGGCAATATAACGCTTATTGGAAGTGGGGGAATTTTTACAGGAAATGATGCAAAAGAAAGGAAAGTAGCCGGAGCCGGATTGTTACAGGTGTGGACAGGATTTATTTATGAAGGCCCCGCAATTGTAAAAAATATTTGTAACTCTCTTATTTAGAAAATTAACATGGAATCATTATTTACCGGTGAAAATATTATAAGCCTGTTTACCCTCGCTATACTTGAAATTGTTTTGGGTATTGACAATGTGATTTTTGTAAGTATTATCATGGGTCGTTTAGATAAAGCGAGACAATTAAGAGCCCGCAGGATCTGGATGTTCGCAGGTATAGCGGTAAGGAGCGGACTACTCATTGGTTTAGGCTGGCTGGTAACTAACGGGAATACGGAGCTTTTTTCAATATGGGGAAAGGGTTTCAATTTAAGAAGCCTGATAATGTTAGCCGGAGGATTTTTTTTATTGTATAAAACCGTTAAAGAAATTCACGAGAAATTAGAAGGAGAAGACATGGATACTTCAGGCTATGAAAAGAAAGCACCTGCCAAATTTGGAGCGGTTATTACACAAATTATTTTGGTAGATATGGTATTTTCATTTGACAGTATAATCACTGCAGTAGGTATGGCAAGAAGAATTGAAGTGATGATTGTAGCTGTAATAATTGCCATGATCATAATGTTCATCTTTTCCCAACGTATCAGTGATTTTATCCATAAGCATCCCACACTAAAAATGCTGGCCTTATCTTTTTTAGTAATGATAGGAGTGGTGTTGCTTATAGAAGGATGGGATGCAGAAAAAGCGCATGATCTTCATTTAAAGAACTACGTGTATTTCGCTATGGGATTTTCTTTTGGTGTTGAAATGCTGAACATGTGGATGCGTAAAAAGAGAGGTGCACCCGTGGAATTACATGAGCCGCATTATACAAAAACAATTAAAAGGGAAGATGATATGGCTAATTGATAGACCATTAGTATTGGAAGGGTTATAGAACATTTATCTTTACAGAACCGTAGAAACCTCTCTCACGTTACATTGCATTGAAATGCCTGTGGTGATTAGTAGTTGGTATAGTGGCGTAGAATTTAAATAACCATTCACATATATTTTCCATCATTTAATAATACACAAGCCACTATTCCCGCTGTCTCCGTTCTTAAACGTGTACTTCCTAATGATACAGGAATGAAATTATTTTGCAATGCTTCATCAACTTCATCTTTTGTAAAATCACCTTCGGGGCCTATAAGAATTAACTGTTTACCAGCTTGAAAAATTTCTTTGCTTAACAAATTCTTTTCTTCTTCAATGCAATGTGCAATATATTTTTGTTGATAAGATGGATCGGTTATGAGTTCACTAAACTTTATTGGTTCACTTAACAAGGGCAACCAGGCCTGCTGAGATTGAAGCATGGCACTTATTAAAATTGCCTTCATTCTATCATAACGAAAACGTTGCTTTTCAGTTCGTTCACAGATCAATGGTATTATAGCCGAAACTCCAATCTCTGTGGCCTTTTCTAAAAACCATTCGAAGCGGCTGTTATTTTTTATCAATGAAATAGCGATAGAAATTTGCGTAGTAGGTCGAGGGAGATGGTTAGTTGCCAATAGTTTTACTTCAGTGGCTTTTTTGTGCTCATAAAGGATTTGGCAAGTGAGTAATAAACCTTTTCCGTCAGTTAATTGCAGTTCTTCGCCTTTCTTCATTCTCAAAACCTGTATAACATGTTTTGAGGTTTCTTCACTTAATTTAAAAGTTGGCTGAGGATTAAGGTTCTCTTCAAAAAAAAACGGTAAAGGCATTTTTTTAGTTATAAAAGAAAGACGATATAGATCAGATAAGGTTGGAGATAAAATACTAAAAAGGTGTCTCATCATCAAACTCACCATCATTCATTTTGCTGCCTTTTTGTATATAAAGTCTGGCGCCGTCACCATCAACATCTTTTACTGGTTTCCAGTTTCCGCCAGCAGGGAGTGAGGTATCAAAATCTCCATCTTCTTCAACAAACTTTTGTATGTGTAAGAGAGCTTTTAATTTTATAGTTTCTAACTGCCCGTTCCTGTGCTTGGCAATGCGGATATGGGTTTCGCCTTTATTACTCTCGCCAAGTTCATTTGAAGTTATGTCATAATATTCGGGCCTGTACATGAACATAACAAGGTCGCTATCCTGCTCAATGGCGCCACTTTCCCTAAGATCGCTGAGTTGTGGCATTTTATTTCCCTGGCTTCTTTTTTCAACTTCCCTGCTTAACTGGCTTAGTGCAACGATAGGTATTTGCAGTTCCTTTGCCAGCCCTTTAAGATCTCTTGAAATACGACTTATCTCCTGTTCCCGGTTGCTATTGCGATTTTCTCCTGTACCGCTCATTAATTGCAGGTAGTCGATAATTATCAATCCTACATTGTGCTTATTTTTTAAACGCCTGCATTTGGCCCTAAGCTCAAAAATATTTAACGCTGCCGTATCATCAATATGAATAGGGGCAGAGGCTAAGCGTTCTATGCCTTTTTTGTACAATTGTTTCATCTCATGTTCTTCCAGTCTTCCTCTTGAAATTTTTTCGAGCCAAATTTCACTTTCAGCGCTTAAAATTCTTTGCACTAATTGGCTGGCACTCATTTCCAGTGAAAAGAAACCTACTGGTGTTGGTTTGGTTGGATGAAGAGCTGCATTCCTCGCAAGGTTTAACGCAAAGGCAGTTTTACCAACTGAAGGCCGTGCAGCCAAAATTATAAGGTCAGATGCCTGCCATCCATATGTTATTCTGTCTAAAATTGGAAAACCGGATGGCACCCCCGTGATCTCATCCTGGCGGGTTCTGAGGTCTTCAATACGGGAAATTGTTTTAACCAAAATCGTATCTATGCTGGCATAATCCCTGCGCAAATGATTATTGGTTATCTCAAACAATTTAGTTTCCGCCTCATCCAGTAAATCAAATACGTCGGTACTATCTTCATACGCATCCCCAATAATTTCGCTACTGATACGAATCAATTCTCTCTGAATAAATTTTTGCAGAATTATTCTTGAATGCGCCTCAATATTGGCTGAAGAAACCACTGCATTGGTAAGCCTTGTTACGTAATACGGTCCGCCAACAAGATCAAGTTCTTCTCTGAATTTTAGTTCTTCAACTACGGTA
>JGI24806J26614_1000757_pt1 | contig 10766 bp, 11 predicted proteins | sample Kansoi200umMDA_FD_26614 | JGI IMG/M metagenome (IMG submission 26614) | reverse complement strand
TAAGCCTGGCGAGACTTATTTATTTGTGGATCATCCTGCATTGGATGGCCCCGAGATGCAGGCTATTTATCACACAGGATATGAAAAGGTTGCTGCAGACAGACAGGGAGTAGTTGATACCTGGACAAGCCCTGTTATAAAAGAAGCTATAAAACGTAAGAATATTAAATTGAAAAGTTATGCTGATTTAATTAAGCTTTAGATTATACATTTCTTTCTTCTGTATTTTTTATTTAATTAAAATGATCGCAATAATCTTTGTGCATAGATTAGCAAACTTTTAGAGTTCCTATAAATTAAAATATAAATAAGTCTGATGAAAAATTTTATTGTAAAATATTATGCAAGAAAAATTATTGTTGTTGTCGCTTTTATGTCATCAATAATAATATCAAACGGGCAACAATTATTAAGAGTCGGAATAGCTGGTCTAAGTCATGATCATGTAAATGGTATCATGCAGCAATATAAAAGAGGCGAAGTTATTATTGCAGGAATTGCTGAAGGTGATGAGCAATTAGCAGAACGTTATAAACAAAAATTTCAACTTCCCGATTCGCTTTTCTTTAAAAGCCTTTCCGATTTACTGAATCATAAAAAACCGGATGTTGTATTAGCATACAATCCTATTTCAGAACATTTGAATGTAGTGGAGATATGTGCACCAAAAGGTATTTCGGTGATGGTAGAAAAACCTTTGGCAACTACAGTGAAACAAGCTGAACGCATGGTTGCACTGGCAGCTCAATATCATATCCAGGTGTTAACCAATTATGAAACCACATGGTATGGCAGCAATCAGCAGATGTATGAAATTACACATGAACAAAATGGTATTGGAGACATACGTAAAATGATTGTTCATACGGGCCACCAGGGGCCTAAGAAAATTGGATGCAGTCAGGATTTTCTTAACTGGCTTACAGATCCGGTTAAAAATGGGGGAGGAGCACTTACTGATTTTGGTTGTTACGGCGCTAATCTTATGACATGGATGATGAATGGAAAAAAGCCAATCTCTGTTACGGCCATTACAAAACATATTCAACCTGCTCTTTATCCAAAAGTTGATGATGATGCTACCATCTTATTGGAATATCCTGAAGCAACGGGAATCATTGAGGCCTCGTGGAACTGGCCTTTTGGAATTAAAGATATGGAGGTGTTTGGTACAACGGGATATCTTCATGCACTTGATAATAATAAGTTACTTAAGAGAGAAAAAAATTCCTATGATACTGTTCCGCCGAAGCCACCAACTTACCAGAATAATCTTCCTTACTTAACAAAGGTTCTGAATGGAGAAATTCACCCGGCTAATGATCTGTCATCCCTGGAAAATAATGTTATTGTTGTTAAGATACTTGAAGCGGCACGTAAATCGGCGCAGGAAGGTAAACGGATAATATTGTAAATATTGGAGGTATCAATATCAATTGAAAGCATCATTATTATATAAAAGCAATTGTATACTTGGCGAAGGCCCATTGTGGCATTCGGCACGAAAAAGTTTTATGTGGGTAGACATAGAAGGGAAGATGCTGTATGAATATGGCTGGGAGAATAAGAAAGTAAATCAATGGAAAGTTGGCCACCGTGTAAGCCTGGTTATTGAAGAAAGCAGAGATACGGTTGTTCTTGCTTTGCAGGGTGGAGTGGGCATATTTAATTTACAAACAGGCAAACTAAGTTGGTTGCTTGATCTGGAAAAAGAAGTTGCAAATAACAGGACGAATGATGGCGCCTGCGATACACATGGACGACTATGGTTAGGCACTATGGATGTTAATTGTAAACAAGGATTAGGATCTCTATATTGTATTGATAAGACCTTGGTGGTTCAAAAAAAATTACAAAACCTGTCAATCTCCAATGGCATTGCGTGGTCGTTGGATAATCATAAGATGTATCATATAGATACTGCAACCGGTATAGTATCGTCATATAGCTTTGATGTATCTGACGGAAATATAAAATTTGAAAAGAAAGCTGTCGAGGTACCCGCAGAAATTGGCTCTCCCGATGGAATGTGCATGGATGAAGAAGGAATGTTGTGGATTACTCATTGGGATGGCTTTGGCGTATACCGGTGGAATCCTGATACCGGAAAGTTGCTTGATAAAATTGAACTCCCTGTGCCACAAGTAACCGCTTGTGCATTTGGCGGCGAACATCTTGATCAACTTTTTATTACAACTGCAAGACAAGGCTTACAGCAGGAACAACTTGAAAAATATCCTGAGAGTGGAAATGTTTTCATTGCTGAACCGGGTATAAAAGGAATTGCCCGAAATAAATTTTACCATGACACATCAAAAAATTTATAGAATGTAATGCACACAACAGCACAGTAGGTTCGCAGGAGTTAATTATTTTAACCTGTCATTTATATAGGCCATCAATAACTTATTCTATTCAAACAATATGATTGTAACACAACCAACATCGCCTGCTTCGCAACGACTGCTCTCTTTGGACTTTTTGCGTGGTCTTATTATGGTACTTCTTGTCATGTCATCCACCGGGCTATATGATTATTTGTATGACCACACAAAGGGCCAGCCATTCAATTTATTCATTCGACAGTTTACGCATTACCCATGGAATGGTTTGTATTTTTGGGATTTGGTGCAGCCTGCATTTATGTTTATGGCCGGTACTGCCATGGCTTTCTCCTTAAATAAACAATGGTCCAATGGAGTAACGTGGAATCAATCTTTCAGAAAAATATTAAAGCGATGCTTTTGGTTATTTTTCTTCGGCGTGTTAGATTATGCAGTTCGCCCCGGTGGTTTATCTTTTGAATTATGGGATGTTCTTACTCAACTGTCATTTACCACGCTTGTTGCATTTCTTATTTTCAGATGGAGCAGTGCGGCCCAAATATTTGTATGTGTTGGCTTATTGTTGTTAACCGAAATTTTATATCGCTATACAAATATTCCTGGCTTCGATCAACCATTTACTGACCAGCATAATTTTGGAAATTATGTTGATCTTATATTAATGAATAAAATAAATGATGATGGATGGGTGGCCATTAATTGTATTCCAACAGCGGTTCATACTATTGCCGGCGCCGTAGCGGGAAAATTATTACTGAGTAATAAACAAAAGAAAATTCAACCTTTAGTGATATGGGGATTGGTATGCGTAGTTATTGGCTATGGCTTAGACTGGGCCGGCATTACACCAATTATAAAAAGAATAGCTACCAGTTCATTTACTATTGTTTCCTTGGGATGGTGTTTGTGGTTTCTTGCTTTTTGTTATTGGTGGATCGATATAAAAAATCACCGTAACAATCTGAAATTTTTTACAATCGTAGGGATGAATTCGATTTTTATTTATGTGTTTTTTGAGATTGTTGGCCACCGGTTTTTTAACGACTATATTTCGGCTATTTCAAATGGAGTAATGGATTGGTTCAATGCTTCTGAAATGTTCAAATTTATTATTGCTTGTTTTTGCATATTCATGCTTGAGTGGCTACTGTGCTATTTTCTTTATCGTAAAAAGATATTTTTTAAATTATAGTTTTTTAAATAGTCAATCTTAAAATGAAAATATATTTTCTTACCATCCTGCTTGCTTTAAATGTTGCGGGTTTGGCCCAGACCAAAACAGCTTTCAGCAATGAAACAGGAGAGTATGCGTTGCTGCTGAAACAACTGGAAAACCGGATGATGAACTACCAGGAAAAATGGATAGATACACTTGGAGGTAAACAAAGAAATGTATTTGTGCCGTGGATTAGAGATCATGTGCATGTAATGAAAGCTATGAAATACCTGCATCCTGATATGAAAAGCTTTATTGAATTTTACCTCGAAAATCAAACCAACGAAGGACTCTACTTTGATTATTATTTTCCGCTTAGCAATGAAGGTATTGGTCATCGGATGAAAATTTTTGATAAAAGATATTGGAAAATTCTTCCCGAAGATAAAATACAAATGCATCGTTTACCAGTGGAAGCCGATCTTGAATATCTACTCGTGGAAGGTGTTTACAATGTATGGCAATCAACTGGCGATACAGCCTTTGTAAAAAAATGGTTGCCCACACTCGTAAGAGGGATAAACTATTCTATGACTGATCCGCTGCGATGGTCAAAAAAATATCAACTGGTAAAACGTGGTTATACATTAGATACCTGGGACTTTATGCAGTTGCCTGTTTCAAGAGCTGAGTATACCCGCAATGGCGGTGATATTCAAAAAGGGATTTTTGATATTGATGAAAAAACACCAATGGGTATTATGCATGGTGATAACAGTGGAATGTATGCGGCATGTAATCAACTCTCGAAAATGTTTAAGGTAACCGGTGATCAAAAAGAATCTGAAGTATGGAAGGAGCAGGCAAATAATTTTAAAAAAAGAACAAATGAATTATGCTGGAATGGTAAATTTTATGCGCATTTTATAGAAGATGATCCACAGCCTTCTTATCTTAAAATGGATCAAAAAAATACATTGAGCTTATCAAACCCTTATGATATCAACAGGGGATTGCCAACAGAGCAAATGGCCGAATCAATTATAAGCACTTATAAAAATTTAAAAGAAAGCAATAAGGCAAATTCCTTTGCTGAATGGTACGGAGTGTATCCTGCCGTACAGCCGCATTTTGCTGATTACAAGCCGGGCTCGTATATGAACGGTGGTGTAAATACAATTGTTGCAGGAGAACTGGCAAAGGCAGCTTTTCAACATGGCTATGAAAGTTATGCTGTAGATATTCTGCAAAGAATAATGAAATTGATAAAAGAACATAATGGTGACTTGCCTGTTGCATATACACCAAATGGTAAAGTAGATGAAGGTATCCCTGATAACTGGGGGCAGGCTGCAGTTTACAGCGCATTGATAGAAGGACTTGCCGGCATTGTAGATAAAAGCACTCAATTTAATTCGGTCGAAATTTCTCCAAGATGGATGGCAGCGGGAAAAGATAGTGCGACAGTTACTGTTGCGTATGGCCCAACAGCTAAGAGCATTGGCTATACTTATTCTCATGATAAAAAAAAGAAAGAAATAAAGTTAGTTATCAACGGCAATCCTGATACGTGTACAGTAAGAATTTTGCTTCCTGAGGATATTAAAACAGGAAAGGCAACTTTAAATGGTGGACGGGTAACGTTAAAAATTGAGCAGTTAAATAAAAGTTTTTATGCAGTGATTAAAGATGTTACTGAGAAAAATATTGATATTAAATTGACTTATTGATAAAAGCAAACTTTACAAAGATTCAACATGCAAATTGTAATTACTGATGGCTATACATTAAACCCGGGCGATTTAAGCTGGGATGCTTTTAAAGATATTGGTGAAGTAAAATATTGTGATAGAACAGCCCCAAACGAAGTAACAGAACGCTGTCGTGAAGCAGCTATCATCATTACCAATAAAACTCCTGTTACTTCTGAAACTATACAGGCTGCCGTAAACTTAAAGTTGATTGCAGTTACGGCAACGGGTTATAATATAGTTGATGTTGCTGCCGCAAAGCAAAGGCAAATTACAGTTTGTAATGTGCCGGAATATGGAACAGATTCCGTTGCACAGCATACAATCGCACTGCTACTTGAATTAACAAATCATGCCGGCTTACATTCACAAAGCGTACAGCAAGGCGAATGGCAAAAATCTATTGATTGGAGTTATGCCAAAGCATCTATAATGGAACTGAGTGGTAAAATAATGGGCATTGTTGGCTTTGGAAGAATAGGACAGAAAGTGGCCGCTGTAGCGAAGGCTCTTGAAATGGAAATTATTTTTTATAATCAGAATAAACAATCAGATTTTGCAACGAGCGTTTCGTTGCATGAGTTGTTTACAGAAAGCGATATTATTTCTTTGCATTGTCCTTTAAAGCCCGATAACAGGGAATTTGTAAATTAAAATCTACTCTCTTTAATGAAACCCACAGCTTTTTTAATTAATACTTCACGTGGCCAATTAATTAATGAGCAGGACTTAGCTGATGCATTGAAACAAAAAAAACTAGCTGGTGCAGCCCTTGATGTATTAAGCACAGAACCACCTGTTAATGGAAACCCGTTGATCGGTTTATCAAATTGTATAATTACTCCTCACAACGCATGGATAAGTTTTGAAGCAAGGCAGCGATTAATGCAAACTACGCTGGATAATGTGAAGGCTTCATTGGCCGGGCATCCGCAAAATGTAGTAAGTGTATGAGCGAAGATGAGTTCATAAAAATGTCGCCTTCATTACATGCACAAGAAATATTTAATGCCGCATTGCTGGCTGTTCAACCTGCCACTATTTTGCCTGCGTATATTCAACTGGAACATAATTCACTGGTAGTTAATAAAACGACTTACTTGCTAAAAAATGACGCTAAAATTTTTGCTATAGCAATTGGTAAGGCCTCAATATCGATGATGGATGTTGTTCATAAAATCTTAGGAGAAAGAATTGAGCGATCGTTGGTAATTACTAAAGAAGCTTATTCAACAGGCATTAAAAACTATGCAGTGATAGAAGCTGATCACCCGGTACCAGGCGAAAAAAGTGTGGCCGCTGCCGATGCCTTACTAAAGTTTTTAAGCGATACAAAAAGTAATGATATAATTCTTTTTCTCATAAGCGGCGGCGCTTCTTCGCTGGTTACTGATGTTCCTGGTAAGTTAAGTCTTAATGATATACAAGCTACTCAAAAATTATTGTTACTATCCGGAGCAAACATAAACGAGTTCAACACTGTTCGCAAGCATTTATCAAACATAAAAGGTGGAAAGTTAATTCGCTATTGCAATGCTGCAACTATATTTTCTTTAATCATAAGCGATGTGGCAGGTAACGATGTAAGCGTTATTGGCAGCGGGTTAACGGCTACTGATAGTAGTGTGGAAGACGCAATACAGGTAATTAAGAAATATGATTTAGTAAAGAAGATACCCTCACCTGTTGTTAATTACCTGCGGCTTGAAGCAGAAAAAGAAACACACAAAGCAAACGAAGCCTTGTTTAATGTAAGAAACATAATTGTTGCAGATAATAAAATGGCTCTTCAAAATGCGGCAATAAAAGCGTCTGCATTAGGCTATCGTATTGCTTATATTAATGAGGACATGTTTGGAAATACTGAAGCGGAAGCAATTATCCTTGTAAATAAAATAAAAAATTATAAGGGAGAAAAACCTGCCTGTTTTATCGCTGGCGGCGAAACAACTATTGAAGTAAAAGGAAATGGCAAAGGAGGCCGCAACCAACATTTTGCATTAACTATGTTGTCCGAATTGCTAAAGCAATATGATGAAGAAAATTCTTTTCCTGTAATACTTGTAGCAGGTACAGATGGAACAGATGGCCCGACAGATGCTGCTGGCGCCATTGTTAGCTCTTCGCTTATTGATCAGGTAAAGAAAGAAAACATTCCTGTTGAAGAATATCTTCGTAATAATGATTCATACAATTTTTTCAATCGTACTAACGGCTTATTTAACACAGGCCCCACTCAAACTAATGTAATGGATATTGTAATTGCATTGATTGAATAAGAGAAATACTAAAATGCTTTAATCCTGGTTTGACAGTTCCAACATAGCAAGTTTCGGGTTGTTACAAAGAAGTGTATCCTTCACTTTTGTATCACTAAAAAATTAATAATGAAAAAATTTAAAATTATTCCTCTTAGTGAGGAGTATGCAAGCAAAATCCGTGAAACCGGTAAAGACGATTTTGGTCACAAAGTGATAGAACAGGTTGCAACGGGTAAGGGCCCCTGCAGAGTTTCTTTAAAACCTTTTTCAGTTGGGGAGGACATGAGGTTATTAATATCACATACTCCATTCGTAGTTGACAATGCTTTTAATCAACCTGGTCCAATCTTTATTAATAAAAGAGAAGTGGAATCCTACAATGACATTCATCGTTTTCCGCCGGAAATAAAGGCCGATAAAAAAAGTTTTCCCCTCACTTTAATCGGATACAATGCTCAACAAAAAATGGTTTTTACCAGGTTGGTTGGTGATGAGGATGTAGATATACTTATACCAAAAATATTTGAAGAACAAACCGAAGTAGAATACCTGCATGCAAGAAATGCGGAAGCTGGTTGCTTCATTTGTAAAATTGAAAGAGTTTAAAACATAAACATTCCAAGGTTATTTTGAATAACCAACCATAATATTATTTAAGAGTTTAATTTCCATCAGCAATATAAGGGCCTCCTGTTTCTCCCCAACCCCATTTTGGCATTGGCTCGTTTTGAGCCATGGGATTAACAGTCAATTGAGAATTGATAACAGCAATGCGACTTCCCCATTCCAAATATCCAACAAATGCAGAGCGGAATTCAGGGTCACTTTTTAATCCTATTTCGTCAGCGGTTTGCAGCAAAAGATAAATCCAACGTTGGCGTTTTTCTTCCGTCAGCATTTTCCCGATATGACGCCCAATCATAGTAGAATGACTTCCGCCGTCTTCGGTAGTGTATAGTTGTGGTCCGCCAAAAACTTCTGCTACAAAATGCGATACATGTTTTACGTGTTGAGGAGACATGTTTTTAAAAACCTCACCTAATAAATCATCTTTTAAAACTTTGTCATAAAAAGTCTTAAATAATGTTTCGAATGTTTGTAAATCGCCTGCCCATTCATACAAGGTGGGTGCATTCTTCATTTTGTTTTATATTTTGATCTATAGATAAACTGGTTTATAAAGATATAAAACGTAATAGAAACCATTGTTCATACGAACTTTAATTAATGAACAGGACCGCCGGTCAATTCTTTTCCAACTCTCTCGGCAGACAACCCTATCATAAATTGACAACCATAATCAGGAAATTTTTCTATCATTAACTGCTCAAAATTCTTTTTAGTTTCATCAGTAAAAATCCCACTGCCATTGGTTGTGCTTAATGCATTTGCGCAATAAGTAAGAAAGTATTCCTGTTGTTTTGCAATTGCACTAAAATCGCAGGAAGCTCCATGTCCAACATAATACGATTTGTAATTCTTTAAAACAGGCTCCAATTTTTCAAGATTGCCAAGCCAGCGAAGAATGCTTCCATCTGCCATGTAAGGATGATTGCCATTGTATATAAAATCGCCAATGAAGGCCTCCGGGTCATCTTCCATTAACCAAACAGAGTTGGCATCGCAATCGCCTCCGGCTCCCAGGTCAAGCACCCGAAGTTTTGTATTGCCTAATATGATCACTTCATTGTCTTTTACAATCTGATTAGGATAAACCCATTTCGGTATCCACTCTGCGCCAAAAGCAGCCGACCATTGTGTATGTTTTGCAGCTTCGGTCGCTTTCATTAAATCATGTACAGATTGCAATGCAAATACCGGTACTCCGCCATCACGGGCAATATTGTAATTACCTGCAACATGATCGGGATGTGCATGTGTGAGCAATATGCCAAGGATAGGTTTTTGAAAAGCCTCAATCATTTTCTTTAATGCCTGGCTGTCGCTCATAGTAAGTGTTGTGTCTACCACTATAACACCTTTTTCGGTTTCAATCACAAATGCATTTACGTGCATCAATGGTTCTTTGGATGTGTATGTATGTATTTTCATTTTTTTATTTTACAATTTTAAAATTAAATGTTGGTGTGCGGAATGTGCTGCATAAACGTATCCAGATTGGCAAGAGTATTTCCGTTCCCCTGGCAGCTGATATATCGCCCAGGTCAATAGGTGATTGCCAGCCAAACCAGGTAAGAACTTCTTTCACTTTTGTTTTTGCTTCGTTGTGGTTGCCGCAAATAAAAACATCATGTTCATTTTTAAGTGACGAAGCATTTACCATTAAATTACAATTCATGGTGTTTAATGTCTTCACTACTTTCAAATCCGGGAATGTGTTTTGAATTTCTTCACCAAGAGAAGTGGTGTTGCTTAAGCCCGGCAACAAACCCGGTGGTGATCCCTTTGAATGATCTAAGGGATTAGCTAAGTCAATAAGAATCTTTCCATTGAGGTTTTCCTTTCCGGCTGCCTTTAACGCTTCTATTGAAATATCGCCGGCTGTGCAATTAAAAATGATATCTCCAAACGATGCTGCGTCCGCAAATGTTCCTTGTGAGGCATTGGTTCCATTGGCTTTAACCCAAGCTGAGGCTTTCTCATTTGCGACGGTTCTCGAACCCATTTTTACTTCATGTCCAAGTTGAATTAATTTTGAACCGATGGTATTTCCTACCATACCTGTCCCTAATATTCCGAGCTTCATAGTTAAATTGTTTTTATTGTAATGGTTACTTTTACTGCAAATATGAATGGTTAATTTACATGAAACAATAACTGTCATAAAGGATAGTATTGAACCTTAATGACGGAATTGCACACAGGCGTAGAAAAAATTTTTAAAATTTTTTAGAAAAATAAAATGAAGATTGACGGTAAAGAAGTTGAGATAAAACTAAATGGTAAAATTTACCATTGCGCATTAGACGTAACTATGGACTACATTGGCGGTAAGTGGAAAACGGTTGTATTGTGGTATTTAAGAAAAGATACCAGGCGTTTCAAAGATTTAAAAAAATTGATACCTGGTATTACTGAAAAGATGCTTTCTCTTCAATTAAGGCAATTAGAAAAAGATGGAATTATAAACCGGAAAATTTTTGCAGAAGTTCCACCCAGGGTTGAATATTGCCTGACTCAAGAGGGCAAAACTTTGTTGCCTATATTAGAAGAGCTTGGCAAATGGGGAAGATGGAAATCAAAAGTAGCAGGGAATATCCAGGAAGTGCAGCGGGTGAAGAAACGGGAAGTG
>JGI24806J26614_1000756_pt1 | contig 10769 bp, 10 predicted proteins | sample Kansoi200umMDA_FD_26614 | JGI IMG/M metagenome (IMG submission 26614) | reverse complement strand
GATGTAACAACAGGAAGTCCGCGCGTTCAATTTGAATTCAACTTGTTAGCAACTGGGCAAGGTGAACCACCCAAGCCAGCAGGAAAAAGTTTTGTAGTCAAACCCCCCTTGACAGAACGTACACCACGTGGAACGTATTATATTCGGCTGAATTGGGAACCGGAAGCAATACGTGTTGGAAATGAAACCAGATTTAATACTGAATTTCTAGATGACACTCAATTTCCACTTAGTGGGGTCAGTTACGATTTCAAGATATCAAATTCGAATGGCACTGCACTCTTAGATCTTAAGAATCTATTCGCCGAGACTGGTACTGGCGCAGTTCAACCGATCAAATTCAACAGTACTGGTCCTGCCAAAGTTGAAGTTTCTATAAACAGTGTTGAAAGTCGCAATCTAGCCGGATTTGTAGAAAATGCTGATTTTGATATTGGCGTAGCGCCTTAATATCAAATAAGCCCGCAGCGACAATAACGGCAACAATCATTGGAATATCGATCCTTATAGCAACGCCAACAGACTAGTATTATCTGTAAGAGACAAGGATAGATTTCTAAAATTCTTTTTTCTTTACGCTTAAATAATCCACAATTCTCACTCAAGATAAGTGTCTCCTAGACAAATGGTTTTTTTAATGACAGGAATTTTCTCTCTAGTTGGTATAGCAGTAAGTGTAATTATTATTGCTAGAGGGGGCGGTTTTTCAGCACCAGGTGCCTCCATTACTAATCCGCCGACTGATGCGGATCTTTGGAGAATTGGTCAAAAGATCAATTATGGAACAGAATTAAATTACACTTTGACAACAAGTGATTCCATTAATTCACTTGTCGATGCGCATATATCAATCAAATTTTCTAAATATACTAGTGATTATTGGAAAACAAATTTCCACGTAATCAATGGTACATCAACCAAAGATGCTACTGTTTTTCTTTCAAAACAGCAATTAATTCAAAAGAATTCAGTAAAAGATGAATTTAAGCAATATTTTAAACTCATAGAGAACTCGATTTTGTCAATAAGAGATATCGCCAGAGAACCAAAATACTTGGTTCTAGGTGCCCCTTGGGATACGATTTTAGTAGGTGTGTCATCAGTACCTATAAAAGTCATAGATAAAGAAAATATTAAGACAGGTGCTGGAAATTTTGAAGCCTTCGTTATTGGATATAAAATAGGTTCAAAAACAAGTAAAATTTGGCTAACTCCTGAAGTGCCTTTGCCTGTGAAGGCAGAAGTTTACAACTCCGAAGGTGAAATTTTGTATAAATATGGACTGGTTGGTATGAAATTATAATATAATATTCAGCTACAATTTAAGCCTGTATTATGCCTGTTCATCTGCATTCTATTGAAGATAAACATTACTCATTAACCAGTCGCCGTAGCACTTTACGCGTTCATCTATTTTACACCAGAAATGACAAGAGCCAGGCAGTACCTCTATCCTACCTTTTTCAAATATAATCTTGACTCCTTCTTTACCTTCATACATATAGGCATCCTTAGCTTCGATATCTCCCATTAATTCTATTGCTTTCAATTTTATATTCTCGCGATTAATAGGAAATCTCCTACGGAATTTATCTATTACTATTCCTATATTTTCTTCTCCATAAGATTCAATATCAGAAATTTTTTTTGAATCTGGAAAATGTAATTGCAAATTTACATTATATCTTGATCCTGTAAAAAGCGAGATCTCATTGATTTTTTGGTACAGCAAATTGGGATTCTTCTTTAAAATCATTTTTAAAAGGTTTTTATTGTGATCAATATTATCTCTTAATTCTTCAATTAATTTGGATAGGAGTACCATTCTGTGCACTAGCTATTATTAGAATTATATATTTACTAATCTATAATTCATCTTTTTATGCCAGTTTCTAGAAGTTCATTTTATGTTTGCTTCGGACACAGATTCTGAAAGAGCTAGCAGTATAGAAGATTACCAGAATACATGTACAGAATTTATAAGTGATATTAGCAGGGATTACAAGGATTGGGTAGACAGATATGAATTACTTCAAGAAGAAAATAAGACAAGAAAAGGTATTATAGATAGTATTGTTAGAACCACAAATCAGTGGATTGTTAAATATGGTGATACTATTAAAAAAATTGATATAATTATGAATGACGGGGTTAGCAAAATGGCAGAGAATACTGCAGGTTATCCTTTCAAGTTTGAAGTTTTTGTTAACAATATGATACGCTATACCTCCCATCCTATGGGCAAAGTCAAGGTGAATATTAAAGCGATCCCCAGAGAGGGAAAACTCATTCGAATAAGTAATTACAGAAAAGATCAGCTATTATTAATCAATTCTAGTTCTACTTTGAATTTTTCAATTAGTAATGAGAGTTTAAAGTGCGCAGACATACTTGATGATATCATTGTCCTCGATGCCAGTGAATGCAAAAAATATGATCTTATTTCCATAACAGTAGTTATTGAAGAGACCACAGGAGAGTATGCAACTGAAAGCAGAGGCTATTCAACTCTTATTCTATTAACATAATGAAAAATCTCTAGTTTAATATTAATTACAATAATTTTAGTTTGCTGCACTAGTCTAGATAATAATCTTCAAAAAAAGAACGCAATAAGTTATTGTATTGGATATAGAAAAATACTTCATTATTATTGTTTAGGCTAGTATAGCTACGAATATGACAAATTGATTCTGCAATTGTATCCATAATCCTTCAGGAAGTTTGACAAAAATTAAATATTCAAGAACCTGCTGCTTAGGATATAGAGCAATCCTATATTAATCAGCTAAAATGTAATTGTATTACTTTGATGTAAGCAATGACATTATGAACTTATTACGAATTGTACAATTTTTTCTCTGAATACTTTACTAGTGTTTTTAATACTTCCTTGGATTTTAATGCACTCTTTCTGGTGCCATCTTCCAGTACTGCAACATTTGTCAATTTTTTTTCTATAATATTAGATAGAGCGCCTTCTAAGTTTACCTTGCCTTTACCAAGGGTTCTATGATCATCTAATACGCCATTNGTATCAACTGCGTGAAAGTGAATTTGCTCTGCTATTTCTGAAAGGTCAGAGTTTTTCCCTGTTCTAATCAAGTGATGGGCAGTATCAATGCCTCTAATCACATTGATTAAATTCCCTCTGCCATATGAAATAGAATCATAATCCATAGCATCAGAGAAATGCTCTTCAAAAACAATTTCTAGAGATTTGCCATTTACTTTTTTCTCTGAAGCATACTTTGATATTTCAAAAAGCGAACTCATAAAATTTTCTTTTAAACTTTCTCGTCTTATCTTTCTATATGCCTTTAAAGCGGGAGCAAGAATTCCGTAAATTTTGACTGCATTACCTCCAACGTAATATCCTAGTCTATTGGCGTGTTCAGATCTTAATCGAAAGAACGAGGGCAAATCACAAAAACTGTGTAAGACCAACCTAGAAATCCCTGCCAATTCCAAATAATCTATTGTTTTAAATGTATATTCAACTGCATGGTTCCTCTCATTTTTATTTTTAGAATCAATACTCGGTCTATGAAGTGTCTTGTGTATAGANTTACTCATATGTTTATCTGTACTATAATCTTTGATCAGTCTAAGGCAGTTTGGTTTTCTTCTGACTAGGCAATGCAAATGATCTTCATTGAGTTCAATACCTGAAAAGCCATCTTCATGTGCTAATTCAACAGCCTGGGATGCGTTATTTGCAACATAAGGGGCTACTGACGTGACTATCTTAATTTCCATGTTTATGCGCCATTCATATTAGGTTTGAAAATGTCAACTAATTTTTGTTCTCTAGAAATAAGGGATTTATATAATATAAATAATTGCAGTTCAAGATTAAAGGGGCATACGTTGTTGTTGATAATTACAATANTAATTATTACGGGTTTTCAAGTACTGTATTAATCTTATCTGCTACAATATGTAGTTAACATGAATAGTATACAATCTTTAATATTATTATGAGTTGGAAATGTTTTGCATAGCTTAATTTATTGTTATATAATACGCTCAGTCTAACACTGTCTNCGATTTGCAATATTTGCGTATATCAAACATTTCTTTCTTTAAATTCGATTCTATCGTCATCAGCCTTAATGACNANACTTCAAACATCTTCTAACATTCATGTTTGTATTTATATTGTACATCCATGTCTAAATTGAATTTGAGTGACAGATACTTTTTCATTGGTTTGTTATGCTATTATTAATATTAAAACTCGTAAATTAATTATTAGAAGGAAATATTCTTTAAGGAAGATTAATTCCGAAACTTCAATATACTAGATAACATAAATGCTGAACCAGCTATTAATGGTATTAGAAAGAAAGGAAGGGAAGGAAGGAAGGAAGAATGCATCTACCAGATCCATCCAAGGGCTGTCCATTAAGAAGAGATCAAGTCTTGCTTATCAAGAAGAAACTAAGATATGATGGATGTATGGAAAGCAGTTAAAGGATACAGGTAAAAGAAGATAGATAGATTACAGAGATTGTCTTTTCCTCACTAAAAAGAGTATAGGTGAAGAAGATCTCCTTTCAAAGAAATTCAAAGCACAAAAAAGGTAGAANCAGGACTGAAAGTAGTGTTATACAAAAAATTCATCAAACTTGTAAACCAATCAACTATAACAATCTANAAGAAGTCAAAGCAAATATCGTAGTGTATTTCAGGGGAATTGAGGTATNCACTAAACANATAAATAACATATATATATTTATATATATTAATTAGTTTATTGAAGAGCAATCTTTAGAGGCTTAACTAACATTTATTACTCCTTTTTAGCTACAAAAATATTAATATAATTTCTACTCTATTTCCTTTTTCCGCTTTTATTTCCTTCGCTGCGTAAATATAAGCCAGCGTCAGTCATAGTAGTAACTGCAATTTTATCATTTTGCAATAAAAAGTTATCACCAAATCTTGTTTTACCTATAGCTATTGCCTCTTGTTTCTGGTTTAAAATAATCACAACTTGATTTTCGTTTATTGCGCCCGAAGTGGATATAATTGACCTACTGTACACATTTTTCCCATATAAGATAGATTTTTCTGCAGTTTCATTGACGATTATATATGGAAATTGTTTAGAAACTTTAGAAATAAGATCTGCTCCTTGCATTGAAAGTGAAAAGCTTTTTTTTAACTCGCCAATCAGTAAGCCAGCATATGACGGTTGCTTCCACAGAGCTATCTTTTCCATCTCATTTGACAAAAAGTGAACTTCGCGAATATTGAAAGTTTTTATCTCATTTATTAAAATAGATCTATCTTTAAAGAAATCAAAAACTCCCCATTTGTCAAATGCTCTTTTTAATGTTGTTAGCTCTTGTCTTGTGAGTTTTCTGTACATGTCATCTAATTATGAACTCGTAATTTTGCAATATAGAATCCTACAGTATCATGGATATGTGGATAAAATCGTCTTGTGTTTTTCAAAGAGGGGTTGAAATGAAGTAATCCAAACCTAGTCAAACCCTCGCTTCCATATCTTATTGGCTCTATTTCAACATCCAACTTCTCTAAAAGATGATTTACAATTATTTCATTTTCCTCGGGAGCAAAAGAACAAGTTGAATATACTAATAATCCACCAGGTTTGACGACTCTAATAGCTGGTTCTATCAAAGCTGATTGACGGGCTGCACAAAATTCGATATCTTCTGGTCTATGATTTATTTTTCGTGACTTATCCTTTGCAATTACACCTTCACAACTGCATGGGGCGTCTAGTAGCACACGGTCAAATTGCATGTTTAAATCTGTTACTCCCTTAGCATCCATTTTTAAAACGCAGGTATTTATTACACCACATCGCAGGAGATTAAATTGTAACGCTCTTATTCTTCTAGGATTAGTTTCTAATGCGATAATAATGCCAGTATTTTTCATTCTCTGAGCCATATAGGTGGTTTTTCCTCCAGGAGCAGAAGCCATATCTAACACTGTTTGATTTTGTCTGACATCCAAAGCGTCAACCGCCAAACAGGAGCTAAGATCCTGTATATAATAATAACCAAGTAAATATTCGGTAGTTGACCCAATTCGAAAAGTTTGCTTTTTAACAGATAAAACATCATCTAATATTGTATTTTCTAATTCAATGCCTTTAGATGCAAGTCTTTCTGTAAGATCTTTAGTGTCGATTTTTAGAGTATTTGTTCTTATATATAACTGAGGATTCATCTCCAGCTTTTCTAAAAAACACTTCACATCTGGCACGAATTGAATAAATCTGTTAATTAACCACTCATTATAACCATACTGTCGAGCAAGGATAGACGATATTGACGAATCTGGAAATACAAATGTTTTCAAATAATATGTCTATCTATGTTGTGCCAGGATATTTATTATTATTTAATAGAATTATTCATGAGATTTAGATAAGAGCTAAAGATAATAAGATTTTTGCAATACCTGATTTAGGACAGATAATGTACGATTGTTTTATAGGTGATGTATGGCATTGCGATAACAGAATAAAATGGTTGTATACGAAACGATATCAGCTGTTCTAATACCCGCCATTTATTAAGCATATGGTAAACGCCTCGAAGAGTTTATTAAAGCAAAAATAAGACCATGAAAATGCCATCAACTATTTGATGGATTAATAATGCGACGGTCGTCCAGTTTGGTCTAGGACATCAGATTGCCAATCTGGTAACCCGGGTTCAAATCCCGGCCGTCGCATTTCTCCCTACTGTTGGTTTAAAGGTTTATGATTTATGATTGGTCAGAGAATTCAAAACCTCGCTTTTTTGTGATTCAATAAATAACACTGTTTGAATTTTTGTATCTAAAAATTAACTATAATTAAACCTAGGCATAAGGTGAATACAAATATATAGTTGTTCGTGTTATTATAATAATAGATCTTATTTTTAGTTTTCTATTATTTGTCTCGATCTTGGAATAGCATTGGTTAAATCATCTAATAACTTACTCTCCTTGACTACCGCATGCACAATAACCGAATTCATCTATCCTTTTTTCGCAAATAGGACATCTGTCACCATATTCAACTTCCCATGCATGCTTACCATACATATGAAAATGGATATCAATTTCAGCTGGTATTATATTATTATTATCAATCTTGCCGTCATTTTTTTTGCTTTTATTATGATCTTCGACAGAAATATTTTTCACCATATGTATTTATGACATCATGACAATATGACGTTATCTCTGCTTGATCTCTGCGTTTCTGCCATTCGTGTAATCCACCATTGGAGTACATAAGGATTAGATTGCATCAATTATGATACATAACGATTCTCATCAAATGTATTTCCTTGTGTTTTTAGCATTAGCTTTGATTATTCCAAGTGCTTTTTCTGCTGCCTCCTTTTTAGGAAGCTGTATCATAAAGATATTTGAATTATTTCTAAGATAAGAATCAGCTGGAACTATGCCAATTATTCCTGTTTTCGTTAAAGATTCAAAGAATTCTAATATATCGTTTGCATATAGAAGATAATTTTCTTCAATACCTATATCCAGGAAATTCAGTGTAATATCTACAAAAACATCTTGACTATCATGGAATACATTTAGCAAAGTATCGACTGCTAATTTTTTCCCATAAACCGTTCCTACTAGTTCTTGAAATCTGGTTGGATTTATAAGGATACAAGGGATCTTTTGGCCATTGAAATCCATCAGAGAGATCCCTTCTTTATGCAAATTATTTAGAAAGTCCTCAAGAGTCTTAAATGATCTATTTTTTCCCATACTATTTATGTAGTGCAATTATCCTGCAGAGCTGCTATTGATTTTGTCTAAGGGTTTCAAGGAAGTAATTTTTTAGCTCTATATTGCTTTGCATTTTCTTATAAAGATATTCGTGAGTCTCGCACAAATAAAAAGGCATTTGGTTTACTGATTCTACAATATTGTAATTGCTCCTTTCCTTTACAAGTTCGAGTTGGACCACAAAGTCTGCATTCTCCCCACATATATTGCACCGAAACACCTCATAATAGGGATTTCCGAAGTTTTCCTTAAATTTATCGTTTCTTCCTTTCTTACCCACAACGCAACGATCGTATTTCTCTCTTAAAAAAGTTTGGCGTCTAAAAAAGGGCTCTTCAATTAACATAAACCTATAGCTAAAGATATTCTATTTCTCAAGAGCAAGGATAAGAGAAGTAAATATCTTCAAAGTATATCTTCTATTCATTACAGTTGTATTTTTCAGGTGGTGCATCTCTAAGAAAGACATCCCAGCATTTATCTCCATAGCTAAGAAGAAACTATGTTTCCATTTGGAAATGAATTCAACAGCGCTACAAGCCAGAAAAGACATTCCATAGGAAAAGAAGAATTTATGAATTTATAGTTGATGATAAAACTCCGATTACTCATTAAAATAATAGAGGTATCGTTTGGTTATGGACTGCAACTGAACCAACAGACAAGACAATTCTTGGAATACATAGATATCATATGAAGGGAGTATACCTATTGCAGAGCATTTTATACGATCATTAGTATGAAAGAAAAATGGAAAAAATCCTGTTTCTGCTGAGGATGGTGATGATACTAGTATCCTCAAGCCAGTAAATTCCTCAAACTAAACATCATATTCATTTACCTTATGGAATAAAGTCTCATTGATAACATTCAGTATGTTAATGATAGAACAGAAAGTTTTGATGATTATTTCCATTGTAAAAATTAAAGGAGCTCCTGCTATCCAGAGCACATCCTCAATTGGTTAATATGTTTATTGATCTGCATAACAGAATGATTACACACTATGTTATTAAGCGAAGGTAGACCTAAAAAGTAATGCCACGTTATAATTATATGATCAACAAAGTTTAATTGATTTTGCTAGCAGTAAAGCACGTTGCAAGTCATCATGTAATATTTCGTTATTTTTGTATTTACTACTAAAGTAAATTAGGTCTGTCATTTTGCATCTGTCGATGTTAACCACTGTCATTCCGTCAGTTCCACTATCAGTTTTTGCATTAGTTAAAACTAGAAGTTTATCCGCAAAACCAATAGATTTTACCGTATTAGATATCTGATCAAAACTCTTTGTATGATCTTTGTTTATTACAACAGCAACAGCCACTTTAGTTCCAGCTGGGTCGTTATAAATTACATCAATTCCAGTATCTACTCCGTTAGTAGATTCAAATTTAGCTACACTTCCCATGTCATGCGCATGGTTTAGGAGGTTTTTTACTGCATCACGAACGTTAGATTCCAGCATTTGAATATCATTAGAGCTGTTTCTGATTTTTATAAAATCAGAAAGTGGCACACCCATTATACTTCCTCTAATTCGCAGCCCTGGATGTGTGCTTTTGATTGTATCATCTATTGCTTTTTCGTCAATAATTGGAGCGTCTCTTTTTGCAGCATTTTCGGTTGCGTTGTATAAAATATTAGTCATTGATCTAACGTTTCTAAAATCAGGGAATTCATCATAAATTACTTTAATCTTTGCGGAAAGATCGGTTTCATCTTCTAATTTAAAACTTTTTTGAAGATCGTAATATCTTACATATTCTAGAATGATATCCAGTATCTCTTCCAATGTGTTTGAACCTGCTAAATCGATTTTGTAGTTTGCCTTTTCTAACCTATCGAAAGTAGCATTATCTTCTTTTCGTATCTCGTCATATGAAGAAGGTGTTAAAATCAACATCAATACAGTTGATGGCAAGTGGGAATTAATGATTGCCTTAACAACTTCTAGTGACTTTTTATCAGAGTCAAATTCATCAATTTGAAGGATAGTCAATTTCTTTAAAAATTTTAGATTTAGGTTAGCGATTGCTGATATCTTGGTAATAATATGTTCCATGCTTTTGATATTCCCTGCATGATCTCCAAATTTACCTTCTATTATTAATTTCATAACCGAGGCCTCAACTACTGAGAATTCTGTTGTTAACACCTGATCTATCGCAAAGTAATCTGGAACCATTCTCCCATCTAAAATCTGTTGTGCCTTAATAGAGAAATTTTTCTTAGTGAGAAAATCAATAAATCCAAGTTTGAAAATTTTCTTTGCTTGCTTGTTATTCCGTTCTGCCTTGTCTCTAAGATAATAAACAATGGCTTTTCTCAGGCTATCGATATATTCTTTATCAAAACCGCTTAACAGTGCAGCATATATATTATCCATGTCACGCGGAAACACTTGGGACAGATCAACGTATGATATAACAGCATTATTGCAAATCTCCTTTAATGCTCTAATATGCAAGGCTAAGTGTGTCTTGCCAGATCCAACATCTTGAATAAGAGTAACTAAACGAAAGTCTCTGTCAGTTGCGATATCACTAACTTTAGAATTCAAATCCTCAATGCATGATAACACAGCCTTCTTTGCTTCCTTATGCCTTCTTCCGCCTAAAACTTGAGCATCTATAAGCGTCGGAGTAGGACTACTAGGATATGGATTTTGTGTGAGACCATACGGATACACCTATATACACCTCACAAATCCATGAAGTAGGCCTCTAACAGTCAATCCCTCATATCCACCTGTGGATAATTCATATTTATCGTGGTATAGATTTGTTAATTGTTCAACAAAACTATAGAAATCTTCATTTGATATATTATACTTTTTGCATAACTCGTTTCGGACTTTTGACAGTTCTACCCAACCAATTGAACTAGAATTATTTCCAATAGCTAAATCAAATTCATTTCTGAATCTGTCTAATTTCATGGTTGGTTCGTCATTAATATTTACATGTGATATGCCATCT
>JGI24806J26614_1000755_pt1 | contig 10769 bp, 6 predicted proteins | sample Kansoi200umMDA_FD_26614 | JGI IMG/M metagenome (IMG submission 26614) | reverse complement strand
CTGGCTTAAGATTGAAAAAATAAAAATAGCCACTAGCAAGGGTAATCGTAGCATACCTATTCTTTGTGGGTTCATGAACCGCTACGACTGTGGCACCGCCCAAGATCTCGTTTCTTTCTGACTTTACAATTCCNGAAATGTGACTGTTGGTTTCCTGGGCTGTGATGGATAAGGGGGCAAAACCACAAAATATGATGAGGAATAAGCAGCTTTTATTTCCATACAANTCGAGCATAAAAAATAAGAACAATACAAATTAGACAAAACTTCGATAAACCATCCTTTAAAAATACGAACGACCGATTTTTTCGACGAAAGATGCAAAGAGCCACGCAACTTTCATTCGGAAACTTGGTAACTAATAATTTTTCGCGGTGAAGTAAACGTTTCATGCTATGATGCAAGGTCGCGCGGAGCAAAAACAAACTATTCGCTATTCGAAAAATCTTTCTCTAACTCCTGGCGTCGGTACCATGCATTCTTTCCGCTTTCCAAACCATTTATACCGGTTTTTAGCAATGACATTATACACCCAATCACGGATAAATTTCGGAACTATCCAAAATACCTGTGTCCATTTCCAATACCAGGGAAGNCTGTTATAAAGTTTTAGGGCGGCGTCAGATTTCAGATGAGCTTTATTATTTTCAATTACAACAAAGGAATCATTTGCTTTCCAATCAATGTTATATTCTTTCAGCAGTCGTTCTCCGGTCGATGATTGCAATGCGCAAAAAAGGAAGACATTTTTTCTATCCTGTCGAATGACAAAATTTACCATTTTATTGCAAAAATTACAGACACCATCAAAAAGGATAAGCGGTTTATCGCTGTTCATTTATACAAAGTTACCGATAGTGATGGCCTTGGTAATGATTGACACGTTGGAGATTCTACTATCAAAATCTGTAAAACTCCTTCATCTTACTTAGGAAGGCATCTTTTTTCCTTCTTGCAACTTCTATTTCTTTGCCATTAGAAAGGATCACTGACCCACCCTCTCCCTTTAAATATTCTTTTACGTGCAACAAGTTAACCACATGTGATTTATGAATACGAACAAAGCCTGCGTCTCCAAGTAACTCTTCATACTCATGTATTGGCTTTGATGTGCAGATAGGATGCTGATTGGCAAAATAAAAATTTGTGTAATTACCTGCCGCCTCCGCATATAAGATATCATTCAGTTCAACCACCTGGAAACCTTTCAAAGACGGAACACAAAGTTTCATATTCTGCGGTGACTGCCTTTGCTGTATATTATGCAGAAAGGTTTCAATATTCTTGCTTCCTGATTTATCGATGATTCTTTTTTTTGCTCTCTTTACAGCGTCAATGAGCAAGTCGTCTTCTACCGGTTTCAATAAATAATCAATGGCACTAAAATGAAAAGCCTCAATCATGAAATTATTGTGTGCTGTAACGAAAATCACCTCGAACTGCGGTTCCTTTAACTCTCTCAGTAAGTCGAACCCATTTTTTACAGGCATGGCTATGTCGAGAAACACGAGGTCGGGATTAAGTTGATTTATTCTTTCAATTGCGTCGTCGGTGTTAGTACAGGTACCCACAATAGTTACATCCGGGCAGTTGAGCTCAAGCAGTTTTTGCATGGAGTTGAGCCCTCGCGGTTCATCATCTATCAAAATGGTACGAAGTGATGTCATAATTCACTATTCTTGATTGGCAAATGGAGAGTGACCAGTGTTCCCGTCCCCTTGCCTGCCAGATTGTTTTTATCCTCAATTGTTACATGGCTGTGCAAATTATATTTTTCATTCAACACCTGAATACGTTGTTTTACATTGGCAATACCGAGCGAATGGTGATCGCTCTCGATTTCTTCCTGTTCATATTTCTTTTTTAGAGAGGCCTGGATGCCAATACCATTGTCTTCCACGATACAAACCAACTGATTGTTTTGATGCATAAACCTAATGCTGATGTCAATCGTTCCGTTCGAATCGTTGCCCCCATGCCATATTGCGTTTTCAATGAAAGGCTGAATGAGCATCGGTGGCAGAAACAGATCTTCAGGCTCCAACGATTCATCGATGTCAATATGATAGGAAAAATTGGATTTTCGGATTCGCTCCATTTCAAGATAGCGTCGTAAATAGTCGACGGAGCCTTGCAGGCTTATGAACGGTTTGGAAGAATTATTCAAAGTAACTCTAATCAGATGCGCGAATTTGCTGAGGTAGTGAGATGCCTGCCTGTTTTCGTTGTTCAATATCATTTCGCGAATACTGTTTAGGCAATTAAAAATAAAATGCGGATTCATTTGCGCATGCAGCGCCTTCATTTCGGTTTGAGCCACTAATTTGTCCAGGTTAGCGTTTTTCCGGATTTGATTAATGCGGTTGCGATAGAGATAATATAAGAGAAGAGCAATCGACAGGCCGAGCATTATCTTAAACCACGTTGTTTTCCAAAATGGAGGCGCCAGGAAAAAGCTAAATGCACTCAACTTCTCATTCCCCGGCTTGCCCATTGCTTTCAGTTGAATCGCATATGAGCCGGGAGCCAAACCAGATAGCACAATATTCCTCTCCCGACCGAGGATCGTCCAGGGTCCATCATTATTCAACCGATAAGCAAAACTGTAATTCGGACTTTCAAAGTCAATCAGGGTGAAACGTATTGAGAGATTGTTCTCACCTGGTTTTAGGCGAAGACCGTTGGCGGGTTGAAAAAGATGCCGGTTATTTACTATCAGGTCCTGTATCAGCAAATCGCTTTTACTACCCATATTTTGTTCAACCTTTTGCAATGGAATTTTTGCCAGATCATTGTTAAAAACCATATAAAAACAACCGGCAAGAGAATCATAGTAGATTTGGTGGCTTGATGTGTTTTGTTCCGGCAATCCATCCGATTGGTTGTAAACAATGATTTTTTTTGTGTGTACATTAAAACGTGTCAATTCAGTACGACTTGCCATCCAGAGGTTGTCATTTATCACCGGGCTGAAACTTTCGAAAACGTCCGAAGGGAGGGCATCCCTACTGGTAAAGGCCGCAAATTTTTTCTGTTTTATTTTATATTGCAGCAAACCATTCTCTTCGTTGTGTAGCCATAGAGAACCGGTTGCATCAGCGCTTATGGCAACTATGTCGTCATTAAATTTTTTGTTTCCGCCGTACACGGTGATCAGCGTATCAAAGTTATTACTATCATTATCCCACCGGGCCAGCGAATGACCTCCCAGCCAAACACCCCCGTAAGAATCATAAATAATTCTCTTTACCCTGTCAAATGGCAGCGGTGGAACTGATTTTAAAGTGAAGAAGGTGAACGTTCGCGCAGCAATGTTATATCGCCCGACTATTCCCTGAAGCGCACAGCAAAACCAAGCATACCCGTTTTTTTGGGGTGGCTCAAGGCGAAAGTTCCTTGCTTCAAACGGTTTGTATTTCATTCTATCCATGATTTCACCGGGAATATTCTTAACTTCTTTTAGCACATCGCCGTAACGACCTGTCTTTGTGTCGAACCACAATATGCCGCCGTTGCTACCCAACCATAAAGTATCGGGATAATACATTTGCACAGAATGTACTTCATTCCACATATTATCTTTCCCGAAAAAGTTCACTCGTTTTTCCAGCTTCATCGTGGCAGCGTCGAGTATGACAAGTCCTGTGCTTCGGGAATAGCGGCCGACATATAATTTATCTTTATATCGATAAGCAGACGTGAAACGGCCCGCAAGGCTATCTTCCTTTGAAAATGGCTTTATAGAATAAGAACTTATAAGAGGCTTGCTACGTTTTTCCTGAAGTAAGCCTTCGGGTGTTCCCAACCAAAGTCTTTTTTCCTGGTCCAAAAAAATACAAGTAATGCTATAAGATGATAAGAATTTTTGGGGATTGCAGGTTATGTGTCCTTTATCGTTGAGATGAAACAAGTATAAGCCGCTATTACCGCCAATAATGACGAAACTGCTGTCATTAAGCCTTGTTATCCTGCTTTGCCAGTTCAGCTCAGCCACGGAACTAAACGGTAGGGGGCTTGCCACGGCATTTTTTGAACGATGGTCATAATATACAATATTGTTACCCTCATAGTTAACAAAAATGAATGCATGATCATTTAACTCGTATTTACTGATCCAATGATGAGTTTCAGCGTCCTGGGGGCGGTAAAAAATCTTCCACTCATCTTCCACGGGATTTACTTCACGGAAAATCTTTTTTTGGATATCGAAGTAACCCATCCTGCCTTCCTCAAGATAAACAGGATAAAAGGCGTTACCAGCTGCCAGGATATCACGAGCATACAAAATCCTTTTTTTGCCAACGTCTTTTGGATAATAAGCATCGTGTCGAAAAATAACTTTACCCGCTTTGTCAAAAACATAAAACCCGGTTGCCGTGGACAATCCAAACGAGCCGTCGGACAATTTTCTTGCATCCGAAGGATAATTAAGGTATGTAGCAAAGGCGGTGCTGTCAGGAATGAGAAAATCTTGCAAAGTAAAATTGCTTGTATTCAGCAACTGAAAACCACTGCGGCTGATTATACCCAGCCGGTGGTCATCAATTCTTTTTAGGTTGGCAATTTTACCTGACAGTAAAGGCAGCGTGGCCGAGCCCTGTGAAAACTTCGTAAAGGAATATCCATCAAATCGATTCAAGCCAACGTCTGTACCGACCCACAGATAACCCCATTCATCCTGTTGAATACTGGTCACATAATTATCACTCAGGCCATCTTTGATAGTGAAGAGCCGGAATTGTTTTTCGTCAAACAGTTGGGCATGATTGCTTACAGAGATGGTACTTAACAGAATAATGTATAATAAGCGGTTAGCCATGTCAAGATCACTGTCCATTCTAAAATTACTGCCTTGTTCGCAAAAAAACTAAAGCCGTTTGTCACTTTCGTATGCGAAATCCGATTACACTTGCACTTTATCCGTTCGTGTAATTGGCGCTGCCGATAAAACTTGTGTTAGAACAAAAAAATATTTCAGTACTGGATTTCCGTAAATGAAAATATATCTACCGTTAGTGAAAACTAAGATTCATGCGTCTTGTTGGAGCATTAATTTCAATGGCTAAAGGAATATTTACATCCTTTTAGTAGTTGTTGACCTTCCACCTATAAAACACCGCTCCGCATTCTACGATCGTCCTGGCTGGCTTCATTAGTAGTAACACAATTTCTTAACCTCTAAACTTTCACGTATGAGAAAGTTATGCGCCCTCTTGTTTATTCTGATTTTCTTATCCTCTTCAATAGTAAGCGCGCAAAGTGTAGGCATTAATGGAAATGGTGCCGCGCCAGACGCCAGCGCCATGCTGGATGTAAACAGTCAGTCAAAAGGTTTCTTGGCTCCCCGGATGACTCTTGCACAAAAAACTGCGATTGTCAATCCTGCTACAGGGTTAATTATTTATCAAACAAACGGTACACCAGGCATATATATCAACCAGGGAACCCCGGCTGTTCCAAATTGGACATTACTGGCATCTGCAAATAGTGTTTGGGCATTAACCGGAAATGCCGGTACGACATCTGCCAATTTTATTGGCACGACCGATGAGCAGCCACTTGCATTTAGGGTTTATAATTTGTCAGCAGGATTTATTCACCCTACAAGCGAGAACACAGCATTTGGCATCTGGGCCCTTGTTTCGAATACTACAGGGGTGCTCAACACGGCAATTGGGATGGGGGCCCTTTCTGCAAACAATACGGGAAATTACAATACCGCCATTGGTGTAGCGGCACTCCAGGCTAATACGACAGGTTCTTTGAACACTGCCACCGGCAACCAGGCACTTTTATCAAACACCGAGGGAACTTACAATGCAGCTCATGGCAATCAAGCACTCTATCAAAATACTACGGGAACCTATAACACTGCAATGGGTAGTGTCGCCCTTTCGTCCAACACTAGCGGCTTCCACAACACGGCACTGGGATCTTTTGCAGATGTCACGGCACCAAACCTGATAAATGCTACTGCAGTTGGATACAATGCCAAAGTAAGTCAGAGTAATTCAATGGTGTTAGGTGATAACGTTAGTGTAGGAATCGGAACATCTGCTCCTGCCGCATCTTCTATACTGGAGCTTTCATCAAATTCAAGAGGACTTCTTATTCCACGGATGAGTACGACAGATAGAAATGCAATTGCGTCTCCAGCCACAGGATTATTAGTTTATGACAACTCTTTGAATTCATTTTATTATCACAACGGCTCTACCTGGACTCAGGTGGGCGCCACCGCTTTATCAAGTGCGTGGCAATTGAATGGTAACTCAGGCACCAACCCTACAACACAGTTTATTGGCACTACGGATGCACAACCACTTTTGTTCAGGGTAAATAACATTGCAGCAGGACAAATACAGGCGGCCAATAGTAATACAGGATTTGGTCTTGGAACTCTTGCTAATGCAACGGGAGACCGTAACAGTGCTACCGGATATCACGCCCTTTATTCAAATACAACGGGAAATAACAACGCGGCATTTGGAACAGAATCGCTCTATTCAAATACCACTGGACTGTATAATAGTGCCTTCGGAGCAGCTGCTCTTTATGCAAACACGACAGGAGAAAATAACACAGCGACAGGAGGTGGTGCACTTAATGCCAACACAACAGGAAACGAAAACACGGCAACCGGGCATGCTGCATTGCTTGTTAATATAACCGGCTCGTGGAATACTGCCAATGGCTCAGCTGCGCTGCTAGTTAATACTACAGGAGCTGCTAATACCGCTACTGGATATAGCGCACTAAGAACCAACACAACTGGCTCTCTCAACACTGCCAATGGATACGAGGCCTTGTATTCAAACACCACAGGCACCCAAAATATTGGTATCGGTTACCAGGCCCTTTATTCTAACACTACCGGTTATTCTAATACAGCTACGGGACACCAAGCCCTTTATTCCAATACCACAGGATTTCTGAACTCTGCCAACGGATACTTTGCCCTCCATTCCAACACCGGCGGCCAATATAATACTGCAAATGGCGACGCGGCGCTCGGTAACAACACCACAGGTTCGTACAATTCTGCCAATGGAGCCACGGCAGCTTTTTTTAATTCCACCGGTTCTTACAATACCGCCAGCGGATTTGAAGCACTTTACAATACCACTGCCTCGCAATACAATACAGCTATTGGATACAGAGCAGGTAAATTACATGACAATGGATACAATAATGTTTTTCTCGGAGCGAATACTGATGTGAGTGGGGATGACTTCTACAATTGCATAGCCATCGGACAAGCAGTTGTTTGCACGGATGTAAACCAGGCGATAATTGGTAACAGCGCTACAACTAAGTGGGGCTTTGGTGTAGTACCCGCTGCCGGACGGGCATTACAGGTAGGAACCAGTACGGCTAATGGCAATGGAGCTTATCTCACGGCTGGCGGTACATGGACAAGCACCAGCAGTATAGAGTTTAAAGATGATTTTACCAATCTGGATAAGGGAGAAATCCTGGATAAGATTTCTTCTCTCAACATCAGCCGGTGGCATTATAAAGGCACGGATAATGAATACCACATTGGTCCGATAGCTGAAGAATTTTATAAGGCGTTTAATGTCGGCACTGACGACAAACATATTTCTAGTATAGATCCTTCCGGAGTTGCTCTTGCAGGCATACAACAGTTGATAAAGGAAAAAGAAGAATTCAAACAAACCATGAAGCAATTGCAAAAAGATTCGCAGTTGAAACAAACTATTATCGAAAAACAAAGTGATGAACTAAAGAAACTAAAAGAGCAAGTTGAAGTGCTCACAAAAGCTGTTGAAAATTTATCCACTAACAAGTAAAACGACAGATATGAAAAAGATCATTCTTGTACTTGTTGCAAGTGTCTGTTCGTTTGAGCTTTGGTCGCAGGGAACTCTAAAAGTTGCCCCAGGTGCGAGTATTACGACCTCAGGCAATGCTAACATTGTTCTTGACAATATGCATATCGCCAACGATGGCTCGTTTCAGCAGACAAGTGGCAACGGAATTGTACAGCTGATTGGCGGGTTAAATGTGAATCTCTCAGGCACCGGTACAACTGCTTTTAATCAGCTTTTAATGGCAAAAAGTGGATTAGCGTTGAATCTTCAGAGCAATTTATCGGTTGTTACCAGTGTGACTTTCACAGGCGGACTGATAAACCTCAATAATAACTCTCTCGATCTGGGAACAGCAGGTGTGTTTGTGGGTGAATCTGAAACAAGCAGAGCGTTTACAACCGGAACGGGTTATGTACAGACCTCGCGAATTTTGAATAATCCTTCGGCTGCAAACCCTGGTAATCTCGGCGCGCTAATTACGTCGAGTACAAACCTCGGAACTACTATTGTAAAAAGAGGACATAAAGTACAAACAGGAATATCGGGTTCTAATAATTCGATCGCGCGGTATTTCGACATCCTACCAGCCAATAACACCGCATTGAAAGCGACCTTGCGGATTTATTATTTTGATGCTGAGTTGAACACCATTCCTGAAGCAACACTTTACCAATGGAAGAGTGCTAACCTGGTCAACTGGGATTTCATGGGTGCGCTTTCGCGGGATGTCAATACGGTCAATGCGAATTATGTAGAATGGAAGACTTACTCAAAGTTTGACCGCGTGACATTGGCCACAGCCACGGCACCAGTAATTACCTGCCCGCCAAACCAGACGGTTTCCGCCAATATGAGCGGATGCAAGGCCTCAGTATCTTTTGCAGCCACCGCCACCGGTATTCCAGCCCCTTCTATTACTTACAAAATTGGAAATACGGTAATAACCTCGCCGAATGTTTTTTCAAAAGGCACAACAACTGTGAGCGCAACAGCGTCGAATGGAGTTTCTCCTGACGCGACCTGCACATTTACGGTAACCGTGGTTTGCGGAGGCGGCCCTGTTACGACCACTGCGGGACTTCTAACAGAGCAAACGAATGGAGAATTTAACTTAACGGCAAGGCCTAATCCATCGGTAAATTATTTTATTCTCTATGTAAAGAGTAGCAACCTTCATCCCGTTACTATTAAAGTTATGGATATGCTGGGTAGAGTGGTTTCAGTCCGTTCAAATGTAGCTCCAAACAGCACAATCGATGTGGGCCATCAATACATGCCGGGGATTTATCTCGTACAAGCTATACAAGGGAAACAGATAGTAACACTCAAACTGGTTAAGCAAGCGCATTAACCAGTCTGTCTGTGGAGGCAACATTCCACAATACTGCCTTTACATTCGATCAGGTGCGAAACAGTAAGCAAGTGTTTTGAAGTCTATTATCCTACTGCGTGAACCGTCCGACCCGGTCGATTACTCTAAAACTAACAGTATGAAAAAAATTCCTTTAATCCTGTTTGCTGCAAACAGCTGGCTTATTGTCATTGGTCAAAATGTAGGTATCGGGACAACTAACCCGCTTAATAAGCTTCATGTCGCCGGTGGCTTCCGACTTGACACATTAGTAATCTTGCCCGGGAGAGGTCTTTTAAAGCACGATAATAATGGCGCGGTGTATAGCATAAAATTTACAGAAAGCGCTGCGGATGTATTGCGTGGGGATGGAACATTCAGTTCAGCTTCCGTTGGACCGCTCGGGTGGTTGCTCAACGGCAATGCCGGAGTAAATCCGGCCACTCAGTTTATCGGTACAACCGATGCCCAGCCTCTGCTATTCCGGGTAAATAATCAGCCATCAGGATTAATACATCATTCCAATTTTAATACAGGGTTTGGACTTAATTCACTTTTAGTGAATACATCCGGGACCTCCAATACGGCCATCGGGTATAGGACTTTATATTCGAATACCACCGGGTTAAGCAATACCGCTACAGGTAGTGAAGCGCTTTTCTCCAATATTGACGGTAACGGGAATACGGCATACGGTGTATATGCCCTTCATGAAAACACGAGTGGTTTTTTTAATTCCGCGCTTGGGGTAAATGCTCTCGGTCAGAATTTAACAGGCAACAGTAATGTGGCTCTTGGCAGGGTAGCTCTTTATTCCAATACAACGGGCGATCATAATACAGCTGCAGGCAGTTTTGCCGGTTATTCAAATACGACCGGGTCTGAAAATGCTGTGTTTGGTTACCAGGCACATTATTTTAATACAACCGGTTCAAGAAACACAGCAGTAGGAAATTATGCGTTACTAAAGAATAGCTCCAATGATAATACCGCAGTCGGTCATGAAGCATTATATGAGAATACCTCTGGGTCTTCAAACATTGCATTGGGCATCAGTGCAGGCCGATCGAATACAACTGGTTCTAATAATTCATTTGTTGGTGCAAATGCGGGCAAGGCAAATGCAACCGGATTTCAAAATTCGTTTTTTGGAAAAGATGCGGGACTTTCAAATACCACCGGGAGTTTCAACTCGTTTTTTGGAAGGTCAGCAGGGTTATCTAACACGACAGGACAGAGTAATTCATTTTTTGGAATGAATGCAGGGCTTTCCAATACAACCGGGGAACATAATACAATGGTGGGAGCCGAGGCGGGACATTTCAATACTACAGGAACCTACAATGCGATGTTCGGCGAATTCGCCGGTCAACACAACACCATCGGCACCTCGAATGCCATGTTAGGAACTTGGTCAGGCGTCAACAACACGACCGGAGGATATAACTCATTTGTCGGATCAAGTGCTGGTTTCAACAACATAACCGGCAACGAGAATGCCTTCCTCGGCAATGTAGCTGGTTATTCAAATCTGTCCGGATCGAGGATCACAGGTATTGGAGCTATTCTTTAGTAACGCATAA
>JGI24806J26614_1000754_pt1 | contig 10770 bp, 4 predicted proteins | sample Kansoi200umMDA_FD_26614 | JGI IMG/M metagenome (IMG submission 26614) | reverse complement strand
CACCACAGCAGATCGTTGATACTCCATTTGAAAAATTAAGAGCCATTGGTTTAAGCAATGCCAAAGTGAGCTATGTACAAAACGTGGCGAGGTTTGAAATAGAAAAGGGAATGGATCATAAAAAGCTTTCGAAGATGAGCGATGAGAAAGTGATCGAATATTTAACCGAAATAAAAGGTGTAGGAAGATGGACTGTCGAAATGCTGCTGATGTTTGCTCTTTGCCGTGAAGATCTTTTTGCGATTGATGACCTTGGCTTGCAACAGGCAGTAATTGGCTTATACGATCTGAAGCATCGGAAGAAAAAAATAATGAATGCTAAGATCTTAAAGATCTCCGAGCAATGGTCGCCATATCGAACTTATGCATGCTTGTATTTGTGGAGATGGAAGGATAACCCGCCGGTGGTGAATGAAAAAAAATAGCAATCTGACAATTTGAGATAGTTTCCAAATTGATTTGAATCGGCTTAAAATGATTGATGTGGTAAGCAAGATTGAAACGCTAAGAATGCTACAACGAAGTTTTGGGAAAAACGGGTTTTCGCTGATAAATATTGTGTTTGTTATTTATCACATAGGGTGTTTTTTTTGAATCGCAATTAATTTTAATTGCGCCTCCTTCAGCACTTTTAACGAATTTATTTCCGTTCCATTTATATATTCCATTACCTCCTGACTCAGCAGGCGCACGAGTTCCATCGCCAAGAATTTGATATGCCCCAACTAACCACATTGAACCATCGGCTCCCACGGATATTTCGATGCCTTCGCCATTACCCGGAATTTCCGCCCAAATATTTCCATCCCATTTATAAATGTTGCTGCTAACTCCTTTCTTCGATTTAAGAATCCAGGGTACTCCTGAAGAATCAACGGCAATTTTCATTGCACTTTCATCTTTTTTAACCCAGGCACTGCCATCAAATTCATAGATCGGGTGATCCTCATTACCTGTCGACTCTTCAAGGGCATACATAGATCCATTTTTACCTATGGTAATATCAATTGCTTTACCTGTTGGAAGAGAATAAAAGGATCGCCATTCTTCATCCCCTTTTTTTACATAAATTTCTCCGCCTGAATTTAAGGTGTAAAGTTGTCCGTCCATATCTGTAGCAATTTTTATTCCTGCTCCACCAACTGGTTTCCATTTATAATCTTCCCATTTAAATATTGGATAATTGCCATTGCCGTCTTGATTTGTTCCGAGAACAAAAATTACATCCTTGTTTTCATATTGCCCCGTAGCAATTTCTATGGCTTTTCCGGGAAGTTGATACCAGTAAGCATCTTTACGAGTCGCATATATGAACGGACCCACATGCATTACAAATTCATACCATGTTACACTAAGTTTTACATTATTCTTTGCCCAGCACCAACAATCAAAATAATCATGATCATCATCCCCGGTAATTTTATAGAAATCCGATGTTAGTACAACAAAGTGATCTGATGTAGGAAAATACCCAAGACTTTTTCCATTAACAATATCGGCATCTACCCATATGATTAGATCGCTCCTATCACCATCCCGTTTAATTTTTTGGTTGACGGTCTCTTTATCTGAAGCCCCCAACTCATCTTCCTTATGTATACTATCCTCGTAATACAAATTTGTCGCAGTAAGGTGATCCATAATAAAAGAAGACCATTGACCACTTACTTCACCACCATCAATTGCACCTGTCGTTGGGTTCACAGTTGTATTACGCAACGAAGACATAATCATCCAATCGGCAATAGGAATGGGAGTTTGATTGGCAGGACAATGGCTATTAATCAGACTAATATCAGTACTCAATAAACTACTATTCGGAGTTATAATTATATCACCTATATTACTAGTGCCAGATTCATACAGCTCAACAGCAAAATCAACAAAAGCTTCAGGTTCAACATCAATCCAAGTCATAAAAAAAGCAGCAGGTCCACAATAACCAATAAATCCTTGATTCAGGCTCCATGGATTTTTTATCAAGTCCTCTAACCTTGTATATAAATCAGATTTATTCAATACCCAAGCGGGGTTTGAAGCGGTTGATTTAAAATAACTTAATTTGGCAAGTGCCTCCTTTGCAATATTATTTATTCTCCAAGTTGGATCTGGGGCAAGGCGTGTCCACGAAGGCGTTCCAGTAGAAGAACCTTCACCTAGAATTTCATCCTTAAAATGTACAATTTGTACAAATAAATTGTTAGTCGGGTTATCCCTGGCCATTGATTCGTATTCGTCAAGGAAATCTGCAAATGATTCTTTTTGTTCCCCATTTATAGCAGGGTCTAAAAATACAAATTGGCTGTTTTGTTCAGTGCCATCTCCATCGTATCCAATCAGTATTTTTGCATGAGGGGATAAGGAATTCGAGATGTCACTGTCTACTGTTACCCAAATAGGTCCATAAGTTTTGAGCCAATCGATATAAGTTCCGAATGTATAACTTGCTGGTGCTTCACCTATCATACCGAGTGATTCTACAAAGGATATTTTTTCAGCTATTAGTAGTGGTTGATTGTCATTATATTTTTGTAAATAGCCACCATCTGCCATGGCAAGTACTTCGGAAATTGTATGATTTTTATTATCCTTCCAGCTTTTCATCATCGTTGCAGCGGCTGCCCAACATGCATTTCTTTTATTACCCTGCAACACTAAAGGAACTTTTCCGGGAACTCTAAATCTCTCTGCTGTACTATTTGTGCCCTCTACTTCTACCGTTTCAGTTTTTCCAGAAGCATCTGTACTACTTGCTTTTACTCCCTTGCCTTTGTCAGCGTTTTGAGCTGCGATACCCATAGCGGTAGGCCCTTCATTTTTTGAAGCATTCTGCTCTGCTTTTTTACTTGCCCCACCATCAATCCGTTGTTGCAAATGATCCCTCAATAACTTGTTCTGTTCATCCTGAGGTAATCCTGAATTTTTAATAGCATCAACTATACTATCAGAATGCGCCTGGTTTTGTTTCTGCGATTCCAATTCTTTCGCCATGCCGGCAAAATTTTGTGCTGCAGCCAATGATGAATTCATTGCACCCATTGCATTTGCCTGGTTCGCTGCTAATCCTGTTACATCTCTAAACAAATTCGGATTGCCTATCAATTGTGCTAATGCACCATAACCTTGCGGATCAGGAATGGAAGGTGCATTTTGTAAATTGATTATTGGTGCTGCGAAATCTTTTGCCTGCAAATTCGGCTGTACATTCTGCGGCACCGGCGTACTAATAGGATTAATTGTAGTTGGACTATCAGGTATCGGTGATTCTTCCCAACGCCAGAATCTTGTTTCATCTTTTTTCTCACAACTATTACATTTACCCATTACCGCTTCCGCAAACACACCTTTGCTTGGTAAACTAAGACGAATCGGGTCTAAAGGATCTGCATAATAGTGCTGAAACAGATCTATGTCTTTGTCCAGTGTGGGATCAAGTTGTATGCCCGGCGACACCGGCAAAACCAAACAATTTCCTACAATACCGATCAACCTGTTCTCCACCACCGATGCAACACTTCTGCCATTGGCTCTACCCGGAGCCGTAATACCATCAAGCAACATAAATCTTCTCTGCCTGTCCATGTTCATCCAGATCAACCGGTGATAAAATTCAAAATTTTCATTTAAATGATGTAGTAAGTTGTTACATGCTTCAACATCTTCATTGCGTGGATTTCTGAGTTCTGCCCTGCTAAGCGGGGTATAAATACGCACATCATCACTACCAATGGCTAGATCATTTTTGATTCTTTCATTTTTAAAAAGGTATTCATTTGAAAGCTCTGTTCTGTATCGCATGGAACCCGAATGAATAGTAACATTCAGGCCTTCGTTCAATAGATCTTTTAAGTTTTTAAGACGGGTTTCACTTGCATCCAGTCTTATTTCAATATAATCGATCGCTTGCCTTTTAATTTCTTCAGAAAAATTGCCATCCATTCTTAAGGAGATATTCAGCTTTGCTTTATTTCTGAATTCTGATAATAGTGTAGCATCAACTGGTAATTGAATTGCAGACCTGCCTGTTCTGATAGCATAAAATCTTAAATGATTCACGATTACGTTGGCTAGCAATGGCCCCGCATGTTTTGCAAATGCTTCATCTTTATCCTGCCTGTTTTTAAGATGTGCGTCATAAAAAGATTTAGCATCTCCTAAGAAAGGAAGATATGCCAGCCAGTTGACCTCCGCAATATCGTCTTCCAAATCTCTTGGCCTTTTTAAATCAAACTCAATATGCAATTCTCCTTCTATATAGTTTAATTCCAGCTCAGCATAGTTCTTTTCAGGAAACCCGATTTTATCATAATAATCCTTCGATTCAGATTCCATTTCTTCTGAAATTCTTTCGATAGCATCAAAGCCTTTGCGAAGGTTGCGGGTTATTAAATTCCTTGAAAGTATGTTTCTCCATCTCAATGCTTTTTTTCTGTCAAATGGACTATACTCAAGTGGAATAAAAAGACATTCCCGAACATTGGCAAGCCGGGTGGTTATTTCAAAATGCCTGAGCACTTCAAAATATTGAATCGTCATAGCATGACAATGATTATAATTAGCTACAGACTCTGCTGACACTTCGAATCTTTCACCCTGTGATGCTGTTTGAATAACAGTTGACCGCTGACTTCTGATTGAACTTGCTACTTGTACGGTACGATCATGCACTTGTTGCTGACTGCTGGCCGTAGTATCTCTTGAAGCATTTTGATTAGCACTTGATGATGCACTACCATATCCACCTGCCACTCCTACAACGAAGCCTCCAATAATACCACCTGCTCCACCACCTACACCCCAGGTGCTGGCTTCTGAGTCACCATGCATTTGTTCGTTTACAGTAGCATTCGCTATTTCATTTATATCACGATCACGACTAAGAGAATTGTAAAGAGACTCCTGGTAGTCCAAACGCTGTGAATTGGATGCTGAATCTTTTCTGTCCCAATCAAAAACCACAATTTGTTTTTTTTGTCCTGGTGCTAACGGCAAAGAATATAACAGGTCGCCCATTGAGTACCCATCTGCAAACCATTCTTGTTTAAAATTCAATAAATGACCATGTGAGATGCTTACAGCTTCATATATCGTGGGGTTTTTGTCCCAGTCAACCGCATTATCATTATCAAGAGTTAAACGGCCTTGCAATGCAGTATTTTTTTTATTGAGTTTAGTACTTATTGCATGGGCTTGTATTTCCTGCAGTAGTTTGTTTACGTTATCGTTTGAAATATTCCCATGCCTGCTAATAAAAGCCCGCAATAATGATTTTGGCGCCTTTGTTCCGGCAAGTTTATTTTTAATAGACGCATCAATATTGATATCATCCAAAATATCTTTAAGATTTACTTCTTCTACATCCTTTATTTCATTTGCTCTTATCAGTGGTTCAGTAGTTCTTACCACAGTATAATATGAAAATTCATCCAATACTTTCTTTTGATGAAAGTCAAGTTCCTTGCAATCACAATCGCAATCCTTGTCTGTGCCTGTTTGAGTGGTTGTTTCTTCAAGATATAGAATGACCCTTTCAGGTAATTGTCCTCTTTCGGATTCACCGGGTTCAAGACGGATCTCGATTTCAGGACTGCCATCAATTGCAATTTCTGCTTTTGCTTTTATTATTCTATTATAGTCTGTTGCCGTTCTGAAATTTAATGGACTCGAAAAAAAATAACCACTGGCTTCTGTTTCTGCATAACACACAGGATAATAGTCCGGACTATTATTTGCATCCGAAGAGGTAGCAATAAAAAAAACAACCTGTATCTTTTCAAGCTTGCGGTTTGAATTACTTGAGATCAGCCGACCTTTTAATTTGGATGGAAACCCAATTACATTATCAGCAGTTTTGATCAAAGCAAAAGGTTCAATCTTTATGTTTATTGTACCTAAGTCAGCTTTTTTTACCTCCTGAACAGTAGACTTGTTACCGCTCATTTCTGTAACCAGGATTTCTCCATTTGGGGCCTTAACATATATATCGAAATTTTCGCCTGCTATTAGATCGTCATATCTGATTCTTGTTTTACCAAGTGGATCCAGCATATAAATATCCTGAACAAAGTCATTCGTATTTTTATTCCTGTATTTTGTAGTAAGAGTATATTCATGAAGCTGTGTTGGCTGTGTTTTAATATTCACATGTTTGAAGTCGGTTTCAGCTTCCGGGAAATCAAAGGAAATAAGTGGCATCAATGAATCTGCTTCGGTTTGTGTCAAACCAATATTCAACAGATCCTCTTTTGATTTGAAAACCGTACCTGTCTTTTTTGCTTTTTCAATTGATTCAACTGTCTTTTTAGAAATACCGGCACTTAATAGTTCTTTAATGCCCTTAGAATTGATCTTAACAAGCATAAATGGTGGTTTGGCGTGAATAATGGTGGAGTCCGGAAGAAAAAGAAGATTTCGAGGGGAAAAATTAATAATTGGAAGATAGGAAATTTGAAATGAATAACAATACCACAAAAAGGTAATTGTAAATATTAACTTATATCAGGATGATGTAGCAAATAAGATGTCGAACGACGTAAGAGCTGGAGATAGCCTGCCTTTTGTATATGGTTTAATAAACTCAAATCACCACCTTCTCCAACTTATCCAACTGCGACTGTTCAATGCTCGCTCCCAACCCTGGCGAATCAGGAACTTTCATTACTCCATTTGCATGATACGTTAATCCGGCGCTGACAATATCTTCAGAGAACATAAGAGGTGTATCAAAATCACAATGAACAATATTATCACTGCAGAGTGCAAGATGTGCGGAAGCAGTCATTCCTAATCTTGATTCAAGAAATGCTCCAACCTGCATATGCATTTTTGCTTTATCACCAAGCTTTACAATTTCATAAGCATTATAAACTCCGCCGGCCTTACCTACTTTAATATTGAACATATCACAGGCTTTTAGCTTTAATAACCTCTCTGCATCATGAGCGTCTCCGCAACTTTCATCTGCCATAATTGGTATGGGACTTTGCTTTTTTACTTTTCTCATTCGCATAAAATTCCATTTAGCAATGGGCTCTTCGCAATGTTCAATATCGTATTCATCAAGGTCTTTCAATATTTCAATTGCTTCTTTTACATTCCATCCCTGGTTAGCATCAATACGTACAGGAATATCATCACCCACGGCTTCACGTATCATTCTGATTCTTTCTACATCTTTTTTTCTTGATTCACCCAACTTTACTTTAATGGCCGGATAACCCTGTTTTTTTATTTTCAATGCATCTGCTGCCATTTTTTCTGCACTATCAAGACTCACGGTATAATCTGTTACCAGCTCTTTATTATTCTTACCGCCATATAATTTATAGATCGGCACTTCTTTATGCTGACCAATTATATCATGCAAGGCAATATCAAATGCGCTTTTAATACTTGTATTGGCATATATCAATCTATCCATTGCCGAAAGTTTTTCTTTCAGTTCCAGAGCATTTTTTCCTTTCAGCAGCTTTGCGAAATACTGACCTACTATAAAACATGTATCAATACTCTCACCATTCACCGGCATATAAGGGCTGCATTCACCAAAACCTGTGATGCCTTTTTCCGTTCTGATCACTACTATTACATTTTCTACGTGTGTTTCATAAGCAAGTGAAGTAATGAATGGCTCAATTAATGGAATGCGAAGCTTATAAATTTCAACCTGTGAAATGATTTGTTGATCAGCCATGAAGTTAATTTTTAAGGATCAGCATTAAACAAAACGCGGATACCAAGATTTATACCGCCAAGAAATGGTGCATTTGAATTTTTCAAAAGATAACTATTAGGATAGTTGGTGGTTGGAATATGCATTCTTATTTCTGTGTAAATGAAAATTTCATAGGCTACCGGGAAATCCACGCCACCTGTTATATCAAGGGTCAATCTTTTAAAATCACCTATGCCATTGGTTACGTTATTTTGTACTGTGTAAAGTGCAGTATCAATATAACTTGAAAAAGTATTGGATGCCGATCCGATGATAAGCCCAAATCCGCCGGCAACATATAAACTGAAGTTCTCCAGCTTATCATATGAACCGAACATATATTTTTTTATTCCCAAAGAAAATTGCCGCAAGCGCATCTCGGATTGATTACTAAAAGAAATTGTTTGTGGTTGGGTAGAAGAAGATTTAGCAGTAGCTACAAGATTACTTTTATATTTTCCATTGCTGTGATAGGTAAACCAGGCGTATAAAGTACTTTTTTGATCAAAATGCCACTGTGGGATCAAACTCTGCCCGGCTACGGTAAATTTTTGCTTTCCATCAAAGTTGTGTAGCAGTGAGATATCTGAGGACACGCTGAACTTTATCTGTGCCTGAAGCCAATTAGTGCAGAACAAAAAAACAAAAAAGAAAATATTTCGAAATAATTTCACTTGAAATGTTGTGTTGCAATGTTAAGTAATATTTCTTACTACTATCGCTTTCGGGCTAAAGCTCTTTACTAATATATTAACCGGAGTCTTATACTGGCTTTAGCAGTGAAAAATTATTTCACCAGCTTTAATTCATTAATCAGATGAGAAGCGCCGCCTAGTTTATCAATACACCATAATATATACCGGACATCAACGCAAATGGTCCGGTTCAGATCTTTGTCAAATGCAATTTTATGACTTAATGCTTCATAGTTGCCATCAAAAGCAAGACCCAACAAATTGCCATTTGCATCTATCACGGGTGAGCCTGAGTTTCCGCCGGTAATATCATTGGTTGTAATAAAACAAACGACCAGATCTTTTTTTGTTTTATCAATGTACTGACCGAAATCTTTTTTCTTAGCGAGTTCAATTTCTTTTGCCGGCAGATCAAATTCATAATCGCCGGGTATATATTTTTGAAGAACTCCTTTCATTGTACATACATAATCGTAAAAGGTAGCATCTTTTGGCCGGTAGCTTTTTACATTTCCAAAACTTACCCTCATCGTTAAAGTTGCATCAGGATACATCTTTTTCGCTTTTACTGTATCCATTTCCATTATTCCTTTCAGGTATAATCTCCCATATTCAGTATTCCTGGTAGTAAATTGCTGGAATTTCGTCGAGTATTTACTTTGATAATTAACCATAAATGCACTTACATGTGCATAAGCAGGATCATCCTGCAATACGTTGCCATCCGGGTTTTTAATAAATGCCTTCCACTTAACATCATCAAAGATCATCGTCTTTTCAAAAATATGTTTTGCATATTTTTTATAGGTCTGTTCATCATTTAATTTGCCCCATGCTTCTACCTGTGTCCGGAAAAAATCAATCGGGTGCTGTTGTTTGTCAACATCATTATAGAACATCATTGTCACATCAGCTACTATTTTTTCATCTGATGTTTTGTTTTCATTTTTAAGAAATTCTTCTCTTGCTTTTGCTGCCTGGTCAAGAGCCTTTCTGATATCAGCTGCAGATTTTCCTTGTTGCACCAGGGCAATTTCAATTTGTTGTAGCGAAGATGCAAACATCATAAGGGGCGAGCCTAAAATACCTTCATTAATATACATCCTGTGTTTTGCGTAAGGCCTCCATGCTTCATAAGCCTTTCCCCATTCTTCAAAAATTGCTGAGTAGTTTTGTTTGTCTTTTGCCCAATTAATAAATACCTCTTCTGCTTTTTTCTTTTGCCCCAACACATCGTATTTTAAAAGTTGTTTGGTTTCTCCATCATAAAATTTCCAATAATTGGCTATAGTTGCAAAACTGCTTGCTAATTGTAATTTAACAGCCGGATCCTGCTTCATCTCTTCAAGCATGTATTTCAATCTTACATCACGCAGCTTTACTAATGTTGGATTGTCAATATCCGTTTTTAATTTTACACCGTAAGAAGTTTCATAACGATTGGTACTGCCGGGATAGCCATAGGTCATTGTATAGTCACCATCCTTAAAACCTTTTATAGATACAGGTAAAAACCATTTTGGTTTTAAAGGAATATTGTCTTCGTTATATTCAGCAGGCTGGCCATCCTTACTCATATAAACACGGAACACTGAATAATCACCTGTATGACGGGGCCATTCCCAATTGTCGGTATCGCCACCAAATTTACCTACGCTTTCCGGCGGTGCGCCAACAAGACGTACATCTTTGTAACGCTGGTAAACAAAAAGCAAATACTGATTGCCTTTAAAAAGACTGCTGATCCTTGCTTCGATACTTTGGGATATGTCAGAAAATTTTCCGTTCAAATTTGTAAGCACCCTGTTTTGTCTTTGTATCCTTTCAGCGCCACTCAATCCTTTTAATGAATCCATCACCATTTGAGTAACATCTTCAATTCTTAAAAGAAACTGAACCGATATGCCCGATGGAATTTCTTCCGCTTTCGTTTTTGCATAAAAGCCATCATGCAGATAATCGTGATCAACTGAGCTTGCTGAAACAATAGCATCATAACCACAATGATGATTTGTAAAAAGCAAACCCTGGGCACTTACGATCTCAGCGGTACAACCGCTTCCGAAAAGAACAACAGCATCTTTTATTGATGGTTGATTGATATTGTATAGTTGTTCTTTTGAAAGTTTCAGCCCCCTTTTCACCATATCATTATACACCTGCTGACCGAGCAAAAGCGGCAGCCACATGCCTTCATCGGCTAAAGACTTTAAAAGAAAAGTGATCGAAAGAAAAAAAGTAAAAAGTAGTTTTTTCATCCTGTAGCGATTTGACATGACAAACCTAAGTGAAAAAATCCCGTGCACAATTGATGACCATCAGAATTCTTATATTTTTACAGATAAATTATAAATCAAATGA
>JGI24806J26614_1000753_pt1 | contig 10772 bp, 8 predicted proteins | sample Kansoi200umMDA_FD_26614 | JGI IMG/M metagenome (IMG submission 26614) | reverse complement strand
GAGCGATACTGACCCACGTAATTCCACCTATTGAGCATGTCTGCAGCGGATATCTGCAATAATTTTATCTTGGCGGTTTTTATGTTAGGACTGGTGCCCTTTTCCGGCTTTATTGAGAAAGACAAGGATGAGCGGTCTTTGAATTTAGTGATAACCCGTACCGAAAAATCGAAAGATTCTTACAGTTCCACAGAAACAATAAGCCTCAGAGAAAATGTATTGCGTTACTCAAAAAGCTTCAGCGGAAAATTAAAGAGTAAACCGGCTGTAAATAAATCAATGAGATTAACTCAGGAAGAGACCGGGGAAGTGTTTCTGAAGTTTAAACAGTCAGGTTTATATCTCAATGTCACAAGTCCCAAACGAAATGAATTTAAGATACCTTATTCATCCCTGTCGGCGGACCTGGTTATTTTTGCTCAGGCCAATGAGCGGTATGAAATTCAGCTCTATGACATTGCCTCTGAACTTCAGAAAACAGAGGAATATAAAAAAATTGAAATGCTTCAGGCCTGGCTGTTGTTAAAATTCCCCAAATAACGAAATGTAGTGATTTCTCTCACTGCTCAGCAATACTAATTAATTGCCTTGAATGATCTTTATTCTTTCTGTTTTATCACCCTGTCTGATCTCAACAAAATATATTCCCGCTTTACAAATCTTTCCTGCCGCTATACGCTGAATGATGGCCGGAGATTCTGAAACAAATAATGCTTTGCCATTTACGTCAAAAACAGTGAGGCTGAAATCCTTTTGGTTTTTACTCTCAACAATCAGAATTTCTGAACTACCGAACGGATTCGGATACACAATGAAATTGTTGTTTTCACTGACGCCATTATATATTCCTGTTATGACCGGAGGAGTCTGGGTGACAGAAATTATTCCGCTGGTTTGCGAATTTGAGCCCGCGTCAAAACTTACCAGTCTGTAATACACAGTCTGGGTGACCGCGAAGGTATCCGTATAGGAATAATTGTTTGTGCCGGAGCTGTTTCCTGCAGATGTGACATTGGTAATGGCGGAAAAATTTGTTCCGTCAGTGGAGCGCTCTATCACAAAATGATCACTGTTCTGTTCGAATGAAGTGGCCCAGTTTAATATTACCAGTGTATCCTGATTCTGTGCATTGAAATCTGACAACAGAACAGTTGACAATGCGCAGGAATTTGTCGGGGGAATAAGCCTTGACAGCAGCCTGACATAGGCAGCCTGGTAATAAATGCCCGGCTCAGTGATCTCCCAGGAGTTTTCATTATCTGTGCCGTTCCATCCCGTGTTCCAGTCCTTATAACTTTTTTGTACCGGCTGTCCTGTTGGCGGAGAAATGGTGGATGCATAGCAACCCCCACAGTAAGCGGCAAAGTTAGCGTTAATTCCTCCGATCAGATATCCGGGAGCATTACCCTTGGAGGATGTTAAAGCATTGTCGTAAACAGAACCGTCGGCAAACCAGGTATGATAGATTTCATTGGTGCATTTGTCAGCGCCATATGCGTACATATTGCTGAGCATGCAAACATTCTGTGGGTTTACCCCGTGCATGAAGTGCAGGTAGTCTTCCGCAATGATTTTATATTTCGTGTTGTTTGCCGGGTTAATATTATAACGCTTCATATTCAGGTTTACATTCCCTGAGTTTGATTTTACCTGATTGCTTCCCCAATGGTAGGCCCAGTCCGGCATATAAGCCCTATAAGGATCGGTGTTTGCGTTATAAGGAGTGGTGTAGAAATCATTTTTCGCATAATCGGTAGTTTTATTGTTTCTGATATTGCTGACTACAGTTGAGTTCGCACCTGGCATTAATGTATATCTGAGCAGAGCCTCCTGAACACCCATGCTGTAAGGGCTCCAATAGGTACCGGAGTATGGCTTCGTGCTGGTATAATTTGCTTCCGCATAGGTTTTGTAAACCGTATTACCTGTAGCTTCCCATAGGTAAACCGCGGCAGCGAATTTTACGTCGGACTGGTCCTGCGCATCCATGTCAGCATCCCCGGATTTTATATTCTGGTCATCGCAGTTTGTTTCAATGGCGGTGTTGATGCTTGTAAAATAATTCCAGGAAGCCTCCGCTTTGCTAAGTAATGTATTGCCATAAGCGGTCATGGAAGGAACTCCCAGTGATTTATAAACAGTGGATGAAAGAGCGAATACCGCGGCGATGGTCCTGGAAGCAGAACCGCATTTTCGCACATAGTACCTTGGGTTTGTATCAGTGCTTGGCGGTGTGAAGCCGCTGTAATTGTCGACTCCGACCTTGATGTATGCGGAGCCGTCAGGATCCTGCATGCGTATGAGCCAGTCAAGCTCATATTTTACTTCGTCCAGTATGTCGGGGATTCCGTTGCCTGATTCAGGGATGTTATTGTTGTCGCCGAAAGTTGTCGGGTTTTCACGGTAAGCTTCCAGCAGCTGAATGAGGGTTTCAAAAGTAAAGGTCACATATTTATTGTAATCGCCGGCGTCGAACCAGCCTCCGCTCACATCCCTTGCGAGGGCTGCATTGGTTTTAGCCCAGGCCGGACGGGCAAATTTATCCTGATTACTTCTTTCAAATGCGGCGGCATCGGCCCATTTAGGATCGGTGAAGGGCGCCTGCTTCGCAAAATTCACCCGCTGATAGTAGTACATCCGCTGAGCCTGTATCAGCACCTCGTTGTAAACATCATTGCCGATCTGGAACTTATAAGAGCCCACCGCGTTCCCCACGTCAAAAATATAGTAGCTGCCGGCCGTAGTTACTGTTGAAAAATCAAACCACCAGGCTTTATCTCCTGACTGTGTATGCTTGGCACCTGCGTTCCATACGCTGATGGTCCCGCTGAAAACGACAACATCACTGTTCCAGTCACGGACCTGATATTGATTGGTGCCTGTAGAAGGGCTGAAGGCAAGAGTACTGTTATATCCGGTCTGCGGGTCGGAGATTACTGCGACTTTGGTGCTGCCGCATAAATAGCCGAACTGGTCCACATGGATAAAATCTGTCGTAGTTCCAGGCGCTGACCAGGCAGAGATACTACCTAGAAGAATCAGCAAGAATAATGTCAGACGTATATTTATGGAATTCATGATGTTTATAATTAAGAATATATCCAGGATTGGATATGGAAAATATGAATAAATCCGGAGTTTATTCAATATTTTCTAATATAAGTGATAATTGTTGGAAGCTCCCCTCTGATTAAAGTCATTTGGAGTCAGTTGATATGAGTTTCCGCAATGTATTAATGTATAATATTCTATAAAATTCTGAGATGTACTCTGCATGATGCAGCGATATGCCGCTTTAGATAATTTGTCCGGCATCTGTCCTAGATTAAGGGGCTACGGACTGGAAGAGTTAGCTAATTCTCCTCATCCAATCTAATGGAAACTTCTTTGGTAATTTCATCAAGATCTAAGGTTGTTTCCTTTATCTTATCATAACAATATTTTTTTTCTTGGTCATAAAGGCTAAGATCTATCAAATTTATTAAACCAACAATTCTGGCAGTACATGCCCTTACTCTATGAGAATTAATATAAGTCATTTCAATGATCTTTTTATTTTGAAGTTTGATTTTTTCTGTTCTCTCTTCGACAATTTTTTCAAGATCTGTATTTAGTATTTTAAGCTTATTATTTAAGCTGTCGAGCTTAGAATTAACTTCAATTAATTCCTTGCCTTTTTTATAATACATTATTTTAAAAGCATAAAGAGAAGAATAGAGAAAACTTAAAAGCACTACTTTTGCAACAAAAAAAGCAAGCAAATTCTCCCCTTTATAAATAAAAGATAAATCAAGGTGATGGGGAGCATACTTTGCTAATAGAATATCATAAAATAGCGTGACCAGGATAAAGAAAGTAATCATCAGGTTAAGGATTTTCCTTTCCTTTTCGTATGAAAAAACGTAAAAGGAAATAGCGCCTAGTACCATTATTCCATAAGGAAACCAAAGAAAAAATCCTGTCCAATAAAAACCAATCAAAGCAGGAAAAATAAATATGCAGAAGAAAGGAGACAATACTGTGAGTATTTTCGCGATAGTATTTTTTTTAAAATAATTAAGCGTGAGATTAATAATTGAAAAAGCTATTAGAATTATAAATCTGGAATAATTGATTATCCCTTGATCAGTTAAGGTATAAATCGCCAAAATAGCGGGAATTGAAACGATAAAAATGAGAATCAAATTGACTCTGTTTGTAAAGGGAATATATTTCAATTCTTCAGAGTAAATATCATTTGTCGAATTATTAAGATCCAATATTCTTCTCAATACATTCATAGAAAATAAAAGTAATTATTTAGGTCTCACCTGCAATTTACTATTAAATACAGAACTGACTTCGTTCCCCTTCTTAACCACATTATAGATTTCACAATTTTAAGTTGAGGTGTTAATGAAGTCTGGGGTACTAAAAATGAGTTTGTACGCTATTTTGTACAAAACCCAAGTTAAAAGAATTAGCCGGTTGATCTTTAACGGGCTATGAGTGAAATGTGTGGTCTCGGCGAGAATCGAACTTGCATCAAAAGTTTAGGAAACTTCTATTCTATCCATTGAACTACGAGACCAGAACTTCAAAATTACTCAATAACACAGATTTCACAAATTGTGGCTGAAGATATTATTCTGCTTCTTTTTCACTTCCTCCAGCAGCATAGCCTTAAGCTCGTCCAGGTTCTCTTTCCTGGCCGCTGAAATAAATACGGTTTTCACACCTTTCTGGTTCATATAGCTGGCCTTCAGATTAGCAAGGGTTCTCGGAATTTCTTCTTCAAGGTTCTCCTGGTAAAGATCAATCTTGTTCAGCACCAGTATCGTCTCTTTGTCGCCCGCGCCTATTTCGGCAAGGGTGCTGTTTACCACTTCGATCTGCTCTTCATAAGAAGTATGAGAGATGTCTACTACATGGAGCAGAATATCGGCTTCCCTGATCTCATCCAGGGTGGACTTAAAACACTCCACCAGCGTATGAGGCAGCTTCCTGATAAATCCCACTGTGTCTGTCAGCAGAAAAGGTGTGTTCTCATAGACGACTTTCCTTACAGTAGAGTCAACCGTAGCAAACAGTTTATTTTCAGCGAAAACTTCCGCTTTGGCGAGCAGGTTCATCAAGGTGGATTTTCCTACATTGGTATATCCCACCAGGGAAACCCTTACCACACCTGTGCGTGATTTCCTTTGGGTGGCGCTCTGCTTATCCATCTTTTCAAGCCTGGATTTCAGAAGGCTTATCTGATCGCGGATTTTACGACGGTCAGTTTCAATTTCCTGCTCACCGGCTCCTCCCCGGGTGCCTGTACCGCCCCGTTGTCTTTCCAGGTGACTCCACATCTTTGAAAGGCGTGGAAGCATATATTGGAAGCGGGCAAGCTCCACTTGGGTTTTTGCCTGTGGCGTTTTGGCTCTTTGAAGAAAAAGATCCAGGATCAGCAGACTGCGGTCGTAGATTTTGCAGCCAAGTTCCTTTTCAATGTTCCTGAGCTGAGATCCCGAAAGGTCATCGTCAAAGATGACCATGTTCACAGCTTTTGCTTTTACATAGGCTTTGATCTCTTCCAGCTTTCCTTTCCCTACAAAGCTCCGGTTGTCGGGTTTTTCGAGTCTTTGTGTGAATTTATGCAGTGTTACAATGCCGGAAGTGTCAGCAAGGAATTCAAGCTCATTCAGGTATTCTTCTACCTTGGGCGCAGGCTGTTTGCTGTTGATCAGAGCTACCAGCACCGCTGTTTCCGCAACTACCGCCGTTTCATGTAAGCCTTTCTTATTTTTTGAATCCATCTATATATTGAGCAAGGTCTTTGATCTGCTGCTCATTAAGCTGTCCTTTGTATTTCGGCATCACCCCTTTGCCATTAGCAATAACTGATTCTTTCTCCGAAGTGTTCAGAGTACTTAGGCTAAGATCTTTGGCTCCGTTAAGCCCCAGTTTGCCATCCGCGCCATGACACATAGCGCAGTTTTGTGAAAAGATCTGTGCGGCGTCGTTGGAGATGATCTTCTCCCTCATTCCCGTAAGGCTATGGGTTTCTCCCATTCTGTATATGAATAGAAAAATGATGACGCTCAATATGGCCAGCGGCTTCTTCTTCTTTTTAATGCCGATAATGCCAAGAGGTATGCCTGCCAGCATCAGCAGAATTTTCCCTATAAGGTAGCTGTCAACGTTATCGCTGTGAAGAATGACCAGCAGGTATCCGCCGGTCACCAGGATAAGGGTGCCAAGGACGATGTCCAGAATTTTTGTTTTCTCCCTGATCTTGTCCAGCAACTCCGTTTTATTGGCCAGAAGCAGGATAGTCTTGAATATTAAAAAAATAAGAAACAGTATAATCACTGTTAAATGCAGGTGAAGGATTCCTTTTGCCATAGTATAAGATTTAGGTAAAAGGCAAATTTATAATATTTTATCCCAAAAATTTCAATAGACCATAAGTAATCATGTTAATTCGCTTAATCATGCAATTAGCAGAATGAATAAAGTTTTCATATAGCACAGTTTCTCTTTTTGAAAAATCAGGATTGATTGAACCATTTATCTTTTGTATTCCAGCGCTATTGTTCCCATTTTTGCTGAATGAGAATTGCTTTAACCGTTAATACTTCATGGAACATCTACAATTTCAGAATGGGGTTGGTGGATGCTTTAAGAAAAGCAGGCCATGAGGTGATCGGGATATGTCCGGTTGATGAATACACTCCATTGCTGGGGAAAGCAGGAATAACCTGTTATCCCATCAGCATGGAAAACAAGGGAAGCAATCCTTTTAAAGATTTAGCGTTATTAATGCAGTTATATAAAATTTACAAAAGCACTAAACCGGATGTTATTCTGCAGTTTACCATAAAGCCTAACATATATGGTTCCATAGCCGCAGGCTTGCTGGGCATACCGGTGATCAATAATGTTTCAGGTCTTGGTACAGTGTTCCTGCATGATAATCTGGTTTCTGGAATAGCCATAAGGCTGTATAGGTTCGCCTTCCGTTTCCCTGAAAAAGTGTTTTTTCAGAATGAAGATGACAGGGCGCTTTTCCTTCAGAAAAAGATAGTAAGAGCTGAGATTACAGAAGTGATTCCGGGTTCCGGTGTCGATCTGAATAAATTTAGGCAGAGAGAATTTAAGAGAAATTCACCTTTTGTTTTTTTAATGGTAGCAAGGCTTCTCTATGACAAAGGCGTAGTAGAATACGCGGAAGCCGGAAAGATTCTAAAGGAAAAGGGTACTGATGTGATCTTAAAATTACTCGGATCACCGGACACTGAAAGCAAACTGGGTATTCCATTAACGCTATTGGAAGAATGGAAAGCGAAAGGGTACATTCATTATGGTGGCTTCAGTAACAATATAGGCGGGGAGATGAGAAATGCGGATGCGGTTGTACTGCCGTCTTACCGTGAAGGTACGCCCCGCACATTGCTGGAGGCGGCTGCTCTCGGTATTCCATTGATCGCTACAAATGTACCGGGGTGCCGGGAAGTAGTGGTGAATGAAAAGAATGGATTTTTATGCGCTGCCAGAGATGCCGGAAGTCTTGTGGTTCAAATGGAAAAGATGCTTGGTCTTAATGATATGGAATTGTCAACTATGGGAATTCAAAGCAGAGAAATAGCCGCAACTAAGTTTGACCAGGATATTGTGTTTAATAAATACATGAATACGATTGCAGCTATAGAGACCACAACTAATATGAAATAATGCTGCAATATTCATGAATAAGTCTATCTTTGGAATACTATTATTGCTAAAATGGAATTTCGTCAATCTTCAATAAAAGGCCTAGTGGAGATCATCCCCAGGCTTTTCAGGGATGAAAGAGGAGTCTTTTTTGAATCTTATACTGAAAAATTATTTAAAGAAAATGGAATAAATGCCGTTTTTGTGCAAGATAATCAATCATTCTCCGTTAAAAATGTTCTTCGCGGGCTGCATTTTCAAAGACCGCCATTTGCGCAGGGTAAGCTCGTTAGGGTGATAAAGGGAAAGGTTCTTGATGTTGCCGTAGACATCAGAAAAGATTCTCCAACATATGGTCAACACGAAGCGGTGGTACTGGATGCGGAAGAATGTAATATGTTCTATGTGCCCGAAGGCTTTGCGCATGGTTTCCTTGCTTTGGAAGAGACAATATTTGTATATAAATGCACCAATTATTATCATAAAGAATCTGAATCAGGTATCATTTGGGATGATCCGGATCTCAAAATAAACTGGGGAATTAAAAACCCACTGATTTCCGGCAAGGACCTGGAACTGGGCAGGCTAAGAGATTTAAAGTTCGCCAATTAATTACCTTTGCTGATTATAGCGTATTAATAGAAAAATGCTTCCTTATAAAAATAGAATTCTTGTATTTGGATTATCCTTACTCACGTGTTTAACGATAGGATGCCGCAATCATAACAGAATGTTCAGCACAGAAAATGATGTCCTGGTTGATTCTATTCAGAAGCAAATGATTAACGCGGAAAAAAATTATACCATTCAGAAAAATGATTATCTGAATATTAGAATCTATACCAATAAGGGAGAAAGACTTATTGATCCAAATCAGGAGCTTGGAAAAGGAGGAGGGGGAGGAAAAGATGAAAATTTAAAATACCTGGTAAAAGATGGCGGGAAAGTGACCCTGCCAATGGTGGGTGAGGTTGCATTGGGAGGATATACGCAGGCACAGGCTGACAGCTTTTTAACGATCACTTATAACAGGCATTACGAGGGTAGTTTTGTTATCACGAGCATACTTAATAAAAGAGTTTTTGTACTCGGTCCTTTGGGGGGGAAGGTAATTCCTTTGCAGAATGAGAATACCAATTTAATTGAAGTCATTACCCTATATGGGGGAATTCCTGAAAATGGAAAAGCGTATAACATCAGAGTGATACGAGGGGACCTTAAAAATCCGAATGTAAATATTGTAGACCTTTCTACCATACAAGGTTTAAGATCGGCAAGTATGGATGTTTACCCAAATGATATTATTTACATCGAGCCAGTCAGAAAATTAGTTCTTGAAGCAGTTAGAGATATAACTCCGATTATTTCTTTCATAATTTCCGTAACTTCTATTTTAATTCTTATAACCAGAAAATAATGCATGAAAGCTGAAGAATTATTAGACAAAGATATAGTTAAGAGTAAATTTTTGACAGAAGATGAGGATAGCTACGATGACTTCCTGAGTGATTTTGATGTAGCGAAGTTGCTTATAGTCGGCAAGCAAAACATCATCTGGGTGATGCTTTTATTCACCATTTCCATGACAGGAGCTTTTGTTTATAAAAGATATACAAAGCCCATTTTTGAATCATCTTCCATTCTTAAGCTTGATTCAAAAAGTGACGCGGGAATTCTGGGATTTAAGAATTTTAAGGATGAGTCTGTACAGCAGTCAGCCAAGCTCACTACTATCTCAGGAGAAATAGAGCTTATAAGATCCAGGGCTACCTTTGAGAAAGTGATCAAAAGTATGAATCTGAATGATAGTTATTTTGCATACGGCAATGTCCTTATTGAGGAGAGATATCAAACATCTCCTTTTGTTCTTGAAAACGGCTACCTCATAAAAAATGCAGGGTTTTATGACTTTAGATTTGATGTTCAGATTTTAAATAATGAAGAATTCATCCTGACTTATAAGCTGGGAGAAATACCCATACCAAATAAATACAGATTCGGCCAGAAAATTGAGAATGAAAATTTTAAATTCATCATTAAGCGCACGCCATTCTTTTCAGAAGCGAGCAAAACCACAAAGTACTTTTTTATAATAAACAGCAATGAGGCGCTTATTAGCTACCTGGCAAGCAATATCAATGTTGGTATTCTGAACCTTGATGCGAATACCATCAAGGTTTCTTTCAAGGATCATAGCCCTACTAAAGCTGCCAATATAATTAACATAATAGATGAGGTTTATCTGAAGGAAACCATTGATCAGAAGACAAGGGCATTCGAACAAACAATCAAATTTCTTAAAAGGTCACTGGATACTACAGCAAAGAACCTTGCCTTTTCCGAAAAGGAAATGGAAAGCTTTGTTAAGAAGCACAAGACTTTTGATGTAAGATCGGATTTCGCAAATATTTCCAGAAAATTTGAAACGATAAAAGCTCAAAAGCTAGAGCTTAAAACACAGATTTCTTTACTAGACGAACTTAAGCAAATTCTGGAAACGGACAAGGATCTGAAAACCTTCATCCCATCAATCTCCAAATTGCCTGACCCTCAGATCGGGGTTGCGATAGGAAGTCTTAATGTTGTGCAGCGTGACAGGGAAAGATTAAGAGCCTCTTATAAAGATACCACCTTTGCCATGAAACAGAGGAATATTGAGATTGAGAATCTTAAATTCACCATACTTGAGCTGATAGCCCGAAATAAAAGTTTAATGTTCCAGCAGCTGACTGAGCTTAATGATAACCTTTTTGAATATGAGGAGAACTTTGTCGCTTTGCCTTCAAAGGAAACGGAATTTAATAAGATAAGGAGGTATTATGGTCTGTATGAAAGATTTTACCTCCTATTGATGGAGAAAGAGGCAGAATATGGTATAGCCATAGCAGGAGCCATCCCAAACTTTGTTATTTTATCCCCAGGGCTTGTTCCAGCCAGTCCTATTTATCCTAATAATTTTTTACTGTACATGACAGGCTTTGGTGCCGGATTGTTTCTCAGTGTGGTATTGGTGTTTTTCAGATATTTTCTTCACGATACAGTTTCCACTCAACGTGAACTGGATAAATCCCTTAAAGTACCGATTCTTGGGGGGG
>JGI24806J26614_1000752_pt1 | contig 10773 bp, 12 predicted proteins | sample Kansoi200umMDA_FD_26614 | JGI IMG/M metagenome (IMG submission 26614) | reverse complement strand
ACCAGAAGCTCTTGCACCATAAATGGCTGCTGCCGAAGGTCCCTTCAGAATTTCAACAGATTGAAAATCGCCCGGATCAAGGTCAGCAATACGGTTGGATGGATTATCCTGATCAAATTGACGCGGATTTCCATTCGCAGCAGCGAGAGAAACAGCGTTCAGTCCTGCAGGGATGGATGAATTGTCAACGTACACACCGTCGATGATATAAAGAGGTTGAGTTGCAGAATTGATGGAAGTAATACCCCGCATTCTCACATTAATACCGCCACCGGGCGCACCAGAGTTATTCGTGATTTGCACGCCGGGGAATTTGCCTTGCAACGCACCCTCGAAAGTCGATGGTGGAGTAATGCCGGTCAATTCTTTTGAGTTGATTTCACTTACAGCATTGGCTGCGTTGGAACGTTTCACTGTAGTAGCCAGTCCGGAAACTACTACTTCTTCAAGAGTTGAACTCGTTTCCTCCATCGTAACATCAATCTTGCCGGAAGCAGATACGCCTCGCTCAATAGAACGATAACCGACGTAGGAGTAAACCAGGATGATAGAAGAACCAGAAACATGGAGGCTATACTTTCCGTCGACATCGGTGACAGTACCCACGTTCGTGTTTTTTACAGCGACAGTAACGCCTACGAGAGGATCGCCCTTCGTATCGGCAACAGTGCCGGTAACATCAAGCTGCGCCAGCGCTGCACCGGTAAGTGCAACAACCAGCAGTAGCGCGATGTTTAACTTTCGGAAAAAGTGTTTCATACGCTTTTAGGAATTTTTTGGTGAAACAAGTGTAAAGAAAAAATTTGCGGTTTGGTAATGAAAGTGGAAAAGATATTCACCATAACCAGATTCATTGCGATGAGTTGTAAGATGAAAGGTTATCAATATTGGTTGCACTTTTGACCAACAATAAAATCATGAAGCCGAAAGGATTTACTATTCGCGTCTATGGAATATTGACTGATGCGCAAAAGGGCGTCCTCGTGACTGACGAATTGGAAAACGGAAGACGCTTTACGAAATTTCCGGGTGGCGGATTGGAGTTGGGTGAAGGAATTAAAGATTGTTTGTTGCGTGAGTGGCAGGAAGAATTAAATCAATCTATCGAAATCATTGAGCACATTTATACGACTGATTTTTATCAGCCTTCGGCATTTCATCCCGATAAACAAGTGATCAGTGTTTATTATCGCGTTAAAGCACTCGATGCACCGAAAGTAAAAATCACCGACATCCCGTTTGATTTTTCCGGAGAGAAAGATCCATCGCAATCTTTCCGATGGGTTCAATGGGAGGATCTTTCGGAAGAAGTAGTTACATTTCCCATTGATAAACTGGTAACCCGAATGGTGAAGAAACTATTTAGAACTGGATTTTAAATCCTGTTTTATTCTACAAAAATTATTTCGCGGCAAGTGCCTTCAACTGATTCTCCAATTCAAATTCATCACCTTCAACGTAACCGGTATGTTGATAGATGATGTTACCATCTTTATCCGCCACCACCACATAAGGAACATTTTGAAAACCTAGTACCCGTTTGAGATCCTGGTTGGGATCAAGCAATACACGATACGGCCATGAAGAACCATCAACGGTTGGTTTCACTTTCGTAGTGTTGCGTGAATCATCAATGGAAACAGCGATGAGTTCAACATTGTAATTCTTCTGCCAATCTTCATACACATCCATGATGTTGGTGAGTTCTTTCTTGCACGGCACGCACCACGTGGCCCAGAAATCGAGGATGATGATCTTACCGTCTTTACTGAGCTGACTTAAATCCACTTTGTTTCCATTCACATCATTGAGAGTAATGGAAGGAAGTTTTTTGTTGTCCTGGGAAAATGAGGATTGAATAAAGCAGGCAAGAAAGGCGACAATCAGAAGCGTTCTTTTCATGGAAGAAAATTTCATCGATGAAGGGCGAATTTATTATGAAAAAGTTCCACGGCCTTTTCATCTTTGGTGCCATGTTCAAACCTTACAGAAATGAAGCCCTCAATCTCATCTACAACCTGCTCTTTTGTGATGACATCAAATTGTTTCAAAAGAACAGTGAGATAGGAGATTCAGAAACCTACCCGTGGTACGTACTCTTCGATCCAAAGGCAAGTGCGGCCGATCTTGAAATCATCGTAAACGATCGCACCCATGAATCGAGAGTGCGGTTGCTCGCAGCGTATCGCATGCGCGAGATGGAAGTGAAACCAGCACTAAAGGAATTACTCGGTGTGGTGATTGAAGTGGGATTGGAAGACGGTCTCGATGTGCTCGCTGCCTTTAACGATGAAACCGCGCGTTACATCAACTTCTCAGAAAAGATGGTAATCTGGGAAACATCCGAGAAGACCGCCACAGAACTCATTGTCAATTTGCTCGATGCCGGTTACACCGTAATCAATAAAATTGGCACGTGGGATAAAGCACGGTTACCCTTTCCTGAAAATGGTATGGTGCGAATGACGTTTCTTGTTACCGATGGAATTTATTTCGGACAGGGACCCACCAACGTTCTCTTCAAAGATCCGATGGCGGCTCCAGTACTGAATGCCGGACTTGCTTTGATGAAATTTTTGACGGAGGCGACGTTGAGTAAACAATAAAGATTAATGACTCATCTTAAAAAACCAGATCAACAATTATATGGAAGAAACTAAACAACCCACCTACGCCAACGGCAAAATTTGTTACATCGAAATTCCGGCCACTGACATCAATCGCTCGGTCGCTTTTTACAAAGAAGTTTTCGGGTGGCACACACGAACGCGCGGCGATGGAGCCATTGCATTTGATGATACCGTTGGGCAAGTGAGCGGCACCTGGGTGATTGGACACAAACCCATGACCGATGTCGGCATCTTAATCTACATCATGGTAGATAAAATTGAGGTGACCGTGGATGCCATTGTTGCGAATGGCGGAAAGATCGTACAACCGATAGGTATGGATGCGCCCGAAATAACGGCACGATTCATCGATCCCGCAGGAAATATTTTTGGATTGTATCAGCAGCCGAATAAATAAAGTGAGTAGGAGCAGAAAACCGGGCAGAGAAAAAAAATTGAACAGTTAAAATCATAACTCTGATATCGCTGAGAAAAACTGAGAAAGCATTGGCGGACGAAATTTTTTTAAGTTGAAGTAAAAAGTCGTTTTAATATTGAGACGTTAAAACAAATTCAATGAAACCAATCGCATACTCCCTTTTCATTTTGTCCATTGCCATTTTGTTTGCATCCTGTGCAAGTCAAAATCATATTGAGTTAGCTGGCCACTACAAACCCAATATGAAAGGTGCTAAAGATCAAGAGACACATTTGGCCCGGCAAACAGATGAAATTTCATCATTGCCTGCGGAAGGTAAACAGCAGGTGTTAGCGAGCTCAGATGAAACTATGCCTGATTTGAATCTTTTAAAATTACAGACTCAGCAATCAGGTTCGTCGGTTGTGCTAACTCAAAAGCAGAAAGCAAAACTTGAAAGAAAGTTGCAGAAGGTAGAAAGCAAAGTTGAGAAGCAATCGGTACAGAACGCAACTACAATTCAACAGAGTGACCGGTTTTTTTCGAACCAAAAAAATCATCATCTACGGATGGAGATAACGATAGCAAAGTCCTGTACGCAATACTGGCGATTCTGCTCCCTCCTTTAGCGGTGGCTCTTTATGAAGATGACATTACCGCTCACTTCTGGATTTCAATTTTACTTACGTTGTTATTCTGGATTCCCGGAGTGATCTATGCTCTGATCATTGTGCTTTGAGATTATCCGCTGTCGCAGCAGGGTCTTCGAAGACATCAAATTCAGTTGTTTCCGCTTTTCATTTTCTGAACTGCCTTTTCACCTTCCTCTGTAAAACCCATTACTTCCGTAAAAACGCCAATGTCTTTAGAGGTGTCGAAAAAAACAATGTTGGCAATCGGACGATTAACGCTGGTTATTACCGGCAATCCTTTATTTGCCATTTCGGAAATGACTTTGTCAAGCTCAGCAACGGGTATGCTGTAAGCAATATGGTGCATACCGCCGGCAGGATTTTTATCAAGATAATCCCGGAATATACTGCGTCCTGAAAGGGGTTGAATCAGTTCGATGAATGTTCCACCTGAGTAAGCAATGGAAACGAGGCTTTCAGCATCACATGGCTCTCCATAATACGTCGCTTCAAATTCTTTTAAACGGATGATTTCAGCTTTACTAAAATTACCGATGCCCATTGCTTCTCTAAAAAATCTTTCTGCAACTGTAATATCTTTTACCACCCAGGCAACTTGGGCGAAATTTGAAACGAAGGAAGTTTTTGTCGCTATCGTATCCATGTAGTTGTTGTTTGATGAAAGTTATTTTCTGTCACAGCGATGTCGTTCGGGGAAGAACCCGCTGACGAGGTAAACTTAGTGCGGGATATCGTTCTCAAGACCCGCGAGGACATTAGCTTAATGAAAATGAAACCCCTCCCATAACGGATGAAATACTCCGGCGTAGCAAGAATAGAGTAATAACTCTGTAAGAATAGCAATGAACAATAACCAATTGAAGGCTTCAATTTCCAGCTCTTAGTAAATTTCCCTTCTTCAAGATAATCCATGAGGTATCCCGCCACTTCAACAGAACGATTTTTATATTTGAATTGATTATTATTACTGTCAATCGTCCTCTATGGTCGTCAAGGTTAAGAAAAAGTAGTCAAAAAGAATCGCGATTTACCGCATAGAGTGAAGGTATGAGAAGGATGAGTCAGTTCGAGTTTATCGAGAACATGCGCGGGCTTTTGCCTCACGGGATCTTCGAAACGAGACCCGCGCCGTGAAATTAATGATCTACCCTATCTCGCCTCTCTTTCCCTATCCCACTTTATATTTGCCACTCCACTACCGATGAAGCTCGCCCTCACTTCAGTTCTGTTATTGCTGTTCTTCCTTTCCTTTCATCAAAATCTTTTTGCGCAGGCAGGCACCCTCTCCGGCGATCTGCAAACCGATCTCAAAGTTTTTCAGCGCGATTCCGCTATCGGTGCTGTCAATACACCGCAGTACGATAACTTCTTCACCGGTCTTGAATCATGGCTGCAGGTGAACTACAGCATCTTTGGATTCAATGCTTCGATTCGACTGGATGTGTTTCACAATTCCAACCTGCAGGATCCGAACAAAGCCTACACCGGCGCGGGTATCGGCTATTTCAAGCTGGAAAAAGAAATCGGCAGGCTCACCGTAGCGGGTGGTTATTTCTATGAGCAGTTCGGAAGCGGCATCATCTATCGCTCGTATGAAGATCGCGGGCTCGGTCTTGATTACGCCACGTTCGGTCTCGATCTCAAATACAAAATCACCGATGACTGGATCATCAAAGGAATTGCCGGGCAGCAGAAAAATCTTTTCAGCCGTTACAATCCTGTGTTCAAAGGTCTCGATTTGGAAGGTGTGGTGAAGTTCAGTGACAACGTGAGATTATTTCCCGGCGCGGCTTTCTTCAACCGCACCATCGATCAGGGCTCAATGGATTTCATCGCCAACACCATCAACAGTTATGATTCTGCTGATCGCTTCATCCCGAAATACAACGTGTATGCTTTTTCAGGATACTATACCCTGAACGTAAAAGATTTTAGCTGGTATACCGAAGGCGCATACAAAACACACGAGGCAATCATGAATGCCAACGGGATTTTAGTGGACGAAGATGGCAGTTGTTTGTACACCTCGCTTTCGTATTCGAGAAAGGGATTAGGGCTAACCGGCCAATTCAAGCGAACAGAAAATTTTGTTCTGCGCACCTCACCAAATGAGACGCTGAATAATGGCGTGCTGAATTTTATTCCGCCCATGTCGCGTCAAAATTCGCTGCGCTTACCTGCGCGATATGCGCCGGCGACGCAATACCTCGGTGAAATGGCTTTTCAATTTGACGGAACGTACACGCCGCAAATTGGATACACACTTGAATTGAACTATTCACACATTCAGGATTTAGATGGTAATAAACTCTGGCAGGAGATCTTCGGGCAATTTGATTTTACGAAATCGAAGGTTCATAATTTTTCTCTCGGCGCGCAATATGTTTTCTACAATCAAACCGTCTATCGAAGCGAGCCACTGGATGATCTCACCGCATTCACGCCATTTTTAGAATACACCTTCAAACCCAACAGGAAAAATTCGTGGCGGTTTGAACTGCAATATCAAAGCACGCAGGAGGATTACGGCTCCTTCATCTTCCTGCTGGCGGAATACAACATCGCGCCACGATGGTCATTCAGTGTATCTGACATGTACAACATCGATCCCAATCCTGAAATGACGAAGGAGAAGTTGCATTACTACAACTTCTTTATTTCATACACAAAGAATGCAAACCGTTTTGCTATCGCTTATACAAGGCAAGTAGCAGGCATCAATTGTTCCGGTGGCGTGTGCAGGTATGAGCCTGCTTTCAGCGGGTTGAAGTTTTCACTCACGTCGAGTTTTTGATTTAGTTTCGAAAAATTGTTTCAGGTTTTAATGAAAAAGTCTCTGCAAATGTTTCGACAACCTCAACATGACCCACGTGCGCTTGTCATCCTGAGCTTGTCGAAGGCGGTGCTGAGCCGGATATTTATATGAGATCAATTTTCTTCCTTCTTTTATCATCCATCCTTCTCGCATTCTATTCCTGCGAAGAAGTTGGACCGAATATTAATCTCAATGGAGGCAGTGGAAATGATACCACCGGAGGCAATGTCGACACGACTCAAAAGAAGACCGTGCTCATTGAAGATTTTACTGCAACCAATTGCCCGAATTGTCCGAAGGCACGCGACATCATCGATAATTTACTTTCTCAATATCCCGGAAGACTTGAAATCGTGGAAGTGCACCAGGGAATTCTTTCTGTTCCCCTGGTAAATGGTGATCCGGAATTGAAGACACAGGATGGTGAAGATCTTGCTGCGTATTTGGGTCCGCCCGCGTATTGGCCCATTGGAGCTGTCGATCGCAGATCGTGGGAGGTGTCACCGGGAGATTTTGAAAGGTTAGTCGATCGAAGTTTATGGACAACTTATGTGGCTCAACAACTCGATAGTCCTCTTTCCGTCAAGCTGGGTTTGAATTTTAATTATGATGATGCAAATCGTATACTGAGTGGGTCAGTGACGGTAGATTTTCAACGAACCATCACCGATCCGTTAAACATCACGGTACTGGTCACTGAAAGCGGAATTGTCGCGGCGCAACTCGATCCACAACTTAATTTACTTACAGATTATGTTCACCGTGATGTGCTCCGCGACGTCATCACCAACACCACGGGTGATGCAGTCACCGGAACCAAAACAGCAGGCAGCACGTGGACCTACAACCTTTCTCCGTATACGTTGAGCACCGAATGGATTGCAGACAGTTGTCGTATTATTGCCTTCGTTTCAAAATCTGCTGGCAGTTATGATGTGCTGCAAGCCTCAGGCACCCCCCTGAAAAATTAATCAGGACAACTAATGAATCGCAAAGAATTTATCCGACTGATCGGATCGAGCACTCTTGCTGTAATTGCACTGAATCAATTGGGATGTTCTAAGTCAGATCAGGTTCCCATGGTGGATTTTACCATCGACCTCACCGATACAAAATATTCGCAGCTTGAACTCATCGGCAGTTATATTTATCTCAATGGGTTAATACTTTTCAGAGGGATCGATCAAAACTATTATGCACTCTCACAATACTGCACTCACCAGGGTTGCAGTGTGCAATATGAAGTGAGTTACAATGATATTTTATGTCCGTGTCATGGAAGTCATTTTGATCTGAATGGAAATGTCACGGTAGGTCCGGCTGTTTATCCGCTCTACCAATATGCAACAGAGCTGACTGGTTCACTCCTGCATATTTACACCCCGTGATCTTTATCAGATAACAATCTTCATTGATCATTCCTTAAACGAAAGATAAATTCTAGTTTTACTCTTTCAGTTCTAAATCCTAAATTTTTACCCATGGGTTTCTTCAACAAACTTTTTGGCGGAGGTGCCGGACAAGGTCAGGGCATGGCTGCACAAATTCTCACTCAGTTAATTACCGACCTGAATCTTTCAGGCGATCAGCAAAATCAAGTCAAGAGCGCTTTTCAGGCCTTTCGCGAGGAAAGAAAGGAAGCGAAATCGCAGGGTGGCGAGAACATCAAGGAGCAAATGAAAGTGAATCGGCAGGAATTAAAGAACAAGATTCTTGGATTGCTTACTGAGGAGCAGAAGCAAAAATTCCAGGCAAACATGGACAAGTACCGTGAATTCTTCCAGCAATAATTCTTGAAGTAGCAGCCCGGAATTCTTTCTTAGATACCGATCAGCCTTGTCAGATAGTAGATGATCACTGCCATGATCATTGAAATTGGAATGGTAATCACCCATGCCCACAAAAGTTTTCTGGTCACTCCCCATCGCACGGCAGACACTCTTCTTTTCATTCCAACTCCAATGATGGAACCAGTAATAGTATGCGTGGTTGAAACAGGAATGCCGAGACAGGCAGTCGAGAAAAGCGTAATGGCTCCGGCAGTTTCCGCAGAAAATCCTTCGAAGGGAGTGAGATGTGTGATGCGCTGTCCCATTGTTTTTACGATTCGCCAACCGCCCATCATGGTTCCGACAGCCATGGCAGCCTGGCAGGAGATCACAACCCAAAAAGGAATGGTATCTGTTTTTGTAGCATGACCTGCTGCAATGAGTGAGGCGAAAATAATTCCCATGGCTTTCTGTGCGTCATTGGCACCATGTCCGAGGCTATAGGCAGCCGCAGAAACTAACTGCAGTCTTCGAAATACATTATCCACTTTATGCGGAACGAAATTCCGGCAGATGTACATGGTGATAACACAGATGATAAATGCTACAAGCAAACCGATAACTGGTGCAAGAAAAATGAAGGAAATAATTTTCAGAAGTTCAGTGCTGAATACCGAACTGAACCCGGCCTTGGCAATAGCAGCTCCGGCAAATCCTCCAACCAATGTGTGCGATGAACTGGATGGAATTCCATAGTACCATGTTGCAAGATTCCAAATGATGGCTGCGATGACGCCACTGAGAACTACCGGAAGCGTGACGACATCAGGATTCACAATTCCTTTTCCAATCGTATTCGCCACATGTAAACCGAAGACAAGGAAAGCAATGAAATTGAAAAAGGCAGCCCACAACACAGCCAGAAAAGGTGACAGAACTTTCGTGGAAACAATGGTAGCGATCGAATTGGCCGCATCATGAAACCCATTAATCACGTCAAAGATGAGTGCCAGGGATATTACGATTACAAGAAGGGTAAGCATTCAGGAGTTGAGATTTGGAATTTTCAAACTTTGATCATGCCACCTTCACGATAATAGATTCAAGAACGTTGGCACAGTCTTCTGCTTTGTCAGTCGCGGTTTCAAGTGCGGAAAGAATCTCTTTCATCTTGATCAGCTCCACCGCATTCTTTTCTTCGTCGAACAATTTAGCAACAGCGTGATCAAAAATATCATCAGCATGATTTTCGATGCTGTTAATACGAACACAGGCGTCGGTGATTTTTCTTAGATTTTTCAGATTACGCAACTCCATTACAGCTGTATGGATCTCATGAGCGGAAGTTTGAATCAGTTCAGAAAGTTTAATAATCTCCGGCGTGAAGTTGGTGATCTTATAAAGTTCCATTCGTTTCGAGGCGCCGTGAATGTAATCGAGTACATCATCAATACGTGAAATAAGCCGGTGGATGTCTTCACGGTCAAAAGGGGTGATGAAGTTTTTGCCGAGCTCATTAAAAACTTCATGGGCAATCTCATCACCGACGTGTTCCAGTTTTTCAACCATCCGCATATATTCGATACGCTGTTCAGGTGCCTGTGCTGTAACTGCGAGGTACAAATTATCGGCGCAGGCCCCTAAGTTTTCGGCAGCACGTTCAAATAGCGGGTAAAAACTTTTATCCCTGGGAAGAAGGAAGTTGATAAACTGATTAATGGTCATGAAAAAGTTTTGAGAAGATAACGCGGTAAAGATAGAGAAGCGCTTTACAATAACTTAACATCAGGTATCGATTTCAGATATCAGGCAGTTTTCATAGGGAAATCAGGCGTAACGATCTCATAACATTGGAAGTTTTTAGGCAAGATATCCGGCTACATTAATTTATTGTTATCAAATTATTACCGATATAAAGATTTGATAACCGAAGAAATTTAGTAAGGCTTTTACCCGCCGATAGTTTTGTCGCGCAAAACTCAAACTCAAATCCTTTCCTGAAATGAAAAACGTTCTTTTCCTGATTGCCGCCTCAAGTCTTCTTGCAGCATGCGGTGGATCACAGACCACTGATGAAAATTCTCTCGATTCACAAACCAGGATTTTGAAAATCGATGGCTCAAGCACCGTTTATCCGATCTCGGAAGCTGTAGCAGAAGATTACAAAGCAGTAAATCCGAATCTTCATGTGACGATTGCCATCTCCGGTACAGGTGGCGGAATGAAGAAGTTCACGGCTGATGAAATCGACATTTGTGATGCCTCACGGCCCATCAAGCAATCTGAAATTGATGCTTGCGCACAAAAAGGAATCGGCTTCGTTGAACTGCCAATCGGGTATGATGGACTTGCTGTGGTGGTGAATCCCAAAAACACATGGGTTGATAAACTCACTGCTGCCGAATTGAAAATGATGTGGGATTCTGCCGCGCAGGGGAAAGTGATGACGTGGGACCAGGTACGGAAAGGATTTCCGAAGAAACCGATTAAACTTTTCGGACCGGGAACT
>JGI24806J26614_1000751_pt1 | contig 10777 bp, 10 predicted proteins | sample Kansoi200umMDA_FD_26614 | JGI IMG/M metagenome (IMG submission 26614) | reverse complement strand
TTCAATTCTATATTAAATCATGGCACGAGGTGCTGGACAGTGTCGGTGTAAAGTTCTCCGGCAAGGATCCTCTTTTTGAAAGAGTATCTCTTCCACGAACACCGCGTTCTCAGGTTTAGGAGCTTTTAACCCGCTTCCTGGCTTTTTCCCGGTATTTATTATTATCCTTATTTCATCCCATGCTGCTTCATCAATAAAAGATTGGATCAGTTTCGCGCCTCCTTCCACCAGCACGCTTTGAATGTTTAACTGGTACAATGCATCCAGGATCTGCGGTACGATACTATAAGTGCTTTTCAATTTATAATAAAGCAGGTTACCCTCTTCTTCCTGCCGGATCGAATTGAAAATGATCGTTCCTGATCTATGATCAAATAGGTTTAACGATGCAGGTAATCTAAGCTTCATGTCCACTACCAGGCGAAGCGGAGACTTTCCTGTCCACAATCTTGTTGTCAATTCAGGGTCGTCCAGCAAAGCTGTATTTGTTCCGACGAGTATGGATGCTTCCTCGCTTCTCCATTTATGCACGAGGCGATTAGAGTATTCATTACTTATATGAAATCTCGATCTTTTGGAGTCTCCGGAAGTCCCCCCTTGTGGGGGATTTAGGGGGGCCATGAACCCATCTTCCGTCTGCGCCCATTTCAATACCACATAGGGTCTTTTCTTCGTATGAAAAGTGAAGAAGCGTTTATTGAGCTGTTCGCATTCAAATTTGATCAGTCTATCCGCCATTACTACCTCTACTCCACTCTCCTTTAATTTTTCGATTCCCTTACCATTTACTTCTTCAAATGGATCGCGGCAACCGATCACCACTTTGGGGATCTTATTTTTTATGACCAGGTCGCAACAGGGAGGCGTCTTTCCGTGATGTACACAGGGCTCCAATGAAACATACAGCGTAGAATGAGGGAACAGGTTGGAATATCCTTTCTGAACAGCATTGTCGATGCAATTCACTTCCGCGTGGGCCTTACCATATTCCCGGTGCCAACCCTCCCCGATTATCCTGTCCTCCTGCACCAATACGGCGCCCACCATTGGATTAGGCGCAACAAAACCCGATCCCAACTTTGCGAGCTGGAGACAGCGATGAAGGTATTTATCGTGAATGATCAATAGTGAATGGTCAATAGAAGAATCATCAAAGATAAACCTTTCTTACAGGGTAGAAATTGGCAATAGGGAATGGGCAATGGCCAAACCTACAATCACTCCTGATATGAAAAGACTCTATAATTCAGATAACTTGAAGATGACCAAAAAACTATTTTAAGATAAATTGTTCGAGTATCAGAAGAAAGTTTCGAACTTTATGGAATCTTCTATTGCCCATTGCCCATTTCCTTCAATATTGAAATTTCAAAACATCACGCATTCACCATTCACCTTTCACTATTCACCATTCCCTGTTCACTTTGTAAGTTTGCGTATGACTACAAAGGAAGCCGAAATTGATCTCATTTCCCGGCTGAAAGATATCTATGCGCCCGGAGAAGCGGGAAGCATTTCGGACCTGGTGCTTGAAAACATAACCGGTATAAAGAGACCGGATAGGTTGAGCGCTAAACAAATTCTGCTGACCCCGGAGCAAGAAGAAAAGTTCCATGCAATTACGAATCGCCTGCTGACGCATGAACCCATACAATATGTATTGAACGAGGCCTGGTTCTGCGGCTTGAAATTTTATGTTGATAATAATGTGCTGATACCACGTCCCGAAACAGAAGAACTGGTGGAATGGATCATTTCCAATTGCCGTTTCCCGGTCGATGCATTAAAGATCCTGGATATTGGCAGCGGCAGCGGTTGTATTCCCGTTTCGTTGAAAAGAAGGATCCGGAAAGCGGAGGTATGGGGCTGCGATATCAGTGATGAAGCGTTGGTGGTGGCCAGGAGAAATGCTGATACACTGGGAACAGCGATCGATTTTGTACAGCTTGATTTCCTGGAAGCGGCGCAAAGAAAACAATTGCCGGCTTTTGATGTCATCGTGAGCAATCCACCCTATGTTCCCCAAAAAGACAGTGCATCGATGAGCCGGAATGTGCGTGAATACGAACCACACAGGGCTTTATTCGTCCCCGATAATGATCCACTGATTTTTTATAAAGCGATCGCGGAATTCGGAAAAACCCACCTGCACAAAGAAGGAAGCATTTATACAGAGATCCATGAAGATCTTGGTGAAAAATTGCTGGAAATGTTCAGATCGGCAGGGTATGAATGCGAAATGAAAAAAGATATGCAGGAAAAGGACCGGATGATAAAAGCAGTGAGGAATGTCAAATAAATTATATTAGTCAAATCGGTCAAATGGTTTCAATTGGAAAACATTTGACCGATATGACCCATTTGACCTATATGACCTTTATGACTATTGTTCAATTCTCGCCACCACTTTCGCGGAATCCCTTTTGGCGATCCGCATCACCCGGAACACTTCTCCGTAAAACGCGCTGGTATCCGCATTGATCACGACGACCGGCGTATCACGGAGGGCCCTGTATTTACGGATCTCTGCCGATAACAAGGAATCGAAAATATTTGCCGGCACACGGGTACTGCCGATCGAATATTGCTGGTTCTTATCAATCGAAACCATGATATCCTGCTTGGCCTTGACATCCTTTGAACCTTTGGGCAAACCCACTTTTACTACGTTGGGGTTCGCCAGGGTGGCCACAATAAGGAAGAACATCAATAATATAAAAAGGATATCGTTCAGTGAGTCCGTGAAGACCTCTGACGCTTCTCCTTTATGTTTTTTTCTGAATTTCATTAGGGGCTGTTTAACGGGTGGGTTCCTGTAAAATATCGAGGAAATCAGAAGACGCGGCTTCCATCTTATTGGAAGTTTTGTCGATCTGCGTATTCAGGTAACTGTACGCCAGGTAGGCGCCCAAACCGATCACAAGACCCGTAATGGAGGTAATAAGTTTTGTATAGATACCACCGGCAATTGTGCCCACTTCAAATTCATTGGAACTGTTGATCCGGGAAAACAGCTGCATCAATCCCACCAGGGTTCCTACGAAACCGAAGATCGGCGCGGCTTTGGAAACAACGGAAAGCATCCCGAGATTCTTTTCCAGTTTATACATTTCCAGTGTACCCACATTGTCCATACTTTTTTCAATGCTGTCGAGTGGTTTCCCGATCCGCTGGATACCCTTATCGATGATCCGGGCTACAGGGTTATTCGTGTTCTTGGCAAAATTCCTGGCGGCGGTGATATTGCCGCTGACAATATTATCGCGGATAATGTTCATGAAATTGTCGTCGATCTTCGCCGCGTTCCGGATCGCGATGGTCCTTTCGGCAAAAACATATACAGCCAGCAAAAGCATGATGGCAAGAGGGATCATGATCCATCCTCCCATTTTCAATAATTCGAAAAAACTTAAGTGGCCGTCGTGATTGGTATCGCCTGTAGCGAATTTTGTAACCTGTTGCAAAGTATCCGTTGCAATCTGTAAGAGGTCGATCATAGTTTTCTTCTTTAGGTGTAAAAGTAGGCGTTGAGGCTAAAATTGTCCTATACCTTTATTAACAAATGTTGAATAACGATTCCTTGAACGAGAAAAATAATGCCACGTTGTACAGGGAGGGTAAGTTTTAGAGTACTTTAACGAAAAAGGGCTAAATAAGGTAGTGCTAAGTTGATGCAAATCAGTTTTGTTACCCACTAATGAATCGGAGATAGATTGGCCACAGATACACGCAGATAAACGCAGACAGATCACTATTGCCAGGTTAGATATTGGCCACGAAATCACACAAAAACACACGAAAACTATTTGCCTTCGGCAAAATGAGTGGGCCACAGATGGACGCAGATAGAGCATGAAAGCGTGCGAAAAGGAATGATGATTTCGTGGCCAAAAAAAATTGGTTGCCGCATCATTACAAACAACCAACTTTTGAAAGCTAAAATTCTTTTAAAATAATGGACCAGGTTATTATCCTTTTGTCCCCACCTGTTTTACCATCAGGGCCTGGATCTGTTTCATGGTCATTTCCATCCCATCCGGGCTTCCATCGAGGAAGATCACATTGCCCTTGCCAAACTCAGCAAAATTCTTGATGGCTTCCGTCCACATGCTGAAAAGAATGACATTGGTATCGAGATTCGCCTGTTTCATTTGTTCGGCGGCTTCCGTCATACCCTTGGCCACTTCCTGGCGGAAAAGCGCCACACCCTGCCCACGTAACCGGGCGGCTTCTTTCTCGGCTTCCGCTGATATTTTAATTGCGTTTCCTTCCGCTTCCGCGGCCTTTGTTTTAGTGATCAATAAAGCCTGTCCTTCGTTCTCCGCCGCGGCTTTCAGGTTATTCGAGGCCACCACTTTGCTCATCGAATCGAGGATCAGCTTATCAAAAGTGATGTCATTGATCTGGAGGTCCTGCAGGTGATAACCCCAGGTTTCCAATTGCAGATCAATCTCATTTTTTACATAATTGACGATCTCTTTACGAAGCGCCAGGATCTCCGCCTGTTTTTTGGTGGCCACAAATGACCGGATATTCCCTTCGATGGTCCTGATCAGGGCCTGCATCAGGTCCTTATCGGCAAAGAATTTGAACGCCACTTTTTTGATCGTCTCTTCATCTGCATTCTGAACGGAATATAAGAGCATGCTCTTAAAATAAACATTCGCCTGGTCCGATGTAACGGCCTGGAACTCCAGTTCGACTGAACGATTCTGGATCGACACTTTCTTGTATACCGATTCCAGGATGGGCAATTTCATATTCAAACCCGGGCGGGCGATGCGGCGGTATTTTCCGAACATGGTGATCACACCGATATAACCCTGGTTGATGGAGAAAAGTGAGCCGAAAAAAATGATCACGGCTACGATGATCCACCAATACTGAATAAGCCAGTTAGAAAGGTTCATTGTAAAAAATTTATCCCGCAATGTACAACTTGTTCATTAGTCACGGATATAGAGGAAGACCTCTACCCTGCGGTTTTTTTGTCGGCCTATCGGCGTTCTATTGTCTGCTACAGGTTTCAAAAAGGCCCAACCCCTTGCCATGATGGAAGGATACCCGGTTTTGGATTGAAGATAATTTTTCACCGTAGTGGCCCTGTCAACAGAGAGTTGCTGGTTGTATTGATAATCACCTACACTGTCGGTATGTCCTTCAATAACTACTGAGTCCACGAACACACTCTTCATTTTGCGGCAGAAACTATCCAATACAAGGAAGCTCTGTGGTTGCAAAACTGCGTTGCCGCTTGCGAATAAAATATCGGGTATCACAAGTGTATCGATAACCTGGACAGTGGTCTTAACAATCGTCATAACCGGCGGAGGATTGAGCGAATAATATTTTATCTTTTTTTCCAGCAGACTATGCCGCTCATTTTCATCATAGATCTCCTGTCTTACCTGCTCCCAGCCCGCACAGAGTTTTTCGTTCGGTTCAAGTGGTACCAGAGAAATATCATCGAAATATACATAGTACCTGTTCTCGAGCGGGTGCGCGAGTTCACCGATATAATCGTCCCTGCCATAATATCCCAATGCGATAAAGATCTCCTCTCCTGTCGCAGTATACGTGACCGATATCTTATGCCATGAACTATCGTTGATATGCAGAGGGGCAACGGCTTCATGCAGGTAAAAAGAGGGTACTTGTTTCTGAAGAGATACTCTTTCAAAAAGAGGATCCTTGCCGGAGAACTTTACACCGACACTGTCCAGCACCTCGTGCCATGATTTAATATAGAATTGAAGCAGGTAACGGCTGCCTTTCCGTAATCCGCAAACCAACCGGCTCCGGATAAAAGTTCTTCGGTATGGCGTTTTGAAATTGCCCGCTTCGATCGCCATGCAATTGTTTCCGCTGTGTGCTCTCCGGGCTTCTTTATAGTAATTGGCCAACCCATTGGTGGAACTTATCCATGCTTCGGGGGCGCATTCGACCTGGTATTCCGTACAAATATTAATGTCTTCGAAACCGCCATTCACCAAAAGATCCTGGCTGCATGTGGTGGCTGCAATAAACAATGCAATAATTGAAAGGATGAATTTCATCGGATATTTAAACGCAACTACGAAGGTTGTATTGTTTGTATTTGGGCAAGAAATGCTGAACTATCAAGACACCTAACACCTAACACCTAACATTTAACACCCAACATTTAACACCCAACACTTAACTCTGTTCTTCGCAGATCATTACCAGGTGAGCCAATGTTTCAACAGCCTTGTTCATATCCTGTACGCTGATATGTTCCAGCTTGGAATGAATGCCTTGTTCGCCCGCGAAAAGGTTGGGACAAGGCAACCCCATGAATGATAACTTGCTTCCATCCGTTCCGCCACGGATACTTTCCATTTTCAAACTGAGGCCTGCTCTTTCGATCGCTTGCTTTGCAAATTCCACCACGTGCGTGTTCTCGTCCAGGATCTCTTTCATGTTCCGGTACTGTTCTGTAACATTGAATTCAAATGAAGCTTTGGGATATGTTCTCATTCTTTCTTCGATCTGTGTTCGCAGGTAATCCTCTTTCTTTTTCAGCCCATCCGTCTCAAAATCACGGATAATGAAATCGATCGTGCATTTTTCCGCGATCCCTTCCATTCTGACAGGGTGAATAAATCCTCTTTTCCCGTCGGTCGATTCGGGGGAAAGTCGGTCCTGGGGCAGGGCCGCGAGTATCTCTCCGGCGATCTTTAATGCATTGACCATTTTATCTTTCGCGTAACCGGGATGCGCACTCACACCATGAATGATTACTTGTACTCCATCAGCGCTGAACGTTTCATCTTCCAGCGAGCCGGCATCACCTCCATCCAATGTATAACCGAAATCGGCGCCCAGTTTCTTCAGGTCCACTTTCGCTGTCCCTTTTCCCACCTCTTCATCCGGTGTGAACAAAATTTTTATCTGCCCGTGTTTCAATGTTGGGTTGGTTATTAAAAAATTGGCCAGATCCATGATCTCTGCGACTCCTGCTTTATCATCAGAGCCCAGCAATGTTGTACCGGAAGCGGTAATGATATCATTACCCAACTGCGTTTTCAGGTAGGGATATTCACTCATACGCAACACCTGGGCAGGATCATCAGGTAAAACAATATCCTGTCCCTGGTAATTTTTATGAACGATGGGTTTTACGCCTGTACCGCTGCAATCGGGGGCCGTATCCACGTGCGCGCAGAAACATATTACAGGCACTTTTTTATTGCTCGTCGAAGGAATAGTTGCATATACATAACCCCATTCATCGGTATGCGCATCAGTAATACCCATCTGTTTCAATTCATCCGCCAATAGCTTACTCAGGTTTTTTTGTTTTTCCGTAGTGGGGTAAACAGTGGATTGGGGATCACTTTGTGTATCGATCTGTACATATCTTAAAAATCTTTCCGCGGCAGTAAATCGGTAATTTTCAAACATATGTGACTTTTGGGGCATCGAATATACGACTTTAAACATAGCCCGGGAAGGCAGGATTTGCCAAAGAGTTCAAATGTTTTTATCTTTTATCTCAAACCAAAACTCACCAAAATGAAAAAATGGCTGATCGGCTCCATTGTTGGAGCTATAATCGTTTTTGGATGGCAGGGACTTTCGTGGATGGTACTCGGCATTCATGACAGTACGATGAAATACACACCTGCGCAAAATGAAATAATGGCTGCTCTTTCTTCCGGTATCACGGAAGAGGGGATGTATACGATGCCTTCTGCTGCCACTAAAAAAGAACAGGAAGCCATAAAAGATCAATTGAATGGCAAACCCTGGGCAACGGTTATCTATCACAAGGAATACAAAATGGATATGGCGATGCCGATGATCCGCGCATTCCTGGTTGATCTTTTCCTCGTCATTTCCCTTATTTACATTCTTACCCGGGGAGGAATTCCTATTGGAAGAAGAGTTTTCTCTGGTTCGGTAGCCATGGGACTTGCGTTTTTTCTCTGGGGACCATATATGGGTCATATCTGGTTCCAATTACCCTGGCATATGATAAAAGGAGACCTCCTGGATTCCCTCGCCAGCTGGTCACTTTGCGGGATCTGGTTAGGTTGGTGGCTCCCCCGAAAATAAACGCAATTGCATTTGCCATAAAAAAAAGTTCAGTGTATTCACCTGAACTTTTTTTTATACGTTGATGATAGAAATATCAGGGCAGAATAATAAGCGGGCTGCCGCCAACGATCTCCACGAGTTCAAGATCAAATGTGAGATCTTTTCCCGCCAGCGGATGATTGGCATCCAGCATCACCACGTTATCCTTTATTTCCGTTATTGTAACCTGGAATTGCTGACCTTGTCCGTCGCTCATCATCAATGGTGTTCCCAATTCTATTTCCAGGTCGGGCGGGAATTTTTCTTTGGGCACTTCGATCAGCATTTCGGGATTGCGCGGTCCGTATGCATCGTTATAGGGAATATTAATGGTCTTTTTCTCGCCAGCGGTCATGCCGGTCACACCGTCATCAAAACCTTTGATCACCATGCCACTCCCTACTTCAAACTCCAGTGGTTCACGACCCGCAGAAGAATCAAAAGTTTCACCCGAGTCCAGTTTTCCGTGATAATGCACTTTCACTTTATCTCCCTTTTTTACCTGTTGCATGTCCTGTATTTTTTAGAGGCCGCAAGATAATCGAAATATCCAATGCAACCGTTCAAATATTTATAGGTGTCTTACTGATAATTTTCCTGAAATTTGACACTATGAATACATCCTCACCCCGCTACCTTCCCCTGTTCCTTTGCCTGTTAACCGCCTTTAATAGTCTTGCACAAAAAAGCCTGCAGTCAACACCCATCAGCTTCCCGGGCGAGATCCACCGGGCTATTCCTGCGGCTGAACGTATTGATGTTTATGTGCCCATGCTCCGGGGTAAAACGGTAGGGATCTTTGCGAACCAGACCTCCATGGTGGGGAACACACACCTGGTGGATACATTAAGAAGATTGGGCATCAATATAAAGGTCATCTTCGGGCCCGAGCATGGATTCCGGGGTAATGCAGATGCAGGAGAAAAGGTGGGGAATTATACGGATCAAAAAACCGGTATCCCTGTTATTTCATTATATGGAAGCAAAAGAAGGCCTTCAGCAGAAGATGTGAAGGACGTTGATATTTTACTGTTCGATATCCAGGATGTAGGCGTTCGTTTTTACACCTACATCTCCTCTCTCGAAGAATTCATGGAAGCGGCATTTGAATTCAGCAAACCATTGCTGATACTCGACCGGCCCAATCCGAATGGTTTTTATGTGGATGGACCCGTACTGGATATGAAATACCGATCTTTTGTCGGTCATCAGCCTGTGCCGATCGTCTATGGAATGACGATCGCTGAATATGCCTTTATGCTCGCCGGCGAAAACTGGCTGAGTGAAAAAGCCAATGCAAAATATGCTTATTACAAATCTGCGCTGAATTCGACAGATACACCTTTTCATTTCCAGGTCATCAAATGCCTGAATTATACGCATAAAAGTAAATATGTTCTCCCGGTAAAACCATCTCCCAATCTTCCGAATATTCAATCCATTTATCTCTACCCTTCCACTTGTTTATTCGAAGGAACGGCATTAAGTGAAGGCAGGGGTACCAGTAAACAATTCCAGGTATTCGGACATCCCTCCCTTCCTAAAAATCTATATTCCTTTACTCCCAATCCGAATGAAGGAGCTAAAAGCTCGAAATTATACGGGCAGTTATGTTATGGATGGGATCTTTCCGGGACACCGGAAGAAGTGCTGGCAAAAGTGGATGAGCATGTGCAGTTAAAATGGTTGATGGAAGCTTACCGCTTGTTTCCACAAAAAGATAGTTTCTTCCTCATCCCCAAATCGGGGAATATGGAACAATCGTCGATCACGCGCCTGTCGGGGAATAATGATCTCTGGCAACAAATAAAAAATGGAACCAGCGAAGCGGATATCCGCAAAAGCTGGGAGCCAAAACTGAGCGAATTCAAAGTGATAAGAAAGAAGTACCTGCTTTACGATGACTTTGAGTAGTCAGTCAACAGTCAACAGTCGGCAGTCGGCAGTCTGCATCTAGCATCTAGTATCTGGTATCCAGTTTCGCCTCTCATCAATCTACCTATTTTTGTAAAAATAATTGAATGAGCGGATCAGTTCCCCGGATAATATTTATGGGCACTCCCGAATTTGCAGTGGCTTCGCTGGAAGCTCTGGTCGAAGCGGGTAATAATATTGTTGCCGTCATCACCGCGCCTGATAAACCAGCGGGAAGAGGAATGCAATTACAGCAAAGCGCCGTTAAAAAATGGGCCGTTGAACACCAACTCAGGGTATTGCAACCCGTGAAATTAAAAGATCCTGAATTTATATCGGAATTGAGCGCATTGAAAGCGGACCTGCAGGTGGTCGTTGCTTTCCGTATGTTACCGGATGTTGTGTGGAGCATGCCCCCCCTCGGCACAATTAATTTACACGGAAGCCTGTTACCGCAATACCGGGGTGCAGCGCCCATCAACTGGGCCATTATCAATGGCGAAAAAGAGACCGGTGTCACCACGTTCAAATTGAAACATGAGATTGACACCGGTGATATATTATTACAGGAATCATTCCCGATCGGGGAAAATGAAACAGCGGGTGAAGTACATGATAAAATGATGAAGATCGGCGCTGCATTGCTGGTAAAAACAGTAGCGGGTGTCTTGAACGGAACATTAAAGGAAATACCCCAAACCTCCATAGTCAATAGTCAATGGTCAACAGGAGACCCTCAACAAGTACGCACCCATTCACCTGA
>JGI24806J26614_1000750_pt1 | contig 10778 bp, 6 predicted proteins | sample Kansoi200umMDA_FD_26614 | JGI IMG/M metagenome (IMG submission 26614) | reverse complement strand
ACTAAATTTGGAAAATCAGAAAGCGGTAACGTATGGTTAGACAGGGATAAAACGTCTCCTTATAAATTTTACCAGTTCTGGTTGAATGTGAGTGATGAAGATGCAAAAACCTATGTGCGGATCTTTACGTTGCTTTCTAAACCGGAGATCGAAGAACTGGAAGTGAAGCATGCAGCGGCTCCTCACGAACGTCATTTGCAAAAAGCATTGGCTAAAGAAATCACCATTCGTGTGCATAATGAAGCAGATTATTTACAGGCTATTGAANCTGCTGAATTTTTATTCAAATCAAAAGCAGAGGACGTTGCGAATTTAAATGCAGATGCCTTTGAGAAAATGTTAGGAGGAATCGACACCTTTGAAGTAAGCAAAGCAGATATTACCAATGGCATTAACCTGGTTGATCTTTTAGTGGAAAAAGCTTCTGTATTTCCAAGCAAAACGGAAGCCCGAAAAATGGTGACGGGAAATGCAGTGAGCATTAATAAAACAAAAGCTACCGACGTGAATGCTGTTTTAAATTCGGATGCTTTTACCAGCGGCAAATATTTATTGGTAAGCAAAGGCAAGAAAGAAAATTATCTCATTAAACTCATTTAAGAACTATTTATGTATTTTTTGATTACGAATTTAATACGAATATACGAAGCTGGGTATGCAGCGCCGATTCTTATATTCGTACTTATTCGTAATTAATTTTTGTGACCCAATAATTATCATGATAAAAGACATAGTATTCCCGGAAGTTGAAGATGTGGCAGTGGCAGTGGTGCAGGAACATCCGGGTCTGGATGAGTACGCTGTTTACCTGATCAATTTAAAATTTGCTGACATTAAAAATGTATTGGTCACATCAACCGGTTATGGAACGATCAATGAAGAACAAAAGAAAACCAGCACCCTTCGTCATTTTTTTGAGGTCATAAAGCAACATGATTATATACAGATCGAACCCATTCAAAAAGAAGTGTTTGGTTTGAGCAACGAATATTGGGTGAGTTTTTCCCTGAACGACCAACTGTTTGATAAGCAATTCATTTTTCTGCCGGAGACTATTGTTGAGGAGAATTTTATAACCATTCCGATCATCAATAAAAAAGGGGTCTTAATCAAATAAATAGTTCCCCATGGCGAAAGTCATTTTTCTGTTTGCCAAAAGAGTGTACCTTAGTTGAGCAAATTTAATAAGAAAATGAAAGGAAGATTTTATTGGTGGAAAGAATGGATGGAACGTAAACACAAGTACGCCGTTGCTACCGAAAAACAATTAAACGCTGATAAGTTCAACGCCATTTGCGCCGGAACAGGCTTACCAAATATCCACCAGAAGTCAACCTTCAAGTTTCAAAATGTGGCCGATGGTGCTTCCCGTTTTATCGGCAATTCACCAACCGGCGAAAAACCTTTTGCCCGGATCTATACACGTTTGGGAAATCCAAATACAGAATACCTGGAGAAAGTATTATTCCAGTTGGAATGCCAGCACATCATTGAAAATGCTTTGGATGCCGATGAAAGAACCCCAACCATTGCTTCTTTGGTTTTTTCATCCGGTATGGCTGCTATCTCCACGGTGATCATGGGATTCATAAAACCGGGAGACGGTATTATTGTGGGTAATGTATATGGTTGCACGGATTCTTTAATGCGTTTCTTTCACAAACGTTTTGGTATTGCTGTTTATTTTGTGGATGCCACTGATTCGAAAAATATTGAAGATACATTAAACGCTCATTCTAATATTTGTGCCGTATTAATTGAAACGCCTGATAATCCAACCTTACAGCTATGTGACATTGAAGCGATCTCTAAATTCACCGAGGCGCATGAAGCGATGTTAATCATTGACAATACCTTTTGTTCTCCTTATCTGCAGCAACCGTTTCGTTTAGGTGCTGATGTGGTGATTCATTCGTTGACCAAATATGTGAGCGGCCACTCTACTTCTATCGCAGGAGCAGCACTGGGTCCTTATGAGTTTTTTAGTAATGAAGTGTACCCGGTCTACAAAGATTTCGGGCCAACCCCTTCTCCGTTTGACAGCTGGCTAAACAGTTTAACGATCCAGGAAATGGGTGTGCGCATGGAGCACCAATGCAAAACAGCAGCGAAGATCGCGGAGTTTTTAGAACAACATCCTAAAATTGAAAGAGTGTGGTATCCCGGTTTGGCTTCGCATCCGCACCATGAGGTTTGTAACAAGCAAATGCGGAACGGTGGGGGCATGATCTCTTTTGAGGTGAAAGGTGGATTTGATGCGGGTGTTAAATTAATGAACTATTTCGCCCGCCCTGATACTCCCATGGAGTTAGCGGTGAGCCTCGGTTCAGTGATCAGTTATATTGAGCACCCGGCCAGCATGACCCATTCGGTGATCCCTGAAGAAGACAGGCGAGCCCGTGGTATTACCAATTCCCTGGTGAGATTATCCATAGGAGTGGAAGGTTTCACTATTTTGAGGGACGCTTTGAATACCGGATTGGAACTGTAGGATAAAAAAGCCGGAGTTTTTCGAAAAATTAGACAAACGTCCTGTTTTACGGGATGGTTTTTTGTGTGGACTAGAGTAAATTTTATATATTTATTACTCTTAAGTTTATACGTTTTTTACATGGCCACTACAATTTTAGAACCCACTTCTGTGAAAGAAAAAATATCTGTTGAAACGCTTAAAAAAGCTTACACTTTAATGTGCACTGCCAAAAGTATGGCAGAGTTATATGAGGCCAATAAGGAGATCACTGCTAAATATGTGCATGCCACATCGCGTGGCCATGAAGCGATCCAACTGGCTTTGGGTTTACAACTGTTGCCACAGGATTTTGTAAGTCCTTATTACAGGGATGACAGTGTTTTGCTGGCCATTGGAATGAGCCCGTTTGAACTGATGTTGCAGTTATTAGCAAAACGTAATGATCCGTTTTCAGGAGGAAGAACTTACTATTCGCATCCAAGCTTACGCAGGGATGATATGCCAAAGATCCCTCACCAGAGTAGTGCTACCGGTATGCAGGCGATCCCGACAACCGGAATTGCCATGGGTTTGCAATATTTAGAGCTAAATAATTTACAAAAAGATTTTGGCGGCATGAATCCCGTTTCCGTTTGTTCACTGGGAGATGCCAGCTGTACAGAGGGTGAAGTGGCCGAAGCTTTCCAGATGGCTACTTTAAAAAAATTGCCGATCCTGTACTTAGTGCAGGATAATGAATGGGATATTTCGGCACACGCGAGCGAGATCCGTTCACAGGATATTACAGATTATGCGAAAGGATTTAAAGGATTGGAAACAAGAACCATTGACGGGACAGATTTCATTACTTCTTACAATACCGTGAATGAGTGTTTGGCGATCATCCGTAAAGAACGTCGCCCGATGTTGATTCATGCGAAAGTACCTCTGTTGAATCATCATACATCCGGTGTGCGCAAAGAATGGTACCGTCATGATTTAGAAGAAGCGGCTAAAAAAGATCCATTACCGCGCTTAAGAAACCAATTGATTATTGCCGGAGCGGATGCTTCTGAAATAAAAAAAATAGAAGACGATGCAGTAGCATTTGTTGAAGCTGAATACCGGAGAGCATTACTGGAAGAAGATCCTCGTCCCGAAGATTTATTTTTGCACGATTTTGCTCCGACGCCTATCACCGAAGAAAAAGGAAACCGTGCACCGGGAGGTAAAGAGAAAACCGTTATGGTAGACAGTGCCTTATTTGCGATCCGTGAGATCATGGAGAAACACCCGGAGGCATTACTATATGGACAGGACGTTGGAAAACGCTTAGGCGGTGTATTCAGGGAAGCGGCAACCTTAGCGCAGACCTTCGGCGATAACCGTGTGTTTAATACGCCTATCCAGGAAGCATTTATTATTGGAAGTACAGTTGGTATGAGTGCCGTTGGCCTGAAACCAATTGTGGAAGTTCAGTTTGCAGATTATATATGGCCCGGTTTGAACCAGTTGTTTACTGAAGTAAGCCGTTCCTGTTATTTAAGTAATGGTAAATGGCCTGTGAGCTGCATTATTCGTGTACCCATTGGAGCCTATGGAAGCGGCGGACCATACCATTCGAGTTCTGTGGAAAGTGTATTGGCGAATATCAAAGGAATTAAGATCGCCTATCCAAGTACCGGCGCTGATTTAAAGGGATTAATGAAAGCCGCTTTTTACGATCCGAATCCTATCGTAATGCTGGAGCATAAAGGATTATACTGGAGCAAGATCAAAGGAACAGAAGATGCTAAAACCATAGAGCCGGATGAAGACTACATTATTCCGTTTGGTAAAGGCAGAGTGGTGCAGGAAGCATCTGAAGAAAATATATCTAAAGGCAAATCCTTAACCGTGATCACTTATGGTATGGGTGTTTATTGGGCAAAGAGTGCTGCAAAGAAATTTGAAGGCCGGGTGGAAATCATTGATCTGAGAACGATCGCACCGGTGGATGAGGCATTGATTTTTGAAAGTGCTTCTAAACATGGTAAATGTTTAGTGCTAACTGAAGAGCCTGTATTTAATGGATTTGCTCAAAGCATCGCGGCCCGTATCTCTGAAAATTGTTTTAAAAAATTAGACGCACCGGTTAGAGTGATTGGTGCAGAAAATTTACCTGCTATACCATTAAATTCTATTTTGGAAAAAACCATGTTGCCAAATGCCGACAAGGTTGAAGCAGCGATTGGTGATCTGTTAAACTATTAGGTTTAACAAGTGTACTTATTTTCTACTGAATGCCATTCGTGCTCAACGTTAGTCATAAGAAGGGCATTATCGAATTGAACCGATCCCTTTGGAAAGTCATTTTCGTTGTCAAAAAAACTTGAGGTAACAGATTTAACTTCCAGCGCTTCTACTTTCCATTGGTCGGTTTTAAGCCACATACCATCAAATTTTGTTTTCCCGTTTGGAGAATAACCTACGCGTCCGTTTTCGAAAAAGTCTGATACGGTGCTGAGGTTTTGGAAGATAGAATTCGGGTTGAAATTTTCTGTTTTTTTTGCTTCTATAGCAATACTTGTATTATCGGAACTTTTAAATGAAACCGCATAATTTCCATCGGCTTCTTCCACATTGAATTTTGCCAGGCAATGTTCACCCGGAAAGATGCGCCCTCCAACTATATTGTTAATAACAGAAGAGGTATCACGTCTTGGAATATATACCCCTTGTTTTACTTCTCCATTATCATCCCATTCAACGGCAATTCTATGCGCGCCATTCTCTGATGATAAACCCATAAATGCAGGGAGGCCTTTCGGGCGAATACCTTTTAACCTGATCAAACAAATGCCTACAATAGCTTTGCCATTATAAATCTGTGGACGAAATGGTTTAGGGATTAATTTGGCAATAATTTCCGGGTCAACTGTATAGTTAATAAGAATACGTCGATCAATCACGCCTTTTATGGTTGGTATTTTCATGTTGCTGTATTTATTTAACCTTCACCCAAAAGGTTGTTCTTCCTAATAAAGAAACGCCAATGTATCCGCGTACATTCAGGTTTCCTTTTTCATCACGCGTGATTTTGCAGCTATAGGTTTTGCCATTCTTAGGATCATAAATAGTTCCATTATGCCAGAGATCTTTTCCGTCAAATTCAAAATCTTTCAGGATCTCTTTTCCTGCCAGCTTATCTGTTTGTTGTTTTTTATCAGGATTGTTAGAATCCAGCTTACCGGGAGTTTTGGTCCATGTTAAAACGCCATAGTATTTTGCGCCCTTTTTTGTGATCTCCACCATGCCTTCATTCTTATCAGTCATGTAGGTGCCGGTTAAAGCATCGCCATTTTGAGCAAACACAGATGCAGATATAAACAGTAGTAATACAAAGAATATTTTTTTCATGGTTATTATATTATAAAATAAAAATAACTGTTTTATCTGAAACTTTAACGGCTTACCACAATTAATTTGGTAAATTCGTTACCCCTGGCGTCTGTTATTTTTAAAGAATAAACACCATTAACAACAGCATTTAAATTTAATTGTGTAGTTGATTTTTGGGACGACTTTGTAAGAATTTCTTTCCCTAAAACATCGATCAATTTAATGGTAACTGATTCGATGGCATTGTCAATACTTATGGTAATTATATCATTTGCCGGATTTGGATAAATGGAAATCTGTTCATTTGTTAGTTGTTGAATGCCGGTGCAGGTATTAACTGAAATAGTTTGAGTGGTTGGTGTGCCTGATCCGGATGCGTTACCGGCTATTAAAGTAATATTTTTGATCCCGGATGATGTGTAAGTGGCGACAGGATTTTGCAACGTTGATGTAGAAGGTACAGATCCCGGCATATACCAACTCCATGATGTTGGCGAATTCGTTGAATTATCTGTTAATGTAAATGTATGAGCGCAGGTTGTGTTAGAATTAACTGTTGTGAAATTACTGACAGGTGGGTATTGAGTAATAGCATCATTACGGTTATACCAGATAGGAGACGTATAGATTAAATCACCGTCGCTTTGAGTTATTTTAAGGTAGTAATAGTAAGTGGCATTATTGCTTAAAGCATGAGTATAGCTCAATGTGTTTGTATTTGCGGCTGACGTTAAAACAAATGGATTGCTCCCACTGCCAGGAATCCCGCAGTAAACAGCAATAGAGGAAGTGTTCTCTCCATCCGGATCAGTTACCATTAAATTGATCGATGTTTTAGGGAAAGAAATTCTTACAAAGTCGTCCCAAAAATCAACTACACAATTAAATTTAAATGCTGTTGTTAATGGTGTTTATTCTTTAAAAATAACAGACGCCAGGGGTAACGAATTTACCAAATTAATTGTGGTAAGCCGTTAAAGTTTCAGATAAAACAGTTATTTTTATTTTATAATATAATAACCATGAAAAAAATATTCTTTGTATTACTACTGTTTATATCTGCATCTGTGTTTGCTCAAAATGGCGATGCTTTAACCGGCACCTACATGACTGATAAGAATGAAGGCATGGTGGAGATCACAAAAAAGGGCGCAAAATACTATGGCGTTTTAACATGGACCAAAACTCCCGGTAAGCTGGATTCTAACAATCCTGATAAAAAACAACAAACAGATAAGCTGGCAGGAAAAGAGATCCTGAAAGATTTTGAATTTGACGGAAAAGATCTCTGGCATAATGGAACTATTTATGATCCTAAGAATGGCAAAACCTATAGCTGCAAAATCACGCGTGATGAAAAAGGAAACCTGAATGTACGCGGATACATTGGCGTTTCTTTATTAGGAAGAACAACCTTTTGGGTGAAGGTTAAATAAATACAGCAACATGAAAATACCAACCATAAAAGGCGTGATTGATCGACGTATTCTTATTAACTATACAGTTGACCCGGAAATTATTGCCAAATTAATCCCTAAACCATTTCGTCCACAGATTTATAATGGCAAAGCTATTGTAGGCATTTGTTTGATCAGGTTAAAAGGTATTCGCCCGAAAGGCCTCCCTGCATTTATGGGTTTATCATCAGAGAATGGCGCGCATAGAATTGCCGTTGAATGGGATGATAATGGAGAAGTAAAACAAGGGGTATATATTCCAAGACGTGATACCTCTTCTGTTATTAACAATATAGTTGGAGGGCGCATCTTTCCGGGTGAACATTGCCTGGCAAAATTCAATGTGGAAGAAGCCGATGGAAATTATGCGGTTTCATTTAAAAGTTCCGATAATACAAGTATTGCTATAGAAGCAAAAAAAACAGAAAATTTCAACCCGAATTCTATCTTCCAAAACCTCAGCACCGTATCAGACTTTTTCGAAAACGGACGCGTAGGTTATTCTCCAAACGGGAAAACAAAATTTGATGGTATGTGGCTTAAAACCGACCAATGGAAAGTAGAAGCGCTGGAAGTTAAATCTGTTACCTCAAGTTTTTTTGACAACGAAAATGACTTTCCAAAGGGATCGGTTCAATTCGATAATGCCCTTCTTATGACTAACGTTGAGCACGAATGGCATTCAGTAGAAAATAAGTACACTTGTTAAACCTAATAGTTTAACAGATCACCAATCGCTGCTTCAACCTTGTCGGCATTTGGCAACATGGTTTTTTCCAAAATAGAATTTAATGGTATAGCAGGTAAATTTTCTGCACCAATCACTCTAACCGGTGCGTCTAATTTTTTAAAACAATTTTCAGAGATACGGGCCGCGATGCTTTGAGCAAATCCATTAAATACAGGCTCTTCAGTTAGCACTAAACATTTACCATGTTTAGAAGCACTTTCAAAAATCAATGCCTCATCCACCGGTGCGATCGTTCTCAGATCAATGATTTCCACCCGGCCTTCAAATTTCTTTGCAGCACTCTTTGCCCAATAAACACCCATACCATAAGTGATCACGGTTAAGGATTTGCCTTTAGATATATTTTCTTCAGATGCTTCCTGCACCACTCTGCCTTTACCAAACGGAATAATGTAGTCTTCATCCGGCTCTATGGTTTTAGCATCTTCTGTTCCTTTGATCTTGCTCCAGTATAATCCTTTATGCTCCAGCATTACGATAGGATTCGGATCGTAAAAAGCGGCTTTCATTAATCCCTTTAAATCAGCGCCGGTACTTGGATAGGCGATCTTAATTCCTTTGATATTCGCCAATACACTTTCCACAGAACTCGAATGGTATGGTCCGCCGCTTCCATAGGCTCCAATGGGTACACGAATAATGCAGCTCACAGGCCATTTACCATTACTTAAATAACAGGAACGGCTTACTTCAGTAAACAACTGGTTCAAACCGGGCCATATATAATCTGCAAACTGAACTTCCACAATTGGTTTCAGGCCAACGGCACTCATACCAACTGTACTTCCAATAATAAATGCTTCCTGGATAGGCGTATTAAACACACGGTTATCGCCGAAGGTCTGCGCTAAGGTTGCCGCTTCCCTGAATACACCGCCTAAGCGTTTTCCAACGTCCTGTCCATATAGTAATGCCTCCGGGTGTTTCTCCATGATCTCACGGATCGCAAATAAGGCACTGTCTACCATAACGGTTTTCTCTTTACCTCCCGGTGCACGGTTTCCTTTTTCTTCGGTGATAGGCGTCGGAGCAAAATCGTGCAAAAATAAATCTTCGGGACGAGGATCTTCTTCCAGTAATGCTCTCCGGTATTCAGCTTCAACAAATGCTACTGCATCGTCTTCTATTTTTTTTATTTCAGAAGCATCCGCTCCGGCAATAATCAATTGGTTTCTTAAGCGCGGTAATGGATCTTTTTTAGCCGCTTCTTCTAAATCATGACGGTACCATTCTTTGCGCACACCGGATGTATGATGATTCAACAGAGGTACTTTCGCATGAATCAACATCGGGCGACGTTCTTTACGGATGATCGCCAAACACTCATTCACGGTATTGTAAGAAGTAATGAAATCTGTCCCGTCAATGGTTCTTGTTTCCAATCCTTTAAATCCTTTCGCATAATCTGTAATATCCTGTGAACGGATCTCGCTCGCGTGTGCCGAAATATCCCATTCATTATCCTGCACTAAGTACAGGATCGGCAATTTTTTTAAAGTAGCCATCTGGAAAGCTTCGGCCACTTCACCCTCTGTACAGCTGGCATCTCCCAGTGAACAAACGGAAACGGGATTCATGCCGCCAAAATCTTTTTGTAAATTATTTAGCTCTAAATATTGCAAACCCATGGCAATTCCGGTTGTCGGGATCGCCTGCATACCGGTAGCACTACTCTGGTGAGGGATCTTTGGCATATCATCCCTGCGTAAGCTTGGATGCGAATAGTAAGTTCTTCCTCCTGAAAACGGATCATTACGTTTTGCTAATAACTGCAACATCAGTTCAAACGGGCTCATTCCAATGGCCAGCAAAACACTGTCATCCCTGTAATAAGGACTTACAAAATCCTGTGGCAACAGTTGTAAACCCAAAGCCAGTTGGATCGCTTCATGGCCACGCGATGTGGCATGCACATATTTAGCAGTGATCTCCTTATTGGCCTCATATAACTCTGCCATACTTTTGGCAGTGCACATTAAAGTGTAAGCTTTTTTAAGCGTTTCAACAGATATTTTTTCTTTCACAGAAGTGGGTTCTAAAATTGTAGTGGCCATGTAAAAAACGTATAAACTTAAGAGTAATAAATATATAAAATTTACTCTAGTCCACACAAAAAACCATCCCGTAAAACAGGACGTTTGTCTAATTTTTCGAAAAACTCCGGCTTTTTTATCCTACAGTTCCAATCCGGTATTCAAAGCGTCCCTCAAAATAGTGAAACCTTCCACTCCTATGGATAATCTCACCAGGGAATTGGTAATACCACGGGCTCGCCTGTCTTCTTCAGGGATCACCGAATGGGTCATGCTGGCCGGGTGCTCAATATAACTGATCACTGAACCGAGGCTCACCGCTAACTCCATGGGAGTATCAGGGCGGGCGAAATAGTTCATTAATTTAACACCCGCATCAAATCCACCTTTCACCTCAAAAGAGATCATGCCCCCACCGTTCCGCATTTGCTTGTTACAAACCTCATGGTGCGGATGCGAAGCCAAACCGGGATACCACACTCTTTCAATTTTAGGATGTTGTTCTAAAAACTCCGCGATCTTCGCTGCTGTTTTGCATTGGTGCTCCATGCGCACACCCATTTCCTGGATCGTTAAACTGTTTAGCCAGCTGTCAAACGGAGAAGGGGTTGGCCCGAAATCTTTGTAGACCGGGTACACTTCATTACTAAAAAACTCATAAGGACCCAGTGCTGCTCCTGCGATAGAAGTAGAGTGGCCGCTCA
>JGI24806J26614_1000749_pt1 | contig 10795 bp, 6 predicted proteins | sample Kansoi200umMDA_FD_26614 | JGI IMG/M metagenome (IMG submission 26614) | reverse complement strand
GCCTGAGAAACCAACAACAATCATCTCTAAACAATGCTATTAGTGGCCTCGGAAAAGGAGTTTTTCAGCTTTTTGCAACTGATCCACATGGGTGTGAGCAGAAGATATTTACCGCTTTGGTTGATTCATTGCCTACGCCCGACCTTGATATGACCAATATGGTTATTATCAGCGATCTCTGCAATGCCGGAAAAGGAAGTATTGCAGGTATCAAAACAATTAACCTGTCGGGCCCGGCAAGCTATCAATGGTTCGATGCAAATAATGCAGTAGTTAGCACCTCACTTAATCTTCAGAATGCAAAAACAGGAAGCTATCATTTACAAATGCAGGATTCACACAATTGCGGGCTTGCCACATCCGGAATCCTTATACCAGACAATACCAATGCGGCTGTTGAGCCAAGCTATAATGATGTTGTTATAATGAAAAATACAGTAGCAACGCTTAAGATAAATAATATTGAACCCGGCGATTATTTTTTATATGCCAACCCGTCTGGAACACAATTGCTACAGCAAAACACAACAGGTGTATTTGTTACTCCTCCCCTTTCTATCGATCAAAGTTTTTATGTAAAGCGTATCACGGGTTCCTGCATTAGCAATCTTATTCGTGTAAACGTTACCGTTGTAGAAAAATCTTTTTTTGTGGTTCCCAAAGCATTTACTCCAAATGATGATTTGCTTAATGATAAAATATTCATAAGAATAACAGGAGCACTGCAATTAACCTACTTTAAAATCTACAATCGTTTTGGACAGTTAGTTTTTGAAACAAAGAATACCGATAACCATTGGGATGGAAAACATAAAGGGGTAAGGCAACCCGACGGCGCTTATATATGGATCGCTGAAGGAAAAGATATTTTAGGAAATCCCGTGACGGACAGGGGCAGTGTTGTACTTATAAGATAATTGCTTCCGTTGTTGGTATACAGGACGGGCAAGCAGCGTACCAACAAGCAACACGAAGTAACAGGATAAAAGTATTGGTAACATCAGTTAAAAAAAAAATCTGATTGGGTTAGATGAGTTGTATGGCTCTTACAAATGCAGATTAGTAGCTTGGAAAACACAGGGCTTCCGCCCATAAGTGTTCGAAACCTTATAACTTGAATTGAAGAGGTGTGTGGCTTTGTTGGGATCCCCCTACAAAACAGCACTACCGCTTTGATGATCTCATTTTCCAGTTCTATTTCAGATCTTAGTTTAGCAATTTTGAACTACCAGGCGCAGGGCTCCAGCCCTGTGTCTTCCTTGTTACTAATATCCGCACATTAAAAACCATTCAAAACTACAATATCCAATAGGCCTTTTTGANCAGTAAAATAATTTAAAGCACTGCTATATAGCCAATGCCATGGCTCTGCCACAAATCCTGCTTTTACCCGATTCCAATGGAGATAATTTAATCGTTCGTTATACATTTCAGTACTTTCTAAAAGTACGGGGTGATTTTCACTATTCCAAAATTTGAACCTGGTGTTACTGCTACTCCTCACGGCTGCTAGTTCAAATGTATGAAGCAATTGCTCCTTCCTGCTTTCCGTTGGATTATTAATGATCGCATCTATCAATTTCATTGCTGTGAAGCTTTTACTATTTCTCCATATCGATCCAGGTTCCTTGCCTTCTTTGCAACTGCAAATAGTATGAAAATGATTGGTCATTAAAACCCATGCGTGTATGACAAGCCCTTGATTTAACTGGCAATGCCGAATACTATCCAATAAAATCATTTTATACAATTCCCTTGTAAATACATCGCTCCAGCCCACAACAGTAGTTGTAGTAAAATACGTGGCTTTTTTATCTACAAACTTATACCCTGTGCTCATTTAATATAAACGTATATAATCTTTATCAGAGCTAAGTCATTTTGCTATTATATTTTATGTAATAAATTATAATTAAAAATAGAGGAGTAGTAACAAGGAAGACACAGGGCTGGAGCCCTGCGCCTGAAGGTTAAAAGGTTTCGAACACTTATGGGCTTCCGCCCCGCACCTGTTGAGTTTTTTGCGTAACACGGATAAGAAGTTATAATTACAGACTGCTTAATTTATGAAACAAATATTAGTCGCCGGAGGTACAGGTAACATTTGGAAATGGGTTATTGACCATTTGTTGGAAAGAATTATGATGTAAGTATTTTAAGCAGCCCGGGGAAACTCTTCCTGGCAAATAATATTGAACTATTTAAAGGAGGCCTTGCAAATAAACCGGACTTGCACTTAAAATTACCAGGATGCCATCACCGTTAAATGCTTCGGCAAATATAGAATGGCCCTACAAAAGGGCCATCTATATTCGGAAGCAATAATTATTTCACTTTGATCACGGGCCGTAGCTTATAATCGCCGGTTCCTTCTTTAATTACAGATAAAGCAGCATCAAAATCGATCACCAATGTTTCAAGAGTTGAGTTCAGCTTTTTACTTATCATGATTTTTAATCCCGATTCAGAGCCGCTAGGTATCACTAATGGATATACGAGACCGTTATCTTTCACCGTATTATTTGGACCTAGAATAAACCTTACCTGCTTTATAGTATTCGATGGCACCAGCCCTGTTGCCAAAGCAGTATCAACACCTTGCAAAGTCAGCAGGTCAAAAATGCGGGCATGAGTTGTCAATGTAATCCAATCATTATCATTAACGTCGTCTGAAAACTTTACCCGCACTTCCCGGATATCCACATTTACTTCCTGAAATGCCACCGGGGTTATCGGTTAACCGTACCTGTAAGGTGGTGTTTTTGTCTTCTTTAGTGCAGGAATTGAATGCAACTGTAGCTGCAATTAGCGCAATAGCACTAATGATTAAATAACTTTTTTTCATGATTTAGAGGTTTTATTTACCTAATGAAGTTAAAAATCGTGCCAATATACGAGTGACTGGAAACCTGATCATATACAATTTGCGCCGAATGTTTTCATTCACTTCAATAACAAAGCTCAATTCACTAATTCTGACAAATGTTTGCACGTGTATGTAGCCGGAATACTATCCGTAGCGATAATTGGCAGCATTCAGAAGGCGGAGTAAGGGGAAACTTTGATACAAAAGCAAATAGGCGTTAGCAACTTGTATGCTACCCAAATTCTAATACTTTCATAGTAGCTTATTAATGGAATGTTAAAAATTTTAAATAACATAAACCCAGGTACAAATTCTTCTCATAAAGAGGAAAAATCAATTTCCCGTTGCAGCCCACCATTTTGGGTGGGAGTGCGGTATTTCCCACATTGCTGATTTTTTGCATACCAGTAAGGGTTCCATCAGATTTCCATTTGATTTGTTGTAAGGTGGAATTTTACAGCAAAAATTTCATTTTGCCCGGGTCTAACAGATGCTTTTAGTTTTTTGCGGCCCGTTGCAGTGGCTGGTATCAGCTGAAGCATTATACTTCCCCGGGCCAGGGTCCTTCGCCGGCCTCTGGCGAAACGAGTTATCTTATCAAAAAAATGCAAGTCAAAGCGTTCAAATCAAAGCTTATCCTAATTCCTACACGGAACTCAATGAAGTTTATTTTTGGACCTCATCAGATCAAGGAGAGAGAATTTTACGCAAATAAACAAACCACGGAGCAGAATTATTTTCCGTTATCACATAGAATCACCAGGCTTTCTGAAGTCTGGCAACCCTTAGCCTAATGAGTGACTGAAAAATCAAACCCAGTGTTTACCGTAAAATTTACACCTGGATTAATCTTTAAACTTTTAATATTCACATTAGAGTTTACAACAACAGTACCGCTATTAATTACTACATCTGTATTGATGTCCGGTATGCTGCCGCAGCTCCAATTGCCTGGGTTTTCCCAACTGTTGCCTAACACTCCTGTCCAACTATTAAGGAATTTTAATGTATAAGTTTTACTTTCTCCTCCATCGGCTAAACAACGGTACTGATAACCATTCCATGAAGAAGGTATATTGTTTAATTTTAATGAATCAGTATTAGTGCCAATATAGTTGCTATTTTCTGTAATGCTTACAAATCCAGTTCCGGTATTCAATTGCCATTGATAGTTTGTTCCGATTATACCAGATTTTAATATTGTACTTGCGATTGGTGCACAAAGTTCGGTTGTTACAGGCAAAGGTATTTCTGTTAAGTAATTCAACTCAATTTGCCGTACATTATAATCTGGTGACGTAATAAAAACAGCATTTGAACCGTTCCGGTTAATTCCAAAAATTCCACTTCCCCTGATTATATATAATTTTCCATCGCTGGCTTCTGTAAATTTAGCCACCGAAAGGAAGCCATCAGAAAACCCAAAATTATAAATTACCTGGAAAGTTAAATTGGAAGGGTTAAGGGCAAAAGCAGTTCCCATACCATTAGTTCCATCAAACAGCGTAACTCCATATAACTTATTATCTGATCCCAGCGTCAAACCTCCTATGGGTTTTGAACCATCCGCACCACCATTATAAAAATATTTAATTACGCTAAAATTACTCCCATCTTCTTTTATCCGAAAAATCGAACCGCTTGCTTGACCACTATTACCGCCACTTGTATTAATACCATAAAAAAAGCCATTGTAGAATACCAAACCATGCTTTGGAAAATAGCCATCAGCACCTGATAAGGTTTTTAATATTGTAAACCCGGTTCCATTTTTGTTGAGTTTAAAGATTTTGGGAGGCGGTGGAAAATGATCCGATGGACTTATCAAACCTGCAATTGCTCCGGATGAACTCTCTGACAATGCGGGAATTAAATCACCATTTGTTTTTGTTTCAAGTATATGCAGTACTAAATAATTGTTTCCGGTAACATCTATTCCGTATATAAGCATACTGTCACTTGATCCTGAGATCCCACTCTTTTTACAAACTCCATATAGTCGTCCGTCAGAGGCATATAATAGCTGCCCCACAGGCGATTGTCCGTTATTGCCGGTAAAGTCCTTAATTACACTAAATGCAGATCCATCAGCATTCATTTTAAAAAGAGTCCCTCCTCCCTCGCTGCCTCCGTTCCGGGCAATGCCGTATAAAACTCCATTAGGAGTTCTAATGATTCCATCGGGATTATAACCTTCCGGCACGTTGCCAAAACTATGTATCGTACTATCTATGTTGGTTACCGCATCTATTTTTACTAATTGGGTGTTTTTAAAAGCCCCACCACTTGTAGAATAAAATATTCTATCAGTTGATGTTTCATAATTTAATATTGGATACCCTGATAATGGTAATGTATTTAATTGCTGATAACCTGTACCATTCAGTGCAACGCTATACAGCCCATTTGAATTGACACCAACTAATTTTCCGTTAATGATTTTCGGTTGAGTTGCATTTCCAGTACGTACACCAAGAATAGCAGGAAATGAAAAAATCTTTGTTAGCGTTGAGGTTAGTGTATCAAAAGACACGATCGTACCGCAGTAATAATCACCCCCTAAAAACATGGTAAAAATTATTTTACCATTATCATGCAATACAGCCCCTACTGTAAGTGGCTGAGTGCCATAGTTTATTTGATCTGCTGAAGTAAAAGCCTTATCTATTTTAAAATCAGTACCATCAGTTCTCATGCTTGCCAGTATCCCATTATTATTCATAGCACCATTACAGGTTAAAAATATGCGACCTGTTGGTGTAATACAGACCAAAGCATTCTCATCTAAATACCCTTCGGTATTGGTGTTGAAAGCATGTAGAATTGTATATCCTGAACCATCCGTTTTGATGCGGAATATAACTCTTGAAGTATTTTCCGTCCCACATCCATAGATCCATTGATCGTCACTAACCGCAATTCGTTTACAAAGACGTGCGACCTTGCTAATAAACGTTAACGCAGATCCATCCGCTGCGACAGTATATAAACTGTCAGATATGACTATATACAAATTCCCATCCGGACTTACTGTAGGTGGTAGTGCTGTTCCTGCCTTTTTATAATGATAGATTATTTTAAAATTTGTTCCATCTGGGTTAACAGAAAATAATGTCCCATTGTAATAGTTGCCGCCAGAAATTGTGGTTCCGTAAAGTTTGCCCCCGGGTCCCGTTATAACACCATTGCAATCTGTTGGATCAGCTATTTTAAAATCATGCAGTAATGCTGAAGTACCATCACTTTTAAAAGAAGCCACCTTTAATGATGAAGTTCCGGAAAAGTTATTTCCTACAGAAACAAATTGTACTTGTGCCTGTAAAGTTGTAAGAAAAATACAAAGGATGCTTAAAAGGGTAAATTTTTTCATTTGCGGTTAGTGTTGAGTTATAAGGCAAGCAATTATCTGATGCGAAATGAGTATTTTAATTTTATTTTTTCCCCATCAGGCGCAGGAGCCCGTAGAAGGCAGTGATCCCCCTGGTATCATGTAGCGCAAAGCAAATGGATTGAAAAATTTTTTCATGGGTAGTATTTCTGTGAATGTAGTGCTTTACCGGAAGAAAGACGGTTTTATATTTATCTAAAATGCATCTCTCTTAAAATTCCGGATCTTTTTTTCGTGGTCGTTGTCCTTTTAGTTTACTAGCTGTACAAAAGCATTGGAGGTGAGGATCCACAACGGATAATGATCTTGTAAGTAATTGTTGACCCTTAAACTACTTTGGTGTGGGCCGAAAACCAGTGCACTGGGGTAGGTAGCCCGTCAGCCAGGTGCCGGAATCAGGCCCCTATCCAATGGCGGCGGTGTGTTGTTTCGGAATCAAGGCAATGCATTTTGTATTTTTTAATGTTATAAAGTAATGACGACATTTCCAATTTTCTCCCCTTTTTCTACATACCGGCTAGCCTCTACAATTTGTTCAAGGCGGTAACTCCTGTCAATAACGGCTTTGTATTTTCCTGCCTCAATCAACTCTCGAAAAAAAACGATGTCTGCTTTACTATCCGTTGGAATGGGAAACTTAACTTTTTTACCAGCGGCGATTGGTGTTAGCAGCGCTAAAAAGATATTCTGCGATAAATACCCGAGTTCCGTGGAAAAATAAACCCCTCTTCTTTTTAGCGATTTTTTACTTTTAAAGAAGGGACTTTTGCCAACAGCGTCAATAATCACATCATATGTTTCTCCATTTTTTGTAAAATCTTCTGTTGTGTAATCAATTACTTTATCTGCGCCTAACGACCGCATCAAATCAAAATTGATAGAATTGCACACCGCCGTAATTTCTGCGCCATAATATTTAGCAAGTTGCACACATGCCGAACCAATAGATCCGGTAGCGCCGTTGATTAAAATTTTTGGTGAATGCTGAAAATTTATTTTTCGTATCAGGTTTATTGCAAGCATTAAGCCATCGCAAACAGCAGCAGCCTCTTCATAGGATATATTATTTGGCATTGCTGCAATTGAGCCTTTCTCAGGAATACAAATGTATTCTGCATGGGTTCCAAACTTGTAAGTGCTTAGCCCAAAAACCTGGTCGCCCTGCTTAAATGTTTTGATATCTGCACCGATCGCTTCGATTTCCCCGGCCAACTCCGAGCCCAATATGGTTCTTTTTGGTTTGAACATCCCGCTAAAAAATCTTACAATAAGATATTCGGGTTCTCTGAATCCGCAGTCCGTTCGGTTTAAGGTTGTTGCATGGATCTTTATGAGAACTTCGTTTGCCTTCGGAACTGGTTTTGGCACTTCTTTGATCTCCAAAACTTCGGGAGGTCCGTACCGGGTGTTAACACTTGCTTTCATCATATTTGAGCTCTTTTTTTCATGCTATATGTATGGCTCCTTTTATCCGGCACATTAAAACAGAAGCCAGCAATCACCGGGGTCCCGATTTTATTTATAAGCTCAACGAATAAACTCCGACTACCAGGGAGAATACACATACAGCAGGTAAGAATCAACAAGTTAGCCAGAATGCGTGAACTATTGTTATGCTTCAAAATTTCATTGATCGTGTAAATCGGTCACGCAAAAAAAAAAATGAAATATCAAATCTGCGGGCACTATACCTCAATCAAAGGCACGCTTACTTTTTTATTGTAATTCCTTTTTCCTTTACCGCGGAGATAACAAACCAGCCGACCGGCCTCGTCGTCGTACTATTTTTATTTCTACCAGTGAGGTTAGTAGGAAGATTGGCCGGAGGTTGTGCAAACAAGCCGGCATTTGTTAGCTGAACCTGCGTTTCATAAAGAAAGTGATATGTTTCCTCATTAATTGACCAAAGCTGTACCCGAACAGAGTCGTTCAATTTGTAAAGTTTGTCGAAGGGCGTAATAGCTTTCCTAACAAAATCAAAAAATTCCAGTCCATCGGCATTCCACCCTTCAAAGGCCGCATCGAAAGCGAAATTCATGTATAGCGGATCATTAATTAAAGTATCATTTCTAAATGTTCTGATCCAATAAAAATCTTTCCTGTTGGGAATATCAACCGCCCAAAAGCTTGCAATATAACCCGTAAACTTAGAAGTAATACCCTCTTTATATTCATAGCTTAACGAATCAATTGGAGGCACGGGGTTTAGACGGCAGTGAGATTCAATCGTGTCGCCATTATAAATAATAATCAACGAGTACGAATTATGTAACCTGGCCAATGTATCGTTTCTGGTTGGAGACCAGGTGTAAATCCCCTTGTTATTGTTGTCTGTAAATGAAAAAACTTCCCGGGTATTTTCATTGATGACCTGTACCCTGGCTCCTATAATTCCCGCAGATGGGGAGTTCTTGAAATAAGGAGCGGTGTGAGTTAATTTGACGGTTTGCTTACCGGGTAAATCAGTAATAAATGCATCCACCGCAAACTGGGCGGTTCCCTCATCAATGCGAACATCAATTACTTTTTCGCAGCCAAAAAGAATCGTTGCAACCGCTATAATATAAACCGGTGTATAATTAAATTTCATAAACTATAGTATTTAAAATTTAAAATTGTAAGTGATACCCGGTATTATGGAGCCTATGATAGCGTACTTAACCGCCTCTGTGTTTTGCGGGGCATCTTTACCGGGCCGGAAAAATACCGAGAAAGGATTTTTGCGGTTATATACATTATACAGTGAGAAAACCCAATAGCTTCCATATCGCTTGCCGGGTTTTTGCTTTCGCCGCAATGTGGCTGATACATCCAATCTATGATAGGACGGGATCCTGTAATTATTTCTTTTCTCTTCAGAATTATGTGGTATAATCCAACCTTGTATTTCTATCCTGTTAGTAGGAAATGTTCCGGGGGTACCGGAATTAAAAACAAAGTTTGCTGATATCTCTAACCTATCGGTTAAGTCGTAAGCTGCGGTGATATTCATGCTATGTAGCTTGTCAAAGCGGGTCGGATACCATAGCCCCTTGTTTATTCCAATTACTTTTCTTTCCGTTTTAGCAATCGTATAGCTTACCCAGCCGGTTAAATTTCCATAGTTTTTCTTAACGTGAAATTCAGCTCCATAAGCCCTGCCCTTTCCACTCAGCAGATCGCCTTCCAGGAACTCATTCAATAATAAATTAGCTCCATCTATATAGTCAACCTGGTTTTTAAACTTTTTATAATATACTTCAATTGAAGTTTCCACGATATTTTCATCTCTTCCAATATTTCGAAAATAGCCCAGGGCCACCTGGTCGGCAAGTTGTGGTTTTATGTTGTTGGTACTGGGTGTCCATACATCTAAAGGAACAGATGCAGTAGTGTTGGAAAGTAAATGGATATATTGCGCCATCCGGTTGTAGCTTGCCTTGATAGAGCTGCTTTCGCTTAACTCATACTTTACAGCAAGCCTGGGTTCAAGATTACCGTATTGTTTAATTCTGTCGCCGGCTTTGTAGGTCTGAAGACTCGCTAATGATTTTCTTTTGCCCGGAATGCCTTCTGTAAATTGGTAAGCGGTTCCATTGCCAAGATATTGATAAATTGAATACCTTAAACCATATTGTATCGACCATGACGAACCGACTCTTTGCTCATTTTCAGCATACACTGCCGATTCCAATGCATACTTGCCGGGTAATTTTATTTCCCTTGAATTACCGACAGAAGTAACGGTTGCCTTGCCAGGTATAAAATCGTAATAAATACTTTGTGCGCCAAATTTGATTGTATTTTTTGGGTTGAGATAATAAACAAATTCAGGCTTAACACTGTAATTAACAATACTTGATTTCCATTTAAACCCGTCCACGGCGGATTTTCCTGTAAGCAGCAGGTAGTCGTAGTTGCTGTAAAACGTGGTTAAGTTGAAAAATAATTTTTGATTAAAGATATGATTCCAACGAAGCGTGGCGGTGGCATTGCCCCAGTCGAAACCAAAATTGGTTGCAGTGCTGCTAAATACATCTCTTCCTAAATAACCTGAAAGGAACAGCCTGTTGTCTTCATTTAGTTTGTAATTAATTTTAGCGGTTAAATCATAAAAATAAAACTGGCTTCCTTTCAGGTCATTTTTTAAAAAAGGTTTTGCCAGTACATCTATATAAGATCTTCTGGCAGCGACTATAAAGGAAGCTTTATTCTTAACGATTGGGCCTTCAACGGATAACCTGCTAAATATTAATCCAATGCCACCGGTTGTTACAAGTCTCTTTTCATTTCCTTCTTTCATCCTCACATCCAATATAGAAGATAACCGGCCTCCGTATTGTGCCGGAATGCCTCCTTTCACGAGCTTAACATTTTTTACCGCGTCGGGGTTAAAAACAGAAAACATGCCAAATAAATGAGATGAGTTATAGACGGGTGCTTCATCAAGCAAAACAAGATTTTGATCAATGCCGCCCCCGCGTACATTGAAGCCTGACGCGCCTTCTCCCACAGTGGATACCCCCGGCAATAGCTGGATACTTTTTATCACATCTACCTCA
>JGI24806J26614_1000748_pt1 | contig 10796 bp, 12 predicted proteins | sample Kansoi200umMDA_FD_26614 | JGI IMG/M metagenome (IMG submission 26614) | reverse complement strand
GGCAAGCGGTTCATATTTTTCAAGCCACTTCATTGATTTGTCAAAGCTGTTGAATTCCGAAAAGGGATGATAGCGCGGATCGGCCACTATGCCGATGCTGGTTCGCCCTTCCACTAGCGGAATGATCCACACCCAATAGCCTTCGCCCATCAGGTGATTGGTCGCAAGCCGCCTTCGGTCGGGATCAACAAAATTGCGCCAGTTCAGGTCGTCCGACCAGTAGTCAATATCTATATTGGCGTCCAGCCTAAACCACGACGCATTAATGGTGTGATCGATTTCCTTTTCAAGACCCAACTTTCTCTTTAAAAAACTGTTCCTGCCGGATGCATCCACTACCCATTCTGTCGATACTTGATAGCTGCAATTTGCTATCTCGTAATGAATGGTATGTCCACCTTTTGCCAACTCAATGCTCTTGACTTTTGCCCCCAATAAAACCTCAACACCCTGGCCTCTGCAGATGTTCACAAGATCGTTTTCCAGGTGCCCCCTGTCTACCTGGTGAGAGGGAAAAGGATTGAAGATCTTTGATCCAACTTCCACACGCCTCGTGACATCATCGGCATGCTCGGGGCTGAAGAAAAAGCGAAATCCGAATTTGCGAAGCTGGCACGAGATGAGATATTCCTTGAGATGAAGAACTTCACGCATATAATAAGCGCCAAGTTCGCTTAATGACTCGCCAACCTTATGTGTGGCAACAGGTGCATTTTCTTTCCTCTTTTCTAATATAAGAACACTAATGCCCGGTCTCCTTTGCTGTAACTGCAAAGCGACGGTCAGGCCGGCGAGGCCGCCACCGGTAATTACAACATCGTAACGATTGCTTTTTGTATGCATGTGCGTTGATGATGGCTATTGACGGATTTGCTGGTTATCGCCATCCTGGCATTTCCGCCGCGGTGTAACTTTTAAAATTACACGGCCAAATTAATGCGCCTGCCGAAGCTCAGCAAGTTTTTTAAATTAAAATGTTTCCGCGGCGTGATGCCGGAGAGGCGTTCACAAAATTTAAGAATGTTTGCGATTGAATCATTCCACTGCACAGATTTTTATGGCTGATATTTATTTAAGCCCTCAATGCTCTTCACGCATCGCACAGAAAACGCCCTTGTTTTTTCACCCGCGTCTTGTTGATAAAGAGCCTGCGAGCCCTTCGCGAAATTATAAAACCACGCTGTACTGCTATCGCTTTCCGATGCTGTCCAATAGAATCCATGGGCATCCAAGCGTGAATACTGACTGTCTGGAGCACGACCGCCGCCTAATAAAGCATTGAATCCCGAAGTCCCGGCATATAGTAAGGCTTTGTAAGCTTCTTTACGCGTTACATTCGAATCGCCGGCGACACCTCCATATAACATAGTTAATCGTCGCCATTCGCCATTCGTGGGAAGTCGCCATCCTTCTCCCAACAGTTTACATCCCTGTTTGGCTGATTCCCATATGTATAAACGCCCATACCGTTCACAATTTTCCTTTACATTTTCGTAACAAAAAGAATTGGGAATATTCAAATTCAGGTTGGTGGCCATCCACACGTGATCGTCTAATACTTTTACAGGATACTTGTTGCCATCACTGTCCACTAACAGGCTGTTATGTAGTTTAGCTGAACTCATCCTGCCTGAATGAACTGGATTGTTTGTTCTACACGAGCTGACTCCACTCACGAAGATTATTAGTGCAATAACATTTAGTATTGACTGGACGCTGCTGGTGAACTTACATTTGAATTTTGTTTTCATCGTTATAAGTTCATTAAACTTCTCCTGCATGCAACAACAATATTTGATCAGGTAAGTTCAGCAACGGTAATGGTTTCTGATCCAAACCAACGGGCTTCACGGCTGGAGCCAAAATATTGTTTGTCGGCAACAAGCTCAACAGAAGCTTGCGTATACCTTCCCGATGGCCAAGGACCTGAGAAGAAATCAACCTCTACTTTTCCAACCATGCCATTGCCAAACTCCACATAGCAAGTACCATTTCCTTTGTACGGCGATGGCTGCTCGCTCCCCTCAAATTCTGCAATGATGGATGCAGCAGCAACTTCTGCAGCTCCTTCAGCAAATACTCCGGCCTTTGGCGTTCCTACACTGTTAACATCGCCTATGGCATATACATCCGGATACTGAGTTTTTAAATTTGTTTTGTCAACCGGGATCCATCCATTCACTGTCATGCCACTTTTTTCTATTACTTCCGGAACGCGATGTTTCGGAATACCCAAGAACAAATCGAAAGGCATTTCAGTTCCATCATCAAGAATCGCAACCTTATGTGATGGGTCAATTGCTTTTACGGTGTGATTTGAAATGAAGTTGATCCTTCTTTCAGCAAAAGCTCGCAGTAGCGCTTTCGAGGTATCGGGCGATGGAGGAATCGGCAATCCAAATGGAATAACGATACTGATCTCACATTCATTGCGTATGCCACGTTTGGTAAGATAATCATGCATCAGCAATGCGGCTTCACTTGGAGCAGGCGGACACTTAAACGGCGCTGCACATACTCCTACAATTACCTTTCCATTTGAGAATGTTGGGAGCACGTCCCGCAAACGTTCTGCACCTGCAAAAGAGTAAAATTCATTTCCACCTTCGGTAAGTCCCGGTGTTGCAGCCATATCATAGTCGGCACCCAATGCAATAACTAATACGTCAGCTTCATAAATTCCATTTTTTGTTGTAACAATTTTTCCAACAGGATCAACCTGTGTGATTGTATCCGTGATAAATTTTACACCGGGCTTTACGATCCTGCTATAGTAAAGACGTACTGCCTGGGATGATTTATGATCAAAAAGCACATCGAACTTTGAAAAGCCGAAAAAGAATGAATCGTTTTTGTCTATTAATGTAAGATCAAGACGGTCCCCTAATTTTTCAGAAAGTATGGTGCTGAGTTCAAGGCCACCAAAGCCGGCGCCGAGGACAACTACCCGTAGTTTCATGTGTGTATTTTTTATTTTATGTATTCTTTGGGGGCGTTGCAATTGCTACCCAAGGAACGACATATTCATCAGATTATTCGAGTTTGCATTCTAAAAAATAAATTTGTTTATCATCACAGTTCATGTTAGCCGCTGCCCTTTTTTCTATTGCTCAGATTTAACAGCAATAATTGTTGCAGTCATTTTGGCTAATATTTTATCCCTTGTTTCATTGTACACGGTTCCTTCGCAAACGGTCAAGGTCTTGCCAGATTGAATAACTTGTCCTGCTGCGATAAGTTTACTTCCCTTAGCAGGCTTGAGAAAATTGATTTTGAACTCTACAGTCAGAACCTCATAGTCATCAGGTAATGCTGATAAAGCCGCATAACCGCAAGCTGAATCGGCTAAACTGGTCAGTACGCCTGCATGGAAATATCCATGTTGTTGAGTTAATGACTCGTGAAATGAAGCTGTGATAGTTACGCTACCATTCTCTACTGATTCTAAAGAGGCGCCTAAAGTTTTCATTAATCCTTGCTGGTTAAAACTCTTTTTAACTCTATTTGAATCAGTCATTCTGTCGAGTTTTATCACGGCCAAATTACAGAAGCCGAGTAGAATTCCAAAAGTATTTAAGGCGATATTCTTCAGCGCAACCTGCTGCCTGCCGTGTTACCGAAATACTGAAGAACTACATGGCAGGCAGCCGACTGTTGGTAGCAGTTTTTAGGAACTGCGATTAAATTCTACATTTGAAGAATCTTTGAAACCATGTTTGACTCAGACTCGCTAATCCGATCTGGCGGATTGCTCATAATGTTTCTCTCCGTATTTTGTCAAACGGGATTATTTTTTTGTTTTTTTGTCCCTAGTGGGGTTTTCTTATTTACGGCGGGTGTGTTTGTTGCAACGGGTGATTTGCACGAAAATTTATTTATTGTTTGCAGCTTACTAATCATTGCTTCTGTTTTAGGCAACATGACTGGATATTGGTTTGGCTGGAAAGCAGGTCCCATGATGTATAAGCGGAGGGATTCCAGGTTCTTTAAGAGAAAGCACCTTGACAAAGCTGAAGCGTTTTACAAAAAATATGGGAATATTGCTCTCGCTGCGGGATTGTTTTTTCCTATCATTCGAACTTTTTCGCCGGTTGTAGCTGGGATGATAAAACTGAATTTCCGCCGTTTCGTGCTTTTCACATTAATAGGCTCTGTGCTTTGGATTTCAACTTTTGTAATCGCTGGTTATCTGGTTGGCGTCATGCCAATTTTGAAGCAGTATTTAAAATATATCGTAATCGGTATTATCCTTGCCGTGACGACTCCAATGTTAGTTGCAATTATCAGGAACCTTAACAAAGCTGGAAAGTAGACAAACAACCTTTACAAAAATGATCTCTGAATTGGTCTTGCTAAGATTTCAAATGGCCCGCCGAACGCAAAGTCGATGGACGTTATGTACGCCGTTTAGAGTCGCTAAGGTTAAGTTTAAACTTATAATGAGATTATCTACTTCGAGTTGTCTCTATCAAACACCCAAATATTATGATGATTTTTTGGCTTGCCGGTAAATACTTCATCGGCAATAAATTCATTTTGGTTATTCCCAAATTTGTAGTTAACAATGTTTAAGAAATTCTTTCTCCATAGGGTTGCTTCCAGGTTATTTTCCTTCCATTCTAATTTTCCCTTAAATAACAATTTCACTCTCCTTGTTTTCCCATCTGCTATCATCTTAAAACTTATTTTCTTTTTCTTTTCTCCAAAAATGTGATATCTGGTAAGCTTAAATTTATCTCCTTCTTGCTTTATCATAAACACACTGCTCGTCAAACCTTCTGGTCGAGATTCCAATTTGCTTTTTTCTAAATTAAGCAGCCACGTCCCCGTATAGTCAGGTTTTTGAGCAAATGTCTCCGACTCATAAACAAAACAAACAAGTAGCGTCAATAAAATCTTTGTTCTATTGTGATGATACAAGACCTCTAATATTTAGTCCAAATTTCCATTTTAAAAACCCAGGATACTTTGAATACACTATTTCCCGCTGAATGACCAATAATTCCAGAATCATGTTCTGCAGCCGCATTTTAACAATGCGCTGTTGTGCGATGTTTTATTTCTTTTAAGCCTTCTTCAATTGTTTTTGAAAAAGTATTTTCATATTTAAGGTGGTCTTTTAAAAAGCTAACTGTCAATTTTAAAGCTGAATTGTAACGCTGATTGATTGTACAATTACCCGATTTTTTTACAATTAGTGAAAAGCAATCAAAGTCTTCATGTTGCGCTGAATCAATTGTAAAAATTTGTGCGTTGTCAGCATGGTTTGCAGCAAAGTTATAAACTGAATCTATTTTGTCTGATTGACTTGAAGGTGAACTTTCCAAACGGAGATATGGAACTGAAAGATGTATATTTTTAAAGTCAGTACTGTGTCTGATGGTATCAAAATCAACATTCTCATCTTTTGCATTTCCGTAATGATGAAATTCTGAACCTTCAAGCGAAACTAAACATTGAACATCAAATATTTTGCTAGCTAAAATTGCTCCTCCTAAACCACCCCAGCTATAACCAACAATACCAATCTTATTGAAATCAATATTCGCATTTTGCTTTAATAAATGCAATATTGCAACGGCATCGTCAACCTGCTCCATGAGGTCTGCCTTCTTCATTGTCATATCGCCGGGAAAACGTCCAATCGAACTTACTGACAATACAATAAAACCCTCTCTTGCCAGTGCTTCAAACAACGAAAAATTCTCATAGCTCATTCCATTAAATGCAGTCATGTATATTATTAATGGAAATTTTCCATTGGCAGCCGCAGCATTTTTAAGACTGCTTGTTTTGAAGCGAAGCAGTTTTGTTGAGTCGGAACATTTGAACCCGTCACAAAAAAATTGAGCAAGTTGGGCAGCGATTCCATTTCCTGCATTTGAAGCAGTGTAATAATTAGCACGTTGCTCAAGTAAACCTAATAAATCGTGAACTAAAAGCACTGTGTCTGATGCAGAAGAATCTGCAGGGTACCAGACATCTATATCAATTGGTCTATAATGAAGATAATCAGTTGTATCAGTGTTTGGTTTGTAAATTCTTGGCTTGTCAACTGTATGAATCGTTTTGAAACCAGCTTTATGGATTCAGGTTTTTCAGTTGTTGTATCGGAGCAGCTTATCAGAAAAAGAAATAAGATAAGTATACAATTCCTCATGCAGGTTTTGATTTTTAACGAATATATTTTTTCTGAATCTTATAAATTGTTAGGAGTCTCACAAAATATCGCACAACATTCACGGGCGAGGGCAGCTTAACCTTTTTAGACAAGCCGCCTGCCGTCAGGCATAACAGCAAAGCGATGTTGTGCGCAGTTTAATATATTAGGCTTGATTGTTCTGGAGCATCGTTTCATAAATTGCGCACAGGTTTGGCCCTTACTTTTGCAAGCAAAAGAAAGAGCAAGACATAACTGAAATCCCAGCCGAGTAATCGTTCAGGAGTTCGATTTCCCAACGGCACAAACCGTAAGATTAACTAAGATATGATCGTCCATCTCATCGACGGTACTTATGAACTGTTTCGCCACTTTTACGGCCTACGTAGTTTCAACAAGGGCAAGGACAAATCATTTGGAGCCACGGTTGGTGTATTAAACGGAGTGCTGCAAATGATTGAAGAAGGTGCCACCCACTTAGGTGTGGCGACGGATTATGTGATCGAGTCATTTCGCAATGAGCTCTGGGTCGATTATAAAACGGGAGAAGGAATCGACCCCGTGCTACTTGCGCAATTTCATCCCACAGAGGAAGCATTGGCCTCTATGGGTGTTGTCGTNNGTAGCCGATGGTGGAGCTGGAAGCTGATGATGGATTAGCTTCCGCAGCGCACCTTGCTGCCGCCGATCCCCGCGTTCTCAAAGTCTGCATCTGGACGCCGGACAAGGATCTAGCCCAGTGTGTTCGCGAAGACCGTGTCGTCCAAATCGATCGCCGGGCTGGAACGATCCTTGGCGCCGACGACATAAGAAAAAAATTTGGTGTAAGTCCTACGCTCATTCCCGATTTCCTTGCCCTCGTTGGCGACAACGCAGATGGCTACCCAGGCATTCCGGGCATCGGGAAGATTGGGGCAGCCAAACTCCTCAACCAGTACGGACCAATCGAACGATTTCCAAAGAAGCTACTCGGAGAGCAACGAGAACAAGCTTTGCTGTTCAAATGTCTCGCTACCTTACGAACAGATGCACCGCTATTTGATGACGTGGAAGAGCTCAAATGGCGGGGCCCTGCATCGACTTTTGCCAGCTTCACCAAAAAAATAGGTGAACCTCGCTTACTCGACCGGGCAAATGCTTTGGCGGCAAAAACTTAAGTAGTGAAGTTATAAATCTGGCGAAAGCAACTACTCTTGAAAAGTAAAGCCGCACAACAAATTCCTTTTTATTTATCGGCGAGGCCAATACGAATCAGCTGGCTGCAAGCCGATCTTGGCGGTAATTTTCTAAATCTATTGCAGGGAGGTCCCTTGCAGTGAAGCCATATACCATTTGTCATTTCTCTTGATGAACACTTTGGTAATCACCGAAGTCCTTTTAGTGACAATATCTCCGGTCTTTGTTTCTAAATCCAATATTCCGCGAAGAATAGCGGTAGCTCCATAAACCCGCACATTAAGATCATGTGGCATCATTGACACCTGGGCTTTTGTTTTCTTGAACCCATCTAAGATTTGTTCCTTCGTCGATATACTGCCGTTGGCAGCTATTCGCACATAATCATCTGTGAGATATCCAGCGTAGGTATCCACATCACCTTTTTCAATCAAGCTCGCCAGAAAATATTCTAGTTTTTGGATTTCTTTTTCAGCGGCTGTGTCTCTATCGGCTCGAAAAGTAGATTGACTTTGTCCAAAACCAAAGAGTGGCAATAACAGGAGTAAGAAAACTATGATTCGTTTTTGCATGATATGTGTTTTGCTGAGTTTAGAATAAAATGTCTTTCTCATAACTCTCTATGAAAACTGCCGCCAACGGCAGGGCCTTTGCGCTCCCGACAAGTCGGGACGAGTTGTGCCGTCCCGATAGCTACCTGCCTGCCCGCAGGCAAGATCGGGATCAAGTTAGAAAAAATTTTCGGGGCCTGTTCCCTTTGATTTTATTCCCACAACAATTCATGGCAACTCCATCCATTCGATGCCAACGGGTCAATTCGGTTATCATTTTACCACTAGTTCTTATGCTCCTCCTGTTTTGTTATACGATGAACGTTTTTTACTAGGCTTTTTATCAGCTCGCAATAGGGGGACAAGGCCGTTGCGTTGTTATATTAAAAACTACTTTTGGGCGCAGCTCTATTATCAGAAAAGGAATACAGTTTCTTCAGAATGGAGTTTCAGGATGAACAGATCGCCTTGCTACTATCCAAAAGGGATGAAGCAGTCTTTGAACAGGTTTTTAAAACTCACTATAAAAACCTGCATGCCTATGCTTTCACTATTCTGAAGGATGAAGATGAGGCAGAGGAAATGGTGCAACAGGTTTTTTTCAAATTGTGGGAGCGTTCGGAGCATCTTTCTTTTTCCGGCCCGATAGCGGCCTATCTCTACCGGGCTGTGCACAATGAAAGTCTCAATTTCATTAAACACCAGAAAGTAAAAGCGGGTCACCAGTTGCATGTGGCCTATAGTATGAAAAACAAATCGGAGCAGCCGCAGGGAAAAATGATAAGAAAGGAACTGGAAAGCAAATTCAGGGAAGCGCTGAATGAATTGCCCGAACAATGCCGCACTGTTTTTCAATTGAGCCGCTTTGAAGATATGAAGTACAAGGAGATAGCAGACAAGCTGGATATTTCTGTAAAGACGGTGGAGAACCACATGGGCAAGGCATTGAAATTATTAAGAACCAAATTGGTTGATTTTTTACCACTACTACTAATACTACTAAAACTGTAATACCCTGGAAGAAGAATTTGACCATATTAACCATGAATTGCTGGTAAAATACCTGCTTAGCGAAGCCACCGCGGACGAGCAGGAACAGGTGAAGCAATGGCTGGCCGATGATGCCAACCTTGCTTATTATAACCAGCTCAAAAAGATCTGGGATGACAGTCGCCAACTGGCACTAACGAGTACTGTGGATGAGATCGGGGCCTGGCAAAAGTTTCAGCAAAGGATCCATCCCGCTCCTATCCGCCGCACAGGTTTTGGATTGATGAGAATCGCTGCTTCTGTTATTATTATCGTTGGCCTTGGCTTATTGGCTTATTGGGTATTCAATGATCGTACAAAAGAGATGACAGTCGTTGCACACCAGGCCGTTTTGAATGATACACTACCGGATGGTTCTGTGGTAACTGTTAACAAAGGATCTTCTATTTCTTATCTGTCTAAATTCAAAGGAGAAACAAGACAAGTCGCTTTGAAAGGAGAAGCTTTCTTTAATATAAAGCCAAACAAAGAGAACCCATTTATAATTTCCGTGAACGATGTGCAGATAACAGTGGTGGGCACTTCTTTCAATGTAAAAAACATCAACGGCAATACAGAGGTCGTGGTAGAAACCGGGATTGTAAAAGTGACAAGGGCTGGGAGGACCGTTGAGCTAAAGGCGAATGAAAAAGTAATGGTGGATGCAAAGGATTCCATGCTATCAAAGGAAGAAGTGAGCGACCAGCTATATAAATATTATAGAACAAAAGAGTTTGTTTGTGACGGTACACCACTATGGAAGCTGGTAGAGGTGATCAATGAAGCTTATGATTCGCACATTGTTATTGGCAATCCTGCGCTCAGGGATATGACGATCAACACCACATTTCATAATGAATCGCTTGAGCAGATCCTGAATGTCATCAGCATTACCTTCGACATCAAGGTCATAAAGGACGGCTATACCATCATTTTACAATAGCAGATTTACCAGGGAATGAAAAAGATCGTAAGTATTCTTATTTTGATTGCAGGCATTACTCTTTCTTGTGTTGGTCAGGATCTTTTGTCAAAAAATATTTCACTCGAGGTCAACCGTCAGCGGCTTGATAATGTATTGGAGATACTTAGCAATAAAGGGGATTTCCATTTTTCTTATAATTCTAAAATTGTAAAGAAAGATAGTTTGGTCAGCTTAAATGCACGCAATAAAACTGTCAGGGAAATATTGGGCCTCTTATTTAATAATACGTATGAATTCAAAGAGAGCGGCAACTATGTGATCATTCGTAAGGCGCCGATAAGAATGACGATGGTTACGAACAAAGTTGCGGTGGAGGAGAAGATATATTCTGTAAGCGGTTATGTTTTTGATGAGCAATCAGGTACTGCCATCAATAAAGCCAGTGTTTACGAAAAAAAGCAACTGGCATCTGCCTTAACCAATGATGCGGGGTATTTTAAACTAAAGCTGAAAAGCAGCAAAACAAGCGCAGTTACACTTTCTATAAGTAAAGAATTTTATGAAGACACCTCAATTGTGATCGAACCCCGGCACAGCCAGGAACTTACTATCACTATGATGCCGGTGGAAAAAGAAGAAGATAAAGTGACCGTTGCTCCGGAAGATTATTTGGTTCCTGATTCCGTCAGACGAAATACAGACACTTTTTCAAAGGCTACTGCTCCCTCGAGGGATTCAGGAAACGTGGAAAGAACAGGAATGGGAAAGTTCCTGCTTTCTACAAAGCAAAAAGTCCAGAGCCTAAATCTGAAAGATTTTTTTGCTACACGTCCGTTCCAGGTATCATTGGTTCCCGGTTTAGGTTCTCATGGTAAAATGAGCGGGCAGGTGGTCAATAATTTTTCATTGAACGTCTTCGGCGGTTATACAGCCGGAACAAACGGTGTGGAGATCG
>JGI24806J26614_1000747_pt1 | contig 10832 bp, 6 predicted proteins | sample Kansoi200umMDA_FD_26614 | JGI IMG/M metagenome (IMG submission 26614) | reverse complement strand
CATTTCTATCCATTTTGGCACCATACTTTCGGCTATAGCCCTATATTTTTTAGCCACATCATCATAACCTAATGTTTGGGCCATCTGCGCATAACAGGCTATACCCACAATCGCTTTTACCGATAGGTTGGCATTACGGGCCAGGTGACCAGCAAAATCATCTGTACATAACTGCGTTTTTGGATCCAGGCCCTCTTTGGTTAAATAATCTACCCAGGTGGTTAAGGTTTTCCAGTGTGCTTTGGCATAATTGGCATTACCCTGTGCTTTGGCAATGGCGGCGGTTAAAATAATCATATTGCCCGATTCTTCAACCGGCATAGGTTCGCCATAGGTTTGTCCGTTGGCCAGGGGGTAAGTGCCCAGATCGTGCGCTGCCCAGGGATGGGGATACTTTCCGCTTTCGCTGAAATAGAAAATACCGTTCAACATGCCTTGTAATAACTCCGGATTATAAATCAGGTATAATGGAGCCGAAGGGTAAGTTACATCGACAGTATTAATGAACCCTCCACTGTTATTTTCTTTAGATAACCATAAAATCTCGTTCTGCGGGCTTTTTACCAAGGTATGTGCTGCAATACTCTGGCGGTAACCCAAAACACACAAATCGGCATACTCTTTACCACCCGATTTTAAGGCATCGGCATATAAATTTTTGTTAAAAGCCTCGCATTTCCGGATCACCGTTTTATATTCGTTAGCCGCAGCGGTTAACTGATTTTCGATGGTTTCTTTGCCGGAAGTGTTCCACCACGGCCTTAAGTTTTTGTTAAAATATTGTACCGAATAAATTTCATCATAGCCTAATTCGACATATTTTTCTACTGCAGCTTTACCCACTGTTCCGAAAGGGATAACAGTATTTAATGCGAGCGTTTTGCCTTGTTTAGCGGTTGAAGCAGAATTGCCTTTTCTAAAAGCATCGGCAGCATCTTTTTCGGCCGTTACAAACTGGATGGCGTTGCTCGTTTTTGGCGCAGCCACATAAAAATAACCCCAGTCAATACGCATATCATCGCTGGCTTTTTGAAGAACTGGTTGCTCTATGGTACCTGTTTTTAATACCGATAACCTGGCGGTTGCATATTTGGTTGCAGTAACCTCTTGCGTAGGTCGGTAAACCGCAATGTTTGATGATGCACTGAGGTATACTTTTACCTGGTGTGTGTTACCGTCATTTGCTTGTACCTGATAGGAAACATAAGAAACCGGACGTGCAAATAAACCTAAATCGTTCATTAACAGCGGCGAAGTAAAAGTTAATTTTAAATCGATTTTACCGCAGGTAAAGTTATAAATGGTTTGTGTAGCATTAATATCGACACTTTTTTGTTTAGCCAGCTGCACTTTTCCGGCATTGTCTTTTAGCTTTTCTACTAAACCAAAATCGAGGAAACGGCCGCCGGCAGTGTTAATTAAATGGATCGCGAATACGTTAGATCCTGCCTTTAAGGCGCTTTTATCGCTATTGCTTAACGCGATGTACTGAAAACTGTTTGTCCAGCCTTCTTTACTGTAGATTTTTTTCCCATTTAAAAATACCTCAATATTATCATCATGGTTTATTTTCAGGAACAATTCGTTGATGGAAGCTGGATTGGCCACATTAATGGTTCTCCTCATCCAGATATCATGGGATTTCCAAAGTGTTTTTACATTTTTGGCATCATCACCTATTGGTGCTGAGCCGGTTTGCCAGTTATTTGCATGGTAATTGGCAGCGCTCCAATCGCCCTGAGGTTCGCTTTCGGTATATTTAACCTCATAGGCTTTTTCATCAGAAGCAGGCACAATGGTTTTATAGGTAGTGGTTTCTTTACCTAAAAAACGATAGATGTTGCCATCTACGTTGATCATGCCCAAAAGAGAATGATCGGCCCCTGTCCAGTGTTGGGTAGCAGATTCGTTCAGTTTATCGGTGTTAGACCAGATACTGAAATAGGTATTATGCGTAATCAAGGGATAAGCCGGAGCTTTTCGTTCCTGTGCTTTTAGCAGTCCGCCCACAAACATGCAGCTGAGTATACCTAAGCATTTTAAAGAATTGGTTTTGTTCATCATTTGTGTGTATTGAAATCTGATATTATATTTTGGTTAGATACAACGTTGGTTAAACGTTTTACTAAAGTATAAAATATAATTTACTTTGAAGAAAGAATTCAGCTTTTAATTGTCCGAATGACAATTAAAATTAAAGTCTCAAAAAAAATACATGAAGTTGTTAAGCCTCATGTATTTTTCAAATGTGTGGAGCGTATACTAATTAAGGCTGTTTTTTGTTGATGGTCCACTCAGCCAGTTGGAATATGCGACTTCCGCGATTGGATTTGATATAAAGGCGGTAAAATTTATAGGCTATATAATTATCGAAATGGAAAAGCTTGGTCTGCTTTCTGCTCGCACCGCTGTCTGTATTTTCCCACGGGCAGCTGGTAACAGTGTGCAAATCGGTATATTGGATACCATCTAAAGAGCCTTGTAAAATCCAGTATCTTGGGTCGCGGTCGGCAGCATCATTGCCAGATGTCAAGGTATAAGCCCCAACCACCTGTGGTGTTTTAAGTTCGAAAGTACACCTTTGCGTACCATCAAAACCGGCCTGTAAGAACTTTGTGTTTACATCCTGATCGACCAGTTTTTTAGAACCCTCGGCAGAATCGGCTCCGGCTCCGGCTTCCAGGTTCACCGAAAAAGTGCCCCCAACGGTTACCATATAATTTTCTCCATATTTGGTCGGGTCGAAATTAGGATCAACAATTTTTAAATTGATCTCTTTGGTAGCCGAATAACCCTGTCCGTTGCGGATAGTTAAAATTACGCGGTAGGTACCCGGAAACCTGTAAACATGTTTTGGCGATACCTCTACTGAGGTACTGTCATCACCAAACTGCCACAATAATGTTTTATAATTTTTAGGGTCGGCAGTAAACTGCACTTCCTGGTATTTTGCAGGATTTGGAATGGTATAATCAAATGCCACCAACGGTTTTGGTTCTTCCGGTTCGGGAACTACCTCGTCGGTGCTGCTTTTTTTACACTTTACGGTTAGCACCACGACCAGTAGTAAAAGGGAACATAAGCCCAACAATCTTTTTAAATCACTTTTCATTTTTATTTCTGTTTAAGGTGTTGGAAATAATTGTGTTTTTTCGATTACGCGTTTACCATAACTGGCTGATGGCACTTCATACTCAAGGTAAGCCTGCTGCCCGCCTACATTTTCGCGGTGGTGAGCTTCAATTTTATAACGGATACCTCGTTCTAAATGTACGGTTGCTTTGCGTTCAGGTTTATCCCATTGCGTGGTATAATCGTTGATAACTGCTTTTCCATCAATAAACAATCTCGATCCATCATCCCAACGGGTTTGGTAGAAAATATAATCGCCACGTACCGGGGCCAGAAATTCGCCAGTCCATTTGGTTGCGAAGTTATCCAAACTTACCCCTGCGTTTCTTGGCCAATCGTCGCCAGAAAAGGCAATCGTTTCGTCAATCCTGGTTTTAGTTGGCGCCCTTCCATCATCGGGGTCAAGCTGTGTATCAGTATAATACCTGGCCGTAAGACCGGTTCCTTTTCCGATGATAGGTGAATTATTATCCAAATTTACACTAGGATCGATGACTACAATCACTTTTCCTTTTGTAGGATGGATCACATGATTGGTATTATCATAAAGGCTTAAAGCAAAAGCGAATTTTTTATTGGGCACAATATTGGCATCGAAAACAGGCCAGGGGATAAACAACCTTACAATAGCGTTGTTGGCACCTGTATTAAATCTTACTAAAGTATCGAGTGTATAATCTTTAGCATTTAAATGGATTACATCGGCAGCCAGTGTACCTCTTGAAACCAGGGTAGCAATCGTGTCTATATTTTCTCTTACTTTAATGTTGAAAGCCGTAGAAGGCGCATTTTCCAAACTCACAATTAAAGGGATGGTAACGCCGGCAAGGCCTGGCGTATAATTACCCTGGTATTTAACATCATAAACCCCTCCACCCTGAAAAGTAAGGTAATGTACATCAGAAGGCTTCAATAATTCTTCAGTATTGATGATCACCAGGATATTTGATTTGCCATTGGCAATTTTATTTCCTTTGCCCGGAGACGCCAGTTTTAAGGCAAAAACTACTTTTTTACCAAGATAACGCTCCAGTATTGCACGGCGTACAATGGCAATGCCTTCAGCATTATCTGTTCCATAAGCTACATTAATTACCGTTGGATATTCTACTGCAGCGGATGGCATTAAAATAGCATTGGTTAATGTGCCATTGGTAATTAATTGTGTAACGGTATCATTGTTCAGTGTTAAACCAACCTGAAAGGCTTCTTCGGCCATACCTGTGAGGGAAATTTTAAAGGGTACCCTTACAAACTGGTTATCGATGGTTACATTACCTACCACAATGCCCTCGCCGGTAATGCTCCGGGTTGCAGCATCTGGTAGTTTCAAATCTTCAACCTGCGATTCTTTACAAGAATAGGCAACCACTACAATGGCCAACCCCATTAATATTGAATATATAATCTTTTTCATTTTCGATATTTTAAATGATTCCGAATTAAATTATTGATCTAACCAAACCCTGCCATCAAGCGACCAGGTTTGTTTATTTGCTATTTTTAACCAATTGATTAATTGCGTTGGGATATCAATGGTTTGAGGAACCAAAAGTGCCAGGGTACTTGTAGATGGTGGACAGATCAGATCGTTAAAATTTTCCCATGTAAAGTTTCCCTTTAAATTAAAATCGTGTGCCTGAGAGGAAAGATCGATCATTTTATCGGTGTTGCCATCAGTAGCAGGCCAGTAACCCACCAGGAAATTATAGGAAGGGTGACTCTGATCGATAGCAGTTTCGCAGGCATATTGCTGAATTACCCCATCGGGAACAGCTAATTTAAAGTATCTGATATCGGTTACATAATAATCGGGTTCTCCATGGTCGTGACCGTTTATAAAGCCAAGTTTTAAAGCATTTGAATTGGCCAACGAGCCTGAGCCGGTAATTTCAAGTTCATTATTGAAAGTTCCGTTGGTATAGGTACGGATAAACCGCTGGTTACCACGCTGCTCTAATTTTACAGAAAGATTTTCCCATCTGCCCTGAACCAGATCGCCCCCCCTGCATTGGCGGTAATCGTTATCTTTGGTACCCCTCCATTCAAAATACCAATATTTATCCTCCAGGTAAATTACCCAGCCAACGCTGGGGTGGCCGGTAGACCATTCGTTACGCTTGCCTAAAACGCTCGGATAAAAAAGTTTTTCCTGGTTCTTTTTAACCTTAAGTTCGATAGTCATTTTAGTGGTATCGTCGATATTGTACACGGCTGCATCTTCGGCGGCAATTTCAGCCCTCACCTCTGTACCCTTCATTTTAACGGTTTTGCCTAAATAGCGGTTACCGGTAAAGGGTTTTACCAAAATCCTTTTGGTGTAAGTAGAACTGTAATAAATAATAAATGCGTTATTGGCTGTTTTACTAAAAATGGTCTGATCATCAGTATTAGGCGGCAATGTAAAGGCACCGCCATCGCTTGAGGCAATTACCACCAGCCAATCTTCGTTTGCGTAATTTGGACGTTTTTTTAAAGCCGCCATAATTTCACCTACACCAGCATCGAATTTTTCGATGGCGGATTTATAAGCTGAGAAAGCGTTATCGTAACCTGAAGCAAGTCCTGCTTTATCAACATCAGTAAAATGGCCTACAATTACAGATGCGGTATCGGTGTTTAACTGATTGATCACTGCTGCTTTAACCTGATCATCACTGGTAACCAAACTACTGATATCGGCACCGGTAGTTAAGGATTTAAACACTGCAGATGACGTATAGGCTGCAATTTTAACCTGCGGTTTTATCTCTTTGATCCTTTTAAAGATAACCGGATAATTCTGCAGGTTATTGTTGCTTAAGTTATCATCATTTACGAGGTGCTTTTCTTTTTTTACGCCCGTAAGCATATTGGCCCAATTAGTAGCATTCTGCGTGGCCTCTGGCTGGTTTAGCGCAACCCAACTATAAATAGAAGTTGGAAGCAGCGCATTGATATTCGGAATATTTGCCGTTGATACCGACTGGCCCCTGGCACCATCAACAATGAGGTACAAAACCTTGCGGCTGCCATACCTTACTTTTGTGGTATCGGTGCCATCTTTAGCGGTAAGGGTCCTATCGAAATCTTTGTTGCAGGAAAATATGGCCATTGTAACTATTGCAGCGATTACGCCTATCAATAATTTATATTTTTTCATCATGCTCATCTTAATTTATCTTTGGTTAGGCTTATTCAATGGTTACTCTCATAATGTTATAAAACGGCTGGTTATCGAAACGGCTAAAGCCACCGATCAGTAATAAAGCTTTTTTGCCATCAGCTGATTTTGTTTCAATAATATCGGATAAACCACCTGAAAACGGACCTGTTGCATTGTAGCCTGGGGCCAGTAAACCTGCAGGGGTTAGTACCATAAAACCGTTTCGGGTTACATTATTATATTTTCTGAAATAACCGCTAACCACAATCATCCCATTAGAAAGCTGCTTGGCAAAATCAGGATAACCACCTTCAAATGTTCTGGCACTGAACGATTCGTCGAGGCTTCCGTCTTCATTGATTAAGGCTACCCCATTGGCGGGCTTGCCATTGTATTTGGTAAAACTACCTGTAATCAGGTATTTTCTGGTGGTAGCGTTATAGGTTAGTGAACCGATGTAGTTATCAGCCCCGGTACCAGGGTTAAAAGATGCATCTAACGTTCCGCTGGCGGTTAAACGTAAAATACGTACGGCCGGCTGATCATCGAAGGTACTGAAGTTTCCAAACACCATCAGTTTCTCTAAATTTGGTGCATCGGTATGCATGTAGGTTTTGATAGGGCCGTTTGCACTTACATTACCTTTATTGGTTGAAGTATTAAAACGGTAAGTTTTATCCAACGACCCATCCAGGTTAAACCTTAAAATCTGACGGATATCGGTGCTATCCAGAATCACCGTATCCCTTGTAAAATCGTAATTGTCTTTATCGTATGTACGTTTAACGTAATACCTGAAATCGCCGGTGGCCAATATTTTTCCCTGATGAGGATATATGCTGCTGATATAACCATTTGTACCACCATTAAATCTCGGGAACCATTTTTGGGTAACGGTATCGGTTATGGTTGGTTTTCTTTTGGTTTTGATTTTAACAGTATCAATTGCACCGTTATTGAAGAGGGTGGTAATATTGCTGATATTTTCGGTACGTTGGTTGTAACCGCTAAAACCACCTGCAATAACAAAGCGGCCACCCACTTCAATTACCCTTGATAAGGATCCGTTTGCTCCCCTGCCGGTTCTGAATGTACGGTCGTAATCGCCATCCAATGATGTTCTGGCAATCCTGTTAATCGGTGTGACCAAACCTTTGTTATCGTAATTGCTAAAACTGCCTATCACAAGTGCCCTGCCATCGTTCATTTCGTAAAACTGGCTTACATAACCGTTTGCACCTGCAGTTGCTTTCCAGGTAACATCGTTTTTAATCAGCCCGGTAACGGTAAAAGTTGGCCCTAAAATCAACTGATCGCCAATGGCGATAGAAGTAATACCGGTACTGCCGGCATCGGGCACCTTAACAGTTATTTCGGTTGCAGTTACACTTACCACCTGTGCTTTTTCCCCGTTGAACATAAAGCTAAGCTGATCTTTATAAGGCAGCAGCCCTGTTGCTTTTACGGTAACCATGGTACCCACAATTCCCTCGGCCGGTGTTGGCGGGGCGGTTTGGCTAATTGTTATTCCCAATGGTGCTTTCCCGTCACCATAAGGATCTGCACCTAAATCTTCCTGTTTTTTGCAACCCGTGATGGTGAAGCCAATTAGGAAAAATAAGCCTAGAATATATTTGATTCTTTTCATGATTTAATTCTTTTCTGATAAAACCTAATTACTACCACTTGGCCTTAAGCCACTGATGTATATATCGTTATAAAACTCGCTCTGATCAAATCCAAGATATGCCCCTGTGTAGCTTAAGGTATGTACCACGCCATTTGTTGGTTTAATATCAGATGATGCAACAGGCACCGTTGTCCAGCCATCATTAGGCTTCGAAATATCGGGTATAAAAGAAAACATTAACTGCCTGTATCCGATATACTTAATACCGTTGGCATCGTTAAAATTAACACCAATATTGGCTACACTGTTATTGTAATCATAATATAATGCACCAGGATAAATGCTCCTGAGACCAAGATCGATTTGCGGATAATCTTTTAAGCGGTTACTGCCCTTAAACATATAACGCTGCAGGTATTTTTTCCAGATTGCAGGTGGAACCTGATCGAGGGTTTTAACGGTATCTTTTCCGGCATAAAATAAATAATTGTTCAATCCCAATGTTTTAACCGTACCTATGGTCCTTTTGATCACATCGTCATCAAAGGCGAAAAAAGTAAAATCTTCACTGCTGAACTGTTGTTCCATACCGGCCAGTTTTACAATCTGGGCCACAGTGTCAAAAGGAACTTTTTTATCCCGCAGGTACTTTAACATACTGCCAGGATAATCGGCATTGGCCTTACCACCATCTATATAATATTCATCACGTTTACAGGCGTTAAGCAAGAGTAAAAGTGCTGCACATATCATTATTAGCTTTTTCATATTTTTTTAATCTTCTTATAAATTAATTACCTCCGTTAACCCAGTAATCGTTGAGCACCATGTATGGATTATTGTTCAATGCGCTCGAGCTGAGTGGCCATGTCCATGCACCACGGTTAAATTTATCGGCAGTAAGTACATTGTACGACCATTGGTTACTTAAGATCCTTTTGGTACGCACCAAATCAAAATAGTGATGGCCCTCGCCGATCAATTCTCTTGACCGTTCGTAAAAAATAAAATCTTTCAGGTTTCCGTCGCTCGAGGTATATAACGATGCACCTGCGCGGAGCCTCACCATATTCAACAATTTAATGGCATCAGCATCCTGATCGGAGTTTGCCATGGCCTCTGCGGCCAAAAGAATTTCGCCCCCGTACCTGAAGATCATAAAAGTATTATCGGGGTTGGCATCTTCCTCGCCGGTCGAAAAGGAGTTCTGCGCGAATTTTAGCATCATAAATTTCCCGTTATCGGCAAAAATATCTTCATTAAACCAGGTGGTAATCCTTCTATCACTGCCATCCTGAAAAATTTTCTGCATGTATTCTCCCCTGTAGTAAGCAAAACTTACACGGTGGGTATATTCTGGTCTTTTGTACGGATAGTGCAAAAACATGTCGGCAACGGGTGCCAGGTTGGTATTGGCATCACCATAGTTGATACTGCGGTAAAACTCGAACAAACTTTCATCCGACCGCCCTTTAACCACTGTTGCCCATTCGGTGATCGGCAATAACCTATAAGCATTGCTTGCAATAAGCTCGCGCCCCAGATCGGCAGTTTCTTCATAATATTTCTTGGCATTGTTTGGATCAAAACCTGCATTCCACATATTCATTTCCATCATCAGCGCAACAATACTGCCTCTGCTTGCCCTTACGCCTTTTAGCGCAGGATCGCTGTAAGTCCATGCAATGGAATTTTTATAGGTTTTAAGGTCCGCAATACATTTGTTCAATACAGAAACGAAGTTTTCTCTTGGTAATGCTGCCGAGTGGAAAGCATCCGTATAATACACGACGTTACCATATAGGCGAACCATCACGAAATAACATAGTGAGCGTATAAAAGCCGCTTCGGCCTTGAACGAATTTTTTTCGGCTTCGGATACGCCGGGAATACCTTCATCAAGTTTAGCGATCAGGATGTTTGCCCCCTGGATGGCCTGATAATATCCTGTCCAGTCGGTTATCCTGTAAAAATTATAATTGATATCGTTTACCCATGGCACTCCGCCGCTAAGCAATGTCAACAAATTATTTTTGCCCAAAACCTCTACAAAAGAGCGCGCTGGCGCATGGTCTGACTGGCTTTCGTAAAGCACTTCGCCCGAGCGGTACTCGCCGGTTGCACCAATAAAATGGGTTTCGTTGTATTTGTTAAAAACAATCCTCGATAAATTATAGATATTGGCCACAACATCGTCTTTAGACTGAAAGAAGTTGTTTCCGGTTAATTTATCCAAAGGCTGCACATCCAAGAACTTTTTACATGCAGGCAAACAAAAAGTTGCTGCTATAATGATCGTATAAATGATAACTTTTTTCATGATAGTATTAATTAGTTGCCTGTATTAAGTTCGAGGTTAAGCCCAATGTTGTAGGTACGCGGTACAGGATAACCTGTAGAAATATCGCGGCCTAATGAGGTTACGTTCTCAGGGTTTGGTCCGCTGTATTTAGAGAAGGTAACCAGGTTATTGGTTGAGGCATAAATCCTCAACTGGTTTAGCCCGAACCTGCTGATCAATTTCTTGTTGAACATGTATGAAAGGGTTACGTTACTGATTTTAAAATAACTTCCGTTTTCCTGCCAAAGGGTCTGATCGGCACGTAATGGCTGGATCTGATCAAAACGTTTATAATCATATGGATAGGGGTATTTCGCGACATCGCCCGGTGACCTCCAGATGTTAAGATCGTTTAAAGGAACCACCGATTTCTGAGAGAACGGATCGCGCATAATGGCAATCCTATCGGCAAGGGCATTGTTTAAAATCGTTCTGTCTGCGGTATAGGTGGCATAAACATTCAGGCCCCAATTTTTATACCTGATGTTTGTAGATACACCACCTGTAATTAAAGGCTGTGAGTTACCGGTAACCTCATAATCGCGGCTATCTAAAATATAATCGCCGTTTACGTCTTTCATGAT
>JGI24806J26614_1000746_pt1 | contig 10832 bp, 8 predicted proteins | sample Kansoi200umMDA_FD_26614 | JGI IMG/M metagenome (IMG submission 26614) | reverse complement strand
TTTTTTATTTCTCTTAACTCAACACCCTTTTGAAATAGTCTCAATTTAATTTGTTTGTATTCATCAAACGGATTTATTGAAACCTGTTTTTGATTGGGAAAAAGAAAATCAGCTAAACGATATGGTTTCCAATCTTTCATTTTGCGGAAAGTTCTAAGCTGATTTCAGTTTCAATTTCTTTCATCAATCGCATTATTTGTTTTTCTTTTTCCATTATTGAAGTTATCAATTCAGCTGGCTCACGGTATTCTAATTCGTTTTTACGGTTTGGGTTTTTGATATCAAGATTTACATTTATTAAGTTTCCATTTTCATCCTGCGATAAAACATCATTCAATTTTACTTTCCAGGCGTAGTCATTCTCGGTTCGTTTAGTCCACCAGCCTTTTATTTCTATGAATTCCTCGTTTTGAATGGGTCTTGTTTTGCTATATTTTTTTCTTTCGTCCGGTGGTAATAATTCATAATACCAAATCTCTGTGGTTGGTTCTCCATGCTGAAAAAATAATAGATTACTCGCTATATCAGTATATGGTGAAAAAATACCTTCCCCTAAACGTACAACAGTATGAAGATTGAAATCATCAATCAATTGCTTCTTTACCCTTGCTGCAATTCCCGGAGTAAACAATGTTCCGTGAGGGACAACAATAGCAGCCCGTCCACCTTTTACATCACCTTTCTTTCTTCTTAATTTCCTCATAATAAGTTGAAGAAAAAGCAAAGCCGTTTCAGAAGTCTTCTTATCATCAGGAAAATTATTGAGAATGCCTTTTTCTTCTTCCCCACCAAATGGCGGATTGGTTAGAATTATATCTACACGTTCTTTGTCGCCTATATCACGAAGGGGAATTCGCAAACTATTTCCGCTATCAATACTTGGATAGTTTAACCCGTGTAACAACAAATTCATTTGGCAAAGCAAATAAGGAAGCGGTTTAGCTTCTCCGCCAAATATTGAATTGCTTTGTAAAAAATCTTGTTGCTCTATGGTTTTTGCCTGCTTTTTTAAATGTTCGAAAGCTGCCACCAAAAATCCTCCCGTGCCTGCTGCAGGATCTAAAACTGTTTCACCAATTTTTGGGTCAAGCATTTCCACCATAAATTTCACAACAGGCCGTGGTGTATAAAATTCACCAGCGTCGCCACTTGCATCTCTCATTTCTTTTAGAATGCTTTCATATAAATGAGAAAGCGTATTTATTTCTTCATTGTTTGTAAAATGGATTTCATCAATCTTATTCACAACATCCCTTAGCAAATAGCCATTAATCATTCGATTGGTGACGCCTTTAAAAACAGTTGCTATAACATCTTTGCGTTGTGTGCCTGTTTCACTTTGTAAAGCACGCAAAAAATAAAGCAAGCCGGTTTTTTCACTGCCATCCGCAAGTATTACTTTTTCGTTATTAATGAAAGCTATTAAATCATCACCAGTTAAGTTTTTATCTTTTGCCCAATCACGCCACCGATAAGGATTTTCAATTGCTGGTTTGTATTTTTTGTTTTTTAGTGCCGCCTGCGTTTCCTGCAAGGTTTCATTATCATCTAAAAATTTCAGGAACATAATCCATGTAAGCATAGGTAAACGATCAGCATCCCCATTCATGCCTTTATCCTTACGCATAATGTTACGGCAACTTTTAATAATGCCTGATAAGCGTTGTGCTGGCGTTTCAATCGCTTTAGGCTGCGCAGGTAGTTTTATTACTTTTTCTTTTTTGATTTTTGACATGATAAATTTTATGCTGCTTCGGCGTAGAGTATTTTTTGCAACTGTTCAATAGCGTGTTTGTATTTTTCCATGCCACCAAACTCATTTACAATTTCAATTTCATTTCCTCTTTGATTGATTGGTTCGGCTGAAATTATATTGGGACGTATTTGATTTAAACCAAAGTCAACGTATTTTTCCAAAATCATTTGCAAAACCTGTTGCGCCTTTTCACTGTATTGTAAAAAGAAGTCCGTTTTATTTTTTTTAAGAAGTTCTGCCCTTTGCTTCCTGGTCTTAGGCCTTAAACCGTAAGCAACAAAACAAAGCAAATCAAATGGGTCAGCCTCTTTATTCTTTGTGATTTCCATTAGTTGTTCAATAGAAATTCCCTGGTTTTCTAATTGCTCAATAATTTGTTGTCGTTCTTCTAAATTATTCCAGTGACTTTTAAAATCACTGGCATTGGGAAACATAGTCTGAATTTTATCTTTCGCATACTGAGAAAGCTGTACAGTAATTAACCTTCCGGTCACAGGATCAATGATCTGAATTGTTTCAAAAGCAATTCCCATTTCCCCATCCGTTACATAATATTTTCTTTGTGCTCCTGGGTTGCGTCCATCATCATTTATATTCCCATTAAAATCTTCAAAATCATTTTCGTTGTAAGCTGGTGGATTTGGGAATTCTTCATAACTATCTGGAATAGTTTCACCGTTATTATCAATTTCTTCTTGTGTGATCAACGGGGGTTCTCCATCAAAATCAGGATCAGCAAATTTTCTTGTAGCACTGCCTGTATAGTCAATAATAGTGAAGAATAATTTTTGCTTATCGTCTCTTACCCTCGTTCCTCTGCCGATGATTTGTTTAAACTCAGTCATTGAATTTACTTCCCTGAACAAAACAATGTTTTTGCAGGTAGGCACGTCTACACCGGTACTTAGCAATCGTGACGTAGTAACAACAACCGGAATAATTTCTTCGATATCCATAAATCTTTCAAGGTGTCCCTTGCCTATATCTCCTTCTTCTGAAACTATTCGAACTGCATAATTAGGATATTGGCGAACAAGATCTGCATTGAGATTACTCATTTCTCTTCGAAACTGATCTGCGTGTTCCTGGTCAACACAAAAAACAATTGACTTGTCAAACCTTCCATTCTTCAACATAAAATCGTAAAGATGTTTTGCAACGGCTTTAGTTCGTGGAAGAAGAGAAAGTGAATTTTCAAAATCCGGCGTTGCATAGAGACCGTCAGGTATAATTTCTCCTCTTGAATCACGCTGGCCTTGTTGAGGCCGCCAACCGGTTGCATCGGCTTCTGTTACTATACGATGTACAATGTAAGGCGCTAAAAATCCATCTTCGATTCCCTGCCTTAAACTGTAAGTGTAAAGAGGATTTCCGAAATACGCATAAGTATCTTTGTTATCATCACGCAAAGGAGTTGCGGTTAAACCTATCTGTACGGATTGATTGAAATAATCTAAAATAATTCTCCAATTGCTGTCATCAGTTGCGCTTCCACGATGACACTCATCAATTACAATCAAATCAAAAAAATCTCTTGGTAGTTTTCGGAAAGCACCAACCCTGTTGTCATCTTCAGCCAGGGATTGATATGTTGAAAAATACACTTCCCTGCTGCTTGGTAAACCTTCATCAGGAACCAAACATCTTGCATCACCGAACAAAGCAAAATCTTTTGCGTGAGGATCAGTTACTAAAACGCTTCTGTCAGCAAGAAATAAAACTTTAGGCCTACGATGCTCGCCTTTTATGTTCCAGCGATTGTTCCAGAGTTTGTATATAATTTGAAATGCAATGGTTGTTTTTCCTGTGCCTGTAGCAAGAGTGAGTAATGCTCTGCGCTCCCCCTCAAGAACTGCCTTAACTGCTTTATTAATTGCGATTTGCTGATAGTAGCGTGTTTCTTTTCCCGGGGTTGTAACAAAAGGCTTTAAAAATGTTTCCTGAATTTCTGGCAAAACAGGCTCGATTAAATTTAATCTATTCCATAACTCTGTTGCTGTTGGGAACTTATCAATTTTGTTTTCAAGGCCGGTGATAAAATTAAATTCTAATATATCCTTTCCGTTGGTTGAGTAGGCGAATTTAAGTCCAAGTATTTCAGCATAATCCTTTGCCTGCTGCATTCCTTCTGCTGCTGTTTTGTAGTAACGCTTTGCTTCAACAACCGCAATTAAAAAATTTTGTGTGTAACGAAGAAGGTAGTCTGCCTTCTTTGCTTTTTTCCTTCTTCCGATTCTGCCAATAATAATAATCTTTCCCGCAGTGAAAGGCCGCTGCTCCATGATTTGCTCGTCTGTCCAATAGCTTTCATCTTTTAGTTTTGGTAATACATATTTTCGACAGGTATCTGCTTCACTATCCTCATCTATTATATGAATAATTGGTTTCGGCATTTGAGAAATATAGTTCTCAAGGTACAAATTAAGTTAATGAGGAAATTATTATAAAACCTTATCTAATCTTTTATGGATGTATGAGATAGTTGTCATAACATCTAAGGCTTCATCTTCTTCAATAAGAAATTTTATTTTAGGCTCATGGGCAGTTGGATTTCTTATCAACCCGAATAAGCCTTTAATCATATTTGATCAGAATTATTAATCGGCAATACTTCAATATTTTCTTTTGGTTTGGGATAATAAAATGTGTCATATCCGCAAAACTGCGCCGGATCTTTTTTTAATAATTTATTGGAGTCTGAGCCATATAAGAGATTCGCTTCATTATCGCAATAATCATATATGCTTTTGATCTCCCCCGCTTTTAATAATGGAAACTGAGTCATCACACTATTATATTTCTTAAATAGTTGCCGGGCGTACGGATCATATTGTATCATTTCTATTGAATGTTCAACGAACCGGTATGCCCACAGGGGATTTGGCGCTCTTTGCCTGGCTCCTGCCAAGGGTGGACCGGTAAATTCCTTAGTTGATTTATGGCAGCTTGCACAAAACGCTTTGAATAATTTTTCGCCAACAAGGAGATTTCTTACAGCAGAAGGCGTATCCGGTTTTTCGGGATTTACCCAATTGATGGTTGAATCATTATGTACTTCTCCCTTAAATATCTGCATGGTTTCATCAAAAGTTCTTGAAGGGATTGTAGCCTGGATTGCTTTAATAAATTTAATTTTTTTATTATTTGCAGTGGCATTGAAGTAAAGCATACCGGCGCTTCTCAATGGCTTACCATTGCTCTCTGTTGTTAATCCTGCAAGTATCATATCGTTCAAGGAATAAGCCTCTTTAACTTCGATGGAAACTTTTGTATTGGCGGGTACATCGAAACTATTTGGAGCAATAATTAACCGAGCGCCCTGAGGGGTTTTTAACGTGTATCCTGAATCTGACCGAATTGCTATAAAATAACTTCTAAGGTTACCTGTGTTAAGAATATAATTTGTATTCCTGTTGTTGCAGGAAAATAATAAGAGGACCGTTAATGAAAGTAAACAGATGACTTTTCTCATGGCAGTAAACTTAAAACTTTTAAATGGGATGCGGAGAAGTAGAAGTTTCCACAATAGATTATAAGAGTTACTATACGTAAAATATGAACAATGAATTATAAAATCTAATCAATTTCCCACTTAGGATAATTCAGATTGCTGTAAGGAGAATTGTTTTAACAACAGATGCTCCTTGCCCCCTTTTTAAGGCTCATACAGGCAGTGTAAAAATATTTATTCATTAGATAAAAGTTCTTTCATTCAAAGGCAAGAAATTATGAAATGGTAAAGCTTGCAAACCTTGCAAAGACTACAACGTTTCAACGAGTGCACAATTACTTTTAAACTTATCAGGCGCTGCAAAGAGTATCGTTCTTCTATGCAGCTTTTACTTACTTTAATTTTACACGTCGCTATATAAAACTGACCAGCAGTTTGTTGCGTGCTTAAAAAAATTTTAGCTGGGTGAAAAACATGGAGGATTGATTTCATCATCTATAGAGAGAAATAGTATATTTAATTCCCGTAACTATTTATTTACCATCTCGATAATTCGTTATTTTTGTTAAAGTTAAATTACGATCATCTTGCGTAATTTTCTTTCGCTTCACATTTACAAAATTATCCCATGAAAAATCTATACATTTTTATCTGTGCCTATATTTTGACTATTTTTCAAGCAGGTGCCCAGGTAAATTATACCTTCAGCGCTGCTTCCGGAACATATACAGCAATTTCGGGAGGCACTTCTCCTTTGTTACTTGAGGCCGACGCTATTGAAGCAGCTTCCAATACGGATGAAGGTTATGCAAATTCACTTCCGATTGGATTTAATTTTAATTATAATGGAACTATTTACTCAACAATAAGTGTAAATACAAATGGCTTCGCAGCTTTTGCGCTATTTGCACCAATTACTAATGCACTAACCCAGTCTTATAATGTTGATGACTTAAGTATGGGCGCATCTGGACCAACAACCGTAAGGCCTGTGGTTGCTCCATTATGGGATGACTTAGATTTTCTTTCTGCCACAGATATTAAGTACCTTACTACAGGGACTACGCCTAATCAGGTATTTACTTTAGAATGGAGTAATGCATTTTGGCACTTTACGTCACCTGATCCGGCAATTTCTTTTCAGTTAAAATTATATGAGACTACTAATGTAATCGAATTTCAGTACAGCCAGGCAGGGTTTTTAGTAGATAATGATTTTGCGGCCTCCATAGGAATTACTGCAACCGCTACAGGTACAAACAATTTTTTATCATTAAATAATAGTTCTTCTTCGCCTATTGCCAGTTCCACTGTAAATACATCTAATATTAATGGTAAACCTGCTGAAGGCCAGATTTACCGCTTTACACCTTTTGCAGTAACACCTGTTACTTTATCATCTTTTAATGGACAAAAAAAAGATAATATAAATGTGCTCACTTGGCTAACACTGACTGAAATAAATACTAAGGGATTTGATTTGCAACGTTCTTCTGATGAAAAAAACTTCGAGACTATTGGTTTCATAAATTCTAAGGCCACAGATGGAAATAGCGTTTCTCCATTAGCGTATTCATTTGAAGATACAAGACCTCTATCCAGCAAAAATTATTACAGGCTTAAACAAATAGATAAGGATGGCATAGCGACTTATTCATTGATTATATTTGTTAGAGGGTTAAATGTAACGAAGTTGATGGTAAGAAATCCTTATCCAAACCCTGCATTTAGTTTATTAAAATTAATTATTGATGCACCTGCTAATAACAGGATTAGGATTAATGTCGCAGATATTATCGGCAAAACTGTAATTCAGGAAGTTAGTACAGTAGTGACAGGCGCTAATATTTTTCCTTTGAATGTTGCTAAATTACCTTCTGGCAAATATGTCATCAAGGTTTTTTATTCCGGAAGCGGTGAATGTTTCACAACAATGTTTGTAAAAAGATAAAGGGTAATAAAGCTGTAAAGCGTATTAGGTTTGTATACCCGGTGCAGAACGTATTCCTTACCACTTATAAGGCTCATACAGGCAGTGTAAATTGTGGTGGAATTTTTTACGTTGATTTATTCCTTCAGTTAGCCTATTGCCGGGTGTGATGTTGTTTATTTTGTCTGAGTAACTTTAAATGTCCATTTATTTGTTGTGTCAAACAAAGGAATAAGTTCGCCGGACTTTATTAAATAAACTGTTGTAATTTCTTCGGCTGCCCTGTCAACAGCTGATCTGTCTAAAATAATTGTATCACCATTTTTTTTATAGCTCCCTGAAGTAGAAGAGCCAAAGTCTATATAATTTGAATTGACTGTAAAATTTCCATTTTTCCTAAGTATCAGAATATGACTTTCTAATCCGTCATCGTCCTTCTTACTTTCAGCTAAAATCCATTTATCACCATTTGTATGTCCTCGAAAAGTCCAGCTGTAGAGAAGAAACAAGAGTGTTAAAAGTATTATTGAAATTGTGATCGGTTCAGCTTTATATTTGTCAAATTGTCGTTTGCTAAATGCCGCACGAAACGCAAAAAATATTGTGATTGGAAAGAGAATAAGAAAAAAAAAAATTGATTATTAAATGAGCAATGCCAACACCGGTATTGTCAGGGTCATTAAATTTATAATAACAGAATGCCACTAAAACAAATGGAACTGTCAACAAAAGTCTCTTATATACTTTCATAGCATGTCAATTAAGTGGCGTTGTAACCTTAAGGCTTGGCGCGGAGCTGGTACTTATAAAAATGTCAAAGCCCATAATGAAATCAAATATTGTTACTAAAAGATGAAGATACTTACTAAAATACTACAAATTAAAGTACATTCTTAATCAGCGTAACCTTCATTCCTCGCTCTTTTTAAGGCTCATACAGGCAATGTAAATGATGGTTGGTGAGTGGTTGGAGGTTAACTAATTGGTAACCCTTCAGCAAAACCATATTGCAAAGCCTGCTGTTAGCGGTTGTTTAAGTCGAACTTTTGAAAGTTTTTGTTCCAGTAGCTTTTTATAAAATCCCACTTGTCACCAGAATCCCCGATATATTTTAAATAAGGAAGTTTCTTAATCAATTTACCTTTTTTCTCATTGTTATTTGTCACTTTATAAATCTCAATTACTTGTGGGTTTTCCTTCACTTCAAACTCACAACCTTTTCCATAAATATGTCCAACCTGAATAATTTTAAAGTTTACAATTTTGAATAAGTCACTAACCCAATTCATGTCTGCGCAACCAGCTCTATGGTAAGAGTAATAATATTTTGAATTTGCTTTTAACTGAACAGCATCAGGGTATTTCATGTAACCGTCAATGCTCTTAAAATGTTTTGTTATAGGGTCAAACAAATAAAGAAAATAAGTAGAATTGTTACCAAGGTAATCTATCAAAATATCGGCATAGCCATCATTATTGAAGTCAGGAAAATCAATAAAAGCCAAGCCTCTGCTGTCAATAGTGTCACGTAGTGCAATCCGTGAAGCATAAGTCGAAGTAAGCAAAGCAAAATTGCTATCAAGGTCTTTTATTGAAAAATGAAGTATCTGTTTATTACTTTTAAATGCTGTGTCAAAGGAATGGCTTTGTGCAATCGTTGCGTTTGCCAAGCAGAGTAAAAAAAATGTTGTTATGATTGCCCTCATAAAAATTACCACCACCACACAATATACGCCCTTACTTGCTGTAAAGAGAATTAGGTTTATAAACCCGGTGCATAACGTATTGCTTGCCACATTTAAGGCTCATACAGGCCGGGTAAAATGATGTTTGGAACTCACTTGTTGATTGTTTATTGCTTCAGTTAGCCTATTGCCAGGTGTGTTGTTAGGCGGTTGTTTTTTGTCAAACTTTATCAAGGTCCGATTTTAGGTGCTTCAATAAGTTTGTTATGTCTATTAATGTAATAACTGTAGTCAAAGCGACCTAAGCCTAATAATTTATCTTCATCCTTGTCCATATACACACCTAAAAAGTCACCTTCTGCGACGTAATGCCAACTTCCTTTTTCTAAAATATTGTCCTTGCCATTTGTTTTATAAGAAATAACTACGAATGAATTATCAGAATTAAGTATTGCTTTGCAAGAGTCGCAATTTGGATATTTGATTAGATTGTAGGTTCCAACGAATTGTAATGATGCTGCCTTGTTATCCTCCTTGTTACTAAAGGTCATAAATGCTATTAAAGCGAAACAAAATAAGCAGCCAATACTGAATAGTATTTTTCTCCATGTAGTCTTTGAAGTAAATATTTTCCACCCAAAGAAAACTCCTGTGAGAGCAATTACTCCATAACTTATGTAAGCAATTAATATTCCTAAGGCAGCCATTTATGTTTTCGTTTAAAGTGTCGCAATAAGGTGGCGTTGCAACACATAAATATATGAAACTCGTTTTACATTAATTTAACTGAACTAAAACAAATCGGCTGCTTTAGAGCAAGCTTACAAAGGTCATACAGGCAATGTAAATTATGGTTGGATGGTTGTAGCTCTGTTGCCTGGTAGCTGATATTGAGCTTTAGCATTTATTATTCTTTAGCCAGCATAGCAGAAAGCATCTATGTAAAAGCGGTAATTTGAGAGTACATAAAACTTGAAAAATTATGAACAATCAAACTACCGCCACACCGAAGTTATACATCGGGCTTGACATTCACAAAAAATCATGGCAGATAGAAATGCGTACTGATGTATGTATGCATCGGAAATTTTCTATGCCACCTGAACCGGGCATTCTCTATGAATATGTAGGTAAACATTTTCACGATTATGAAGTTTCCCTTGCATATGAAATCGGCTGTTGTGGTTTTGGCGCTGCCAGGTATTTTATCAATCTTGGATGGAAAGTTATTGTGGCCAGCCCCGCCGATATTAAGCATATCGACAAACACCGCTATCAGAAAAATGATAAGATTGACAGCCATCATCTCTGTACCGAACTTTATAAAGATGACTTGCGCCCTATTTTTATTCTTACCGAACAGCAAGAGCAATTACGAAGCCTAATACGGCAACGCAACCATATTGTAAAAATGTTGCGCTCTAATAAAAATCATATCAAATCATTGTTACTCTACAGCAATATAACCATTCCTGAACAATACGATAATGCCAACTGGAGTAAGGATTTTATGCAATGGCTCAGAGATATTGACTGGCCCTATGCCACCGGAAAAGAAAGCTTGCAAAGTATGATCAGGATGGTGGAATATCTGCATAAAGAATACCTGCACATCGGCAATGAAGTACGTGCTTATTGCCGCCTGTATCACAAGAAAGACTATTACCTGCTCAAATCCATTCCGGGCATCGGCGGCTATTTATCGGCGGCCTTATTGGGCGAACTGGGTAACCTGAGAAGGTTTAATAATGAACGTGAATTAAGTAATTACATCGGCCTGGTCCCGGGAATTTATAAAAGTGACGAAAAGAGCCGACCTATGGGCATTACGCCACGTTGCAAATCCTTGCTGAGAAGTTATATCATAGAAGCTGCATGGGTAGCTTTGAGACTTAATCCCGAATACCAGGCTTACTATCGCAAACACCAGGGCAAGAACAATAAAAATATCATTGTTAAGATAGCCCACAAGCTGGTAAAGTCTATGCTTTCTGTGATTAAAAATGAAAA
>JGI24806J26614_1000745_pt1 | contig 10841 bp, 8 predicted proteins | sample Kansoi200umMDA_FD_26614 | JGI IMG/M metagenome (IMG submission 26614) | reverse complement strand
TCTTTGGTTACTTTCTTTGCATCAAGGCAAAGAAAGTGACAACCAGCTATTGATTATGAAGACTTGAATCGCTTAGGAGCCATAGGAAGACTCATTTACAAACAAGTTCAGCTTAAGTAAACGACATTGATTTACCATTCACCATATTCACCATTCACCATTCACGTTTGACGTTTGACGTTTGACGTTTTCACCCGACGCCAGGAACATAAAAAAATTTTAGCATTAAATATTCGAAAATGAAAGCGATTGTTGACTGTAACAGCTTTTATTGTGCGTGTGAAAAAGCATTCAGGCCGGAATTGAACAGCAAGCCTGTGGTGGTTCTTAGTAATAATGATGGCTGTATTATTTCACTAACCGATGAGGCAAAAGCCTTGGGTATCAAAATGACCGGTCCTTATTACCAGGCAAAACCATTGATTGAGCAATATGGCGTAGCTACTTTTTCTTCCAACTACAATTTATATGGCGATATGAGCCACAGAGTGATGGATACGTTGAAATCTCTTGCAGGGAAAGATAAGGTGGAAGTGTATTCCGTTGATGAAGCATTCGTGGATCTTGATCACATTCCCCCTCCACAGTTAACAGATTTCTGTATCCATATGAAGGCGACGGTTGAACAGTGGACGGGCATCGCGGTTTCTGTGGGCGCTGCTCCTACCAAAGTGCTTGCCAAAGCAGCTAACAGGATGGCGAAGAAACATAAGGCTGCAACCGCCGGTGTACTGGTGGTGGATACAGACAAAAAAATACAGGAGCTGCTGGAACAAACAAGTGTGAAAAACATTTGGGGCGTAGGGAGAAAGTACGCATTCAAGCTGGAACAGTGGGGAATTCAAAATGGCTGGCAGCTGCGTAATATGAGTGAGGAATGGGCAAGGAAAAACTTAGGAGGTGTAGTTGGTGCAAGGTTAATCAGGGAACTGAAAGGACTATCGTCGATAGACATGAAAGAAGAACTGGAAACGAAAAAAATGATCACCACTACAAGGATGTTTGGTAAACCTGTTACCGAGCTTGAATACCTGAAAGAAGCAGTGGCTACGTACATTTCAAGAGCAGCAGAAAAATTGCGCAGGCAACATGCGGCCGCAAAATGTATTAACGTATTCGTGGTGACCAACAATTATGAAAGCATCTACCAATACAACCCGACCCCGATTCACCGCTGGGCAGTATTACCGGTTGCCACTGCACTCACCCATGAGTTGATACAGCAGGCCTTGCCACTTGTAGAACAAATGTATAAACGCGGCTCCAGGTACCTGAAAGCAGGTGTGATTTTAAGCGGGCTCGTTCCAGATACTTCTGTTCAGGGTAATTTTTTTGAAGCAGCACCATCCGCAAAAAAACATGGCCTTATGGAAGCAATAGACAATGTAAACTTCAGCATGAGAGATGACAAAGTAAAATTTGCATCGTCGGGCCTGAAAAGAAACTGGAAGATGCGGCAAGAGCTACGCTCACCCAGGTTCACCAGCAGGTGGGAGGAGCTGAGAGAAGTCAAGTAGAGAGCGCACAGCGCAGAGCGGAGAGCGGGGAGCGGAGGGGAGAGAGGGGAGCGGAGAGCGGGGAGCGGAGGTGGAGAGCGGAGAGTGGGGAGCGGAGGGGAGAGAGGGGAGCGGAGAGCGGGGAGCGGAGGTGGAGAGCGGAGAGTGGGGAGCGGAGGGGAGAGTGGAGAGCGGAGGCGATGACGGCTGACAGTTGACAGTTGACAGGAAAACTGTTCACTGCGACTATTATGCCTGCGCCACTGGCTAGCAATATACTAATACCGATTACCCTACAACGATCAATGGCAACAAACTACTGTCAACCGTCAACCGTCATCCGTCATCGGTCATCGGTCATCGGTCATCGATTCCCCCCGGTACGTTTATTGCAATCGGATTTGTTAAAACATCTTTTTATGGAAAAAAGAGTTATTGGAATTATCCTTACCCTGCTCGGAGTAGTAGGATTGATCATGGCAGCAGTGAACTTCATGAATGGTGGCGCTAATGGAAGAGACGTCAAACAAATAATTATCTACAGCGTGCTCGGGGCTATTTTCTTCTTTGCGGGAATCGGCCTGGTACGCAGCACAAAAGACAGGCCCACATAGGAAGATGAGCCTGGCTTATTTTAGATCGGATGAGCCAGGCTCTCATTTTACAATTGCCTTGATAAGAGATAGAGAATTTTTTTATCGGGCTCCTTAAGTACGTGCAATGTATCCTGGAGATAATGCCTTTTAAATGCTATGATCGCTGCACTACTATCCCTGACATCATAACCTATAATTCTTAAAGCCTGCAGGTGATCGAATGCCTGCGGTAGCTTTATATTGCTGGTATCTCCATACCACCTGCCGAAACCTTTTTCTGCAAGCATCTTCCACGGAAAAAAAATATTCGGATCATTCTTTCTCACAGGTGCAATATCAGCATGGCCAATAAAATTCGCTGCAGGAATTGAGTACTTTGCTTTCAAGGTATCAAGTAGCTGCAACAGGCTTCCGAGCTGTTGTTCAGTGAAAGTTTCAAAGCCATTGTTATCTATTTCAATGCCAATGGAGCTTGAATTTACATCGGTTAAATTTCCCCACCTGCTCAGGCCCGCATGCCAGGCCCTGAGGTAATCGTTCAGCATATGATGCACGGTGCCATCTTTACAAATAACATAATGTGCACTCACCTGCGTATGGGGTAGAGTAAAAGTGCGTAGCGTTTGCTGGCAACTGTTCTGTGCTGTATGATGAATGATGACAAAATTCGGCCGCCGTAAATTAAAATTAACCGTGCCGGCCCAAAATGAAGCAGGGTAAACCCCATCGAATGCTTCGGGCTGTCTTCTGATTATCTTGCTGAATGATTTCGCTTGCTTCCGGTAAACACGGTTGGTTGATTTATAAGGATGGTAAGCACAAGCTGAAACGAAACTCATCAACAGGAAAAAGAAAACAAGCTTCATGTAAAACATTTAAGTGCTAAAATAGCGATCCGGTTTTTACCATTCTATTTTATGAAATGAAAATCAGTAGGTGTTGATATGCGGTTTACCGCGAAGGCGCAGTAGCCGCTAAGCCGCTTACAGGAATTTCCTGCCCGGTGCCTGGTGGTTTTATTTCACCTTCTACGGTTGCGCGGGTCCTCGGCAGGCAGTCGGGATAATGCTTATTGATGAAGTTGAGTAGGTGTTCGCGGATATAGCAACGCAGCTCGAAAGCTTTACTCCCATCCGCTGCGCTGATTAACGCTCGGAGCTCCATCGTGTTTTCTGTATTATTGGTAACATGAATCGCCGCGGCGCGCCTGTCCCATAGCGGGCTGGTTTCCATAAGCCTCGTAAATTCTTTTCTTATCTCATCTACCGGCGCTGTATAATCCAGGTAAAGAAAAACCGTACCAAGAAGCTCGGTGCTTTTCCTCGTATGGTTCTGAAAAGGCTTTTCAATAAAGTAATTGATCGGAAGGATCAGCCTTCTCTGGTCCCAGATATTTAGCACCACGTAAGTTAATGTGATCTCTTCTACCAGTCCGGATTCCCCTTCCACCACAATGGAGTCGTCGATCCGTATAGGCTGGGTAAACGCAATCTGCAATCCCGCGAACAAATTCCCCAGTGAACGTTGCGCTGCAAAGCCGATGATTACACCGCCGATTCCGACGCTGGTCAACAGTCCTGCCCCGATTTTGCGCATGCTTTCAAAACTGAGCAGTATAGCGCAGACGGTAAGGATTATTATCAGCACATTAATCACTTTGCGAATGAAGACCAGCTGGGTTCTGATCTTTCTTTCCTTGAGATCATGTATGTCATCATCCAGCTTAAAATGATGGTAAGCATAATCTTCCAGCACTTTTATTATTCCCATGAACACTGCAGCGAACGCAATAATAAGCAGCACATCTGTTGTCTTATTCAGAAAATTATATACAACAGGATCCACTTTCATAAACGGGAGAATCTGGTCGAGGATGAGGAGCGGAAGGAACAGGCTGACAGGCCTGCCTAATTTCTGAAGAACGGAACGTAGTAATGAAAAGCCGGTAGTTCTGCTGCAAGCCTTCCTCACGAAAAAAGAAATGATCTTCGTGATAAGCAAACCTGCAAGCACGGCTATGGCAGCGAGCAGGAAATTCCACGCCAGGGGCGGTAAATTATTTAACAGCTGTTGCATCTCTTTCCACATTTAGAGTTCCCGGTATGCAATATTAGCACCTCTTTGTTAAAGCAAGGCAGCTGATGGCACAGGATTGGTTAACCTGGATTTAGTGGATTACGGGATGTTTTGGATTATGGGGAGCGTTGTCGGTTGCCCGTTGTCCGTTGTTCGTTGTTCCTTCCTCGTTGTTCCTTGCTCGTTGTCCAATGCTTGCGCAATGGCAAACGACGAGTATTGTAGATAATCAGGCGGGTTAAGTATGAAAAAAATTTTCTGGCAGCCATCACGATTCAATAACTTGAACGATCACATAAAATTTTGACATGAAATTGAAATTATTGTTTACGCTTTTCTTTTTTACAGCTGGCTATTTATCAGCCGAAGCTCAGCAACCAAATACACCACAAATGAAACCGGCAGACACAGAATTATGGGAACCGGTACCGAAAACAGTAACCCCGGGCAAAACATACAGCGATGCCCCGTCGGATGCAATCATTTTATTTGACGGCAAAGACCTGAGTAAATGGGTCACCACCAATGATACCACCTCTCCTGCACAATGGACGGTGTCAAATGGTATCCTGACAGTAAAAAAAGATAAAGGAAACATCCAGACGCGCCAGTCATTCCAGGACTACCAGCTGCATATAGAATGGCGCATTCCTGAAAAAATCAGCGGAACCGGACAGAGCAGAGGAAACAGCGGGATCTTCCTGGCATCGACAGGAAAGGGTGACGATGGTTACGAGTTGCAGGTATTGGATTCTTACAACAACAAAACTTATGTCAACGGCCAGGCGGGTAGCATCTACAAACAATTCCCACCGCTGGCTAATCCAAACCGGCCGCCCGGATCATGGCAGGTATATGATATTGCATGGTCTGCGCCGCGCTTTAATGACGACGGCACAGTTAAGACGCCTGCGAGGGTGACTGTTTTTCTTAACGGTGTGCTGGTTCAAAATAATATCGAACTGAAAGGACCTACGCAATACATAGGGCATCCAAGCTATAAGAAGCATGGACCTGCGCCTATAAAATTACAATCGCACGGCGACCCCAGTGAGCCGATAAGTTTTCGAAACATCTGGATCAGGCCGGTATAAAATTTTAAAGCCTCTTTTCCAGAGGCTTTTTCATTTACATCTTTTAGTAAATACCGCATTACCTTGAATTATATTTCGTAAGACCATAAAGAATGAACGGTAGAATAGAACTTTATCGCCAGTTACCTGGTTAAGCACACGGCTATGAGCAAGAAAACACTTTATCCATTTCTGGTTTCTTTTATTTTCCTGATAGTAGTGATCGTGATCAACCGGATCAGCTTTATCAAAATGCGCGACTATGCCCTTGCGGTAGATCATACCCGCCTGGTGATCGGATCATTTGAGCAACTTTCGAATCATTTTAAAAGCGCGCAGATTTATTCTCCCTTAAATGAGAACATTGCTGAAAAAGATTTTTATCGTTTATATAAAAGAGAAGCAGGAAGTATAAAACAAGATTTACAGGCAATTAAGAAATTAGTCAGTGACAACGATGTACAAGTGAAGCGTATGGACACGCTTACCCGGCTGATCAGCGCGCAATGGAGTACACTGATGCAGAAAAATATACAACAAATTATCGCGGCGGGAGAATCATGGCGGTTGAACGAATTACTGCAGGTACACCTCACTATTAACCGGGCCATTGAAGACGAAAAACGCCTCCTGCTCTCACGAAAAAAGGAACTAAATGCTTCGACCGAGCTTACCGGCCTACTGACAATTGTTTTCTCAGTGCTTGGCGTACTGGTGATCCTCGTTTCTTTTATTTCGAACGTGTTGCTGCGAAAGAGAAGAAAATGGCTGGAGAACTTTCTTTCATCCATCCTCAATACTTCACAAAACGGAATCATAACCTATAAGGCGATAAGGAAGAAAGGACAAATTGTTGATTTCCGGATCATATTTGCTAATAAGGCAACCGAAACTATACTTGGGCTTAAACCTGAGCAGGCGGTTAAAAAGAGAATGAAAGATTTTCAGAATTTTATGCGCGACCCGCAGGTAATGGAAAAATTTATCCACGTTACTGACCATGGGCAACAGGAAGCATTTGAAACAACATACGAGAAAGATGGTATTACGAAATGGTTTTACATTTTGCTCGCAAAGCTCGAAGACGGCGTCACCGCCAGCTTTCATGATATCACCGAGATCAAACAATACCATGATGAGTTAAAAGAGAATATCAAAAAACTGGAGCATTCCAATACAGAACTTGAACAATATGCGTATGTAGCAAGTCACGACCTGCAGGAGCCGTTACGGAAAATCAGGACCTATGCCAGCTACCTGAATGAAACCGAAGGAAGGCGCTTTGATGACCGGGGAAAGGCATACATGGAAAAGATCATCAACGCCGCAGAACGGATGTCGACACTGATCAATGACATTCTCAGTTTTTCCAGCCTTAAAAGGGAACCTGCATTTATGAAAGTTGACCTGAATCACGTGCTTAAGAATATGTTGATAGACCTCGACCTCCTCATTGCCCAGAAAAATGCGCAGATCACGCATGATAAACTGCCCATGATAGAAGCGATCCCTCTACAGATGCACCAGCTGTTTTATAACCTGATCAACAACTCGCTGAAATTTACAAGAGAAGATGTGAACCCTGTAATAAAGATCACCTCCCGTCACTTATCCGTAGAGGAGGTAAAAAAACATCCCGACTTGCTTCCCGAATTAAGCTATTGTGAGATCATCCTGACGGATAATGGCATTGGATTTAACCCTGAATTTTCTGAACAGATCTTTGGCCTCTTTAAGCGGCTAGGCACGAGGAAGACTTACTCAGGCTCCGGGATTGGCCTGGCTCTCTGTAAAAAAGTAGTACACAACCACAATGGGGCGATATTCGCCAACGGAAATATTAACCAAGGGGCCTCCTTTCATATCGTGCTGCCACAGCACCAGCCAACCACCCATCTTCAGTCGCATGCTATCAATAGGTAGTGAGGAAATTTCTCCCTACCTGCATTAACAAATCGATTGGGTCCTATGACTCCGCCAAATTTGTCTTACAACCCTCGGGATGAATGTTTTAGATATTGTGTCTGCACCCGACGCCTGGCCTTCTGGCCATGCTATTTGTTAAAATAGTTCATTTCGGGGCTAACTGGCATGAATTTCTATTGATGGGCGTGACATTTTTCAACTAAACAGAAATCTATGAAAAGACTATCGTCAGTCGCCTTATTATCTTTTCTATTATTTGCCTGCCAGAAAGACCTAAGCTACCAGGACGCAGCGAGCGCGGTTAACGGTAATGCGGTTGCACCTTCCCCTGCACCAGCCAGTGAAGGCAGTGCCGCGTATTATGTAAAATTTAAATCCGGCCAGGAACTGGAGACATTGAATTTTAATACGAAAGCATTGTTATCCGAAGCAGGTAGCGCAATGAGCCTCGTGCTGCAGGCTTCAGCGAATGCCGATAATGTTAAGAAAGAAACCATCCGCCTTTACCTTACTTTTTTATCCGGCAGTCCGGTAGAAGGAACTTACAACCAGGGTGATCCGGGATTCAAATACCTGGTAAGTGGCTCTTACAATCCGGGTGATGCAAACGTTACCTATTCTGCTGGTCTTACCCGTACTACTGAACTTCCACTTAGCATCACCATTACAAGTATCAATAATGGTGTGATCAAAGGAACTTTCAAAGGTGCTTTTTACAAGCATGATCTTACAACCGGCATTATGTCTTCAGAACACACAGATTATAGCGAAGGAGAATTCAATCTTCCGGTTTACTAAGTGTGACTTAAATTTCTAACCACAAAGAAACAAGAGGCGGAGTTTACGCAGAGGATATTTGCGTAAACTCCGCTTCGTTATTTTTCAGGCTAAGGGTTTGAATGACAAAGCTAGCAGCTGTTAGCATTTTCAAGCTTTGTAGTAAGTTTGCCTCATGCCTTCAACCGATGATTATAAAGTGAGGATCGTAACTGCCGCTTCTTTATTTGACGGACATGATGCGGCAATTAACATTATGCGCCGGATTCTGCAAAGCAAAGGTGCGGAGGTCATTCATCTTGGCCACAATCGCTCTGTTGCAGAGATCGTGGAATGTGCAATAGAAGAAGACGTTCAGGGCATAGCCATCACCTCCTACCAGGGCGGCCATGTGGAGTTTTTCAAGTACATGAAAGACCTGCTTGATGAGAACGGATGCAGCCATATCAAAATTTTCGGTGGCGGTGGCGGCACCATCCTCCCCGAAGAAATCCGCGAACTACACCACTACGGCATCACCAGGATCTATTCCCCGGATGACGGAAGGAGGATGGGTTTGGAAGGGATGATTGAGGAGGTGCTTGCTTTATTAAAATTTCCTTTGAACGAAGCGCACGAACGCCTCCCCGGCGGTCCTGGCCTCCCCCCGGCCCCCTCCGGTGGAGGGGGAGGAAGAAATAAGATCGTTAGCATTTCAGAGGTAACGAAAGGACGATTTGCGTTAGGAGAGTATAAAGACATTCTGGCCATTGCAAGGGCAATAACAAATGCGGAAAACGGGGTAGCGTATAAGCTCAATGGAAGGAAGCAGCCGGGTGATAATTATACGTTATCAAATTTGAAAGCGGATCCATCTCATTATAAGCAGTTAAAAGAATATGCACTGGAAGGAAGAAAAGAACCAACAGAAGCTGAACAGATTCTTTGGGAACATCTCCGGGCCCGTAAGGAAGGTTATAAGTTTCGCAGGCAGCATGTTATCGGAACTTATATTGCTGATTTCGTATGTCTGAAGAAAGGATTAATCATTGAAGTGGATGGGCAAATTCATAGCGAACCAGAAAACGTGACCTTAGATGAGAATAGAACTAATGAATTGAAAAGCCTCGGCTTTGAGGTATTAAGGTTTTCTAATTCGGAGGTAATTAATGACACGAAAGAAACCCTGAAGAAAATTCATAGTAAACTTTCTGTTCTTCCCGATCGAAGGAATAATGGAGACCAATTATTAGATCAAAACACAGGGAAAGTCCCCTCCACCGGAGGGGATTTAGGGGAGGCCGTAACCCGCGGAAAGGAGGCCACGGAATCGGTGAAAGGGTCAGCCGCCGTCATTGGCATAACTGGCACGGGGGGTGCCGGCAAGTCTTCCGTAACTGATGAAATAGTCCGTCGCTTTCTGAACACATTTCCTGAAAAAACCATTGCGGTCATCTCCGTGGATCCTTCAAAAAAGAAAACGGGTGGGGCACTGCTTGGCGACCGGATAAGAATGAATGCCATTTCCAGCCCGCGTGCTTATATGCGGTCCCTGGCTACGCGCGACAGCGACAGGGCGTTAAGCAGCCACGTGGAAGAGGCAATCGACATCTGTATAGATGAGGACTTTGACCTGGTGATTCTGGAGTCGGCGGGGGTAGGACAAAGCGATGCATCGATCCTCGACTACTGCGACGTGAGCCTTTATATTATGACGCCGGAATATGGCGCAGCTTCGCAGCTGGAAAAAATCAACATGCTTGATTATGCGGACATCATTGCTATTAACAAATTTGATAAGGCCGGCGCCCTCGATGCATTGCATGACGTAAGAAAACAATACAAAAGAAATTTCGGGCTGTGGACGGCAAAAGATGAGGCCCTCCCTGTAATAGGAACTATTGCCGCACAATTCAATGATCCCGGAATAAATGAACTGTTTGAAAAACTGGTGGCCGTCATAAAAAACAAAACTGGTTACGACCTTGGAGAAATTACTACTCATCTCCACCAGCACACTACCAGCAGATCGCTTATCATTCCATCCGGCCGTTCGAGGTATCTGAGCGAAATATCAGATAATAACCGACGATATGATGTTTGGGTGAAAGAACAGGCTGCTATTGCCACTCGCCTTTACCAGTTTTCAGGTGTAATGGATCACCTCCGTAGCGGCACCTCTCCGGGTAACGGCCAAACGATTGAAAACCTCGGTCAAATTCAAAACACGCTGGCGGCTCAGCTGGACCCTGAATGTAAAAAATTACTTGACGAGTGGCAACAGCTGAAAACGAAATACGAATCTGAAGCTTTTGAGTATACCGTAAGAGACAAAATTATCCGCCAACAGCTGGTCACCAGAAGTCTTTCAGGCACGCCTATACGAAAAATAATTCTGCCTGCGTATAAAGACTGGGGTGATCTGCTGCGCTGGCAACTGCAGGAAAATATTCCTGGCGCTTTTCCTTATACCGCAGGAGTATTTGAATTAAAGCGGGAAGGAGAAGATCCAACGCGCATGTTCGCAGGCGAAGGTGGGCCTGAACGAACCAACAAACGTTTTCACTACCTCAGCCTCGGTCAGCCTGCGATCCGGCTTTCAACAGCATTCGACAGTGTGACGCTCTACGGTGAAGACCCTGATTCCCGCCCGGATATTTATGGAAAAATTGGCAACAGCGGAGTGAGTATCGCCACCCTCGATGACGCCAAAAAGCTATACAGCGGATTTGATCTCTGTGACCCAAAAACTTCCGTAAGCATGACCATAAACGGTCCCGCTCCTATGCTGCTTGCATTTTTTCTTAACGCGGCCATAGACCAGCAGAATAGGTAACGTTTGCATCACCCGGATTGTAAGAGCCACTTACCAGGTATTTGAATCCCGGATCACCCTGGTTGTAAGTTCCTTCTACCGG
>JGI24806J26614_1000744_pt1 | contig 10845 bp, 5 predicted proteins | sample Kansoi200umMDA_FD_26614 | JGI IMG/M metagenome (IMG submission 26614) | reverse complement strand
CTCGAATGGAGTCTGCACAGCTTCAAGTGATGATGTAGTAATCAATACCAATACAGCGCCAACTGCTGCCAATGCAAACTCAGATCAGAATATCTGCGGAGTCACTACCGCGACTCTTAATGGAAATTCTCCAGTAACAGGCACAGGTCTCTGGACCCTTGTAAGTGGTGCGGCTATTATTACTACACCGACAAGCAGAACTTCAGGCCTAACCGGACTTGCAGCCAATGGAGCAGCAATACTTAGATGGACAATTTCCAACGGAGCCTGCACCTCTTCAAGTGATGATGTACTAATCAATACCAATACAGTTCCAACTACTGCCAATGCAAACTCAGACCAGAATATCTGCGGAGCCACTACTGCTACCCTTAATGGAAACAGCCCGGCAACAGGCACTGGTTTATGGACCCTTGTAAGCGGAACAGCTACCATTACTGCAGCTAGCAGCAATACTTCAGGCGTAACAGGCCTTGCCGCCAATGGAACAGCAACACTTAGATGGACAATTTCCAACGGAATTTGCACAGCCTCAAGTGATGATGTAGTGATTAATACCAAAATCCCTATGATTGCCGATGCAGGGGTAGATCAATTTATTACTTCCACTTCAGCTACCCTTACAGGAAATAATCCTTTACCGAATTCAGGCATATGGATAGTAATAAGTGGAACAGGTAATTTTAATAATGCCGCTTTATATAACACTACTGTCTCAGGATTAAGTACAGGAATAAATAGTTTTCAATGGACAATTGATAATGGGTTTTGTTCATCTTCTTCAGATCAGTTAAACATTAATGTGAGTACAAGTCCGGTTAGTCAACCAATTGTTGGTCCTACGAATGTTACTCCAAATTCAGTGGGTGTAACTTATTCTGTCTCGAATAATTCAGGCTCTTCTTATACCTGGTCTATCCCATCTGGCGCTAATATAGTGAGTGGACAAGGCACAAATTCGATCGTTGTGGATTTTGGAACGCAAGGAGGGACAGTAAGTGTGACGGAAGCAAATACTTTCGGAAGCGCAGTATCTTCAGCTGCCATTTTAGTAGGAAATGCACCTGTAACTCAAACGATTTCCGGGCCAGCTAATGTTTCTTCTGGTACGAGCGGCGTGGGCTATTTTGTCTCAAACAATTCCGGTTCTTCTTATACCTGGACCGTACCATCTGGGGCTATCATAGTGAGTGGGCAGGGCACAAATTCTATTATTGTAGATTTTGGAACTCAGGGAGGAACAGTCGGTGTAACAGAAGCAAATTCTTTCGGAAGCGCAGTATCTTCAGCTACCATTTCAGTAGGAAACGCACCTGTAACTCAAACGATTTCCGGGCCAGCTAGTGTTACTTCAGGAACTAGTGGTGTAACATATTCAGTAACCAACAATTCCGGTTCTTCCTATACCTGGACTATTCCATCGGGGGCAACAATAGTAAGCGGCCAAGGCACCAATTCAATCGTTGTGAATTTTGGAACACAGGGAGGGGCAGTAAGTGTAACGGAAAGCAATTCATTTGGGGCAACTACTTCTACAGCTGATGTCAACATAATACTCGTTACTGGAATAGTTTCATCTGTGTCCGCTATCAATGTTGCTCATCCCAATCCGTTCTTTGACGAGATAAGCATAAGCTTTAATAATCCTTTAACAATCAATATGACATTAAGAGTAATAGACATGAAAGGAACTGTGGTTTATGAATCAAACCAGTATCAAACCAATGAAGTAATTAAATTAAAAGAAGAAATAAAAGCTGCCGGAGTTTATACTTTGATCGGAATTTATGATAATCAAATACAGCTTGTGAAAGTGGTGAAACAGTAATAAGCTATTTCCCAAAAAGTAGACATTAATAATTATGAAGTCTAAAGGCTTCATAATTATTGCTCATTTTTTTATTACTCCTTTTAAAACTATTGTCATGGGGGTTTTATCCAATAAAGCAAAAAAAATAAATTCGTATTAATCAAACCTACTCCTAATTAAATTATTTTTTTATAAGTAAAATAACTAAGCATGTTTAGAAAAAAAGTGTTGTTAAGTACGGTCGTTGTTATGTCTTTTCTGGGATGTAGAGAATTCTCAGGAGTTCAGTCTAATACTGATAATGCAAAAGAGGTTAAAGAAAACCTGGAAGAAAAATTCGCGAAGGTTTCGCCAAAACTCACCTCCGATAATGCGAATCCCTTATTAGATTTTATATTTACCGCCGACCCAACAGCTGTAGAATACGAGGGGAGAATGTATGTGTATGCTACCAATGATCATCAACAATATGAGAATGTAGGAAAGGAAGGGAAAAATACATACGAGCATATCCGTACACTGGTCATGATGTCTTCTGATGATATGGTCAACTGGACTTATCATGGTCTCATAAATACTGCCGAGCTGGCACCATGGAGTCAGAATTCATGGGCACCTTCCATTACATCCAGGCTGGAAGCAGATGGTAAGACACATTTCTATTTGTATTACTCCAATAGTGGCGGGGGCTCAGCCATGCTTACTTCCACTTCTCCCGTTGGACCATGGAAAGACCCATTAGGAAAAAACATCGTTGACCGTTCTGTTCCCGGAGTGGATTGCGAGGCGCCATTTGATCCCGGAGTTGTCATTGACGACCAAGGTACAGGCTGGCTGTCTTTTGGAGGGGGAAAACCTAAAACCCAATATATGCCGGATAATTCCAGGGTTGTCAGGTTAGGAGCGGATATGATCAGCTTGGCCAGCGATGTTGCTAAGATACCCGCTCCTTATTTTTTTGAGGCAAGCGACCTTAATTTTATCAATGGAACCTGGGTTTATACCTTTAATACAAGTTGGGTAGAACGCACTGAATGGCCTTATGACAATATTGACAAACCAAGCCAATGCTGCATGTCTTATATGACAAGCAAAACACCCTTAAATCCGGACAGCTGGAAGTATCGCAATAATTATTTTAAGAATGCCGGCGAATATAACTTGGGCCCTTATACAAACAATCACACTCACCTGTTCAAGTTTAAAGGAAAATATTATATAGCTTACCATGCTATGTATTTACAGGATTATTTCGGCACTAAGGGTGGTTTTCGAAATGTATGTATGGAAGAAATGAAGGTGGATGAAGAAAGCTTGAACATTCAGATGGGCCAGGCAACTTTTAAAGGTACTTCACAAGTTAACCCATTGAATCCATTTGCACTCCAGCAAGCAGAAACCACCGCAGGCACTTCGGGGCAAGTCCAGTTCGAAGCTATTGGTAAACCTGGCAATATGGTTGCCAAAGGAAAAGAAGACAAACAATGTCTCATGGTGCGCGGAGCCGATTTTAGCCAACATATTCCTGTAAAATTTGAAGCCAGGGTGAAAGGAAAAGGTAGAATTGATGTTTATGTAAATAATCTTAAAGGTACTCCTCTTGTTTCGCTTGTATGTGATGGGAACAATTGGACTACGCTCTCAGAGAAAATAGTAGGGAAAGTAGATAAAGGAGTGGGGAATATCTATTTTGTATTTGAGGGAAAAGATTTTGCGTTTGATGAATGGAAATTTATTAATTAATTCAAGTAGTTAGTTTATTGGTCTAAATGTCAATTGTTGAATTCAGGACAGAGGTACAAAATTAATAAATCGATTTTTAATTGATTCGATATTCCAGAAATGTGTAAAAAAGAAAAGCCTCTTATTCAGAGGCTTTTTCTTTAGGTGGAGGAAACTGGATTATTATCGAACCAATTTATGCAAGATTTGCAGATAATAAATGATTTAAGATTCTTATTGTCAAATATTAAGAATTAATGTTTATCTGCAGGAAATTGATATCTCAATTCACAATGAAAAGCTAGCCTCAAAGTAATATCCGGTTGGCCAAAGACCCATCTTTAAAAAAACTAGCTGCTAGATCGGCGCTGTAATGAGAATCTTTTCGCTTATCGAAAAGTATAAGGTTAAATATTCAATAACAATTTGTTATCAGAGCCTGTTCCTTATTAAAGAGATTCCATGAACATACTACCGTTTGATAAAAAACTTTACCCAGTAATTTTATTGGTGATTTGCTTATATCAGAATAGCTTATGCCAATGTACAGATAGTCTGGAACAGATTGGTTCTCCTTACGATCAGGTATTCTTTACCAGTGCAGGAGTGGGATTTGGGAGGTATTATCGGAATCCTTGCACAGGTAGATATTCGGAGCAATGTCCTCCTACGTCCTTTTTGTATAAAACCACTGATACAGCAAAAACATGGAAGCTCGTATATTCTTGTATGAAACCTATTAATCTTTATTTCTTAAATGACAGTATAGGCTATGATTATACTCAATATGGGCTTTTCAAAACCAAGGATGGTGGAAAAACATGGAAAAATTTATCGAGTTCAACCTTTAGCGGAACTCTATTTTTTCTGGATACTATTACTGGTTTCTTCGGCAGTTCCAAAGGGATACTAAAAACAACAGATGGCGGTCATACATGGGATACGATTTCGTCTTATCAGGCAAATAAAATTTGTTTTATAAGTGCCGATTCTGGATTTGCTGTTGGAACTACTATATCAAACAGTATTACTTTGCCTGTAATATTAAAAACTACTAATAGAGGCAACACCTGGACACCAATAAACTTACCAATTACAGAAAGTCTTAATAGTATTTCATTTCCTGATAAGAACCATGGATATGTCGTTGGGGCAAATGGTTTAATTATGAAAACTACTGATGGGGGTCAAACATGGACTTCATTACATATTTCGAATGTTCAAAACCTTTGTGCTGTTGAATTTTACAATAATAAAAAAGGATTAGTAGCAGATTATAAAGTAAACTATGGTTCTCCCAATGTGGCTAATTTTTATATAACAGCAGATACGGGAGTCACATGGAATAGATTATCTCCTGCTGATAGTTCTAATTTCAACTACGGCCCAGCAGTATTTTATAAGACCGAAGACTTTGCTTTGGCAACAAACAATTGGAACCTATATAAAATCACGCCATGCCTCAATACTACTTCAGTAATTGCCTCTTTACTTCCAAACGGCATTTCCTATCAGGATTTAAGGTTGTCAGTCTTCCCAAATCCATTCACGGACTCATTCACAATCCAACTATCTAAGCCAGGAAATTATATTATTAGAATTTATAATGCATTAGGAGTTGAAGTAAACCACTCATCAATAACGGGCTCTGCGTGTAGGATAAATTTGGATGACATAGGGATATATTATCTGAAAATTTCTGATGAGAATCACAATATGATAAGCACTAGAATTGAGCAACAGTAAACCGTCTTTCAATTATCCGATTTGTTTTCTTCAAATAATATCAGACAATAGGAATGTAGTGGAAAAAATTATTAAAAATTAGGAGTAGCGCATTCCATCCAAATTCCAGTAATCAAAGGTTAGATAAGGGCGCCTTTATTTCAAGGATTTTAAGCATTCTAATTGGAATAGAGGTCTATAATATATAGCCATAACCTAATAATATGAAACTAACTTTTACTATGATTTGATGCTTTCCGCCCTGGTTGGCGCTTCCACTTTCCTCTAGCACCAAACTAGCCGTGGTTGTGCTTTTTCAGCCAACCACCCGGTACTCTTTAAAATTACAATTATTTAAATTAATGCTATTTTAATTTTCTAATTCAGCTAAGGATAAAATAATTTATTTCTGCGAACCATTTACAGCTTACTATCAAATTGAAAGCATCCCCGACAATGGCAGAAATTTAATAAACCAAATATCAAACTGTATTGGGTGGTTGGCTGAAAAAGCATAAGCAAGGCAAAGTTATGAAATTGGAATCACTGGCCACTCACCAAAAGATTCCTCTTTAGCTCACTCAAAAAAAAAGCCCCGGATGGTTCACCCGAGGCTCTAAATTCACTCAATCACTCATTCACCAATCACAATTGTAGTTGGGAGGAAATCCATTATAAAAACAAAATGCTCTCTTCGAAATTTGCTGAATTATTGAATATCCGTCATTCGGTAGTCAATATTTTTTATGAGTAAAAGAATTATCAAAGTTGTCTACATAATACTATTTTAAATCTATTTGAAGCCTTCCCAATGCTTTTTCTAAAGATGTTCCTCCAAATAAGATTTCATATTTACCAGGATTAATGGCCATTGAGTTGGTTTTTTCATCAAACCATTCAAAAGAATTTGCAGGGAGAGAAATGGAGATTTTTTTCGTTTCACCTGCTTTAAGATTGATGCGTTGAAAAGCCCGAAGGGTTTTTACAGGCCCGGCAGAATCCTGCAGATTACGAATATAAATTTGAACAACTTCATCACCATCACGCTTACCTGTATTTGACAATGTAAAAGACAAGGATGTAGAATCTCCCGCTTTCATTGTATTGTTATTCAAACTTCCCTGCCCATATTTAAAAGTTGTATAACTAAGTCCATGACCAAATACAAAAAGTGGCTCTTCTTTCATATATCTATAAGTACGCCCTTTCATTGAGTAATCTTCAAAATCAGGCAATTGTTGGATGTTTTTGTAAAAAGTAACAGGGAGCCTTCCTGCAGGATTATAGTCGCCAAAAATTACATCGGCTACGGCTGTACCGCCAGCCTGACCAGGATACCAGGCCTGAATAATTGCTTCACAGGATTCAATTTCCGGCACAAGTCCCATTGCAGAACCAGAGCAGTTTATATAAATTATTTTTTTGCCGGCATTTTTTAATTTTTGTATAAACTCACGTTGCATGGCAGGCAATTCAATATCTGTGCGATCGCCACCTTTAAAGCCCGGCAAATCGACACTCATTTCTTCCCCCTCAAGTTTTGGAGAAATTCCTCCGACAAAAATAACTACATCTACATCTTTTACCGATGCCAGTATTTTCGAAGGGTCATTCGGTATTTCATAACCAAGATCAAACTTCAGGCTGGCATCACCTCCGGCTTGGTTATATTGAATTTCTATATTGTAGGCCTCGCCTGTTTTTACAGAAAGCTTATATTCACGGGAAGTTTCGGCATGGAGTCCCCAATCTTCAACAACTTTTTGATTGTTAATAAAAAGCCGATATCCGTCATCGCCTGCTATAGAAAATATTACATCTCCGTCCTTTTTCGGATAAAATATTCCTTTATATCGGGCCGAAAAATTATTCCGGTTAACACCCGGAGCGAAAAGCGCTCCGCCACTACCAAATATTAATGGAGTAGACATTATCCGGGTCGTTACCAGTTTGCCTGTCATATCAACTGTATTCCAGAATTCGGCCGCAAGGCCCGCATTTTTCCCATCAGGAGTTTTTAGATTTTTAAAAGCAGATTGTATATTTTTTGTACCTACCATATCGCATCCCTTCACATACACCAGATCAGGCACTTTCTTTTTTATTCCTTCCAGTATTGTTGTTGTCTTAGCCGGAATTCCTTCATAATTTCCCCATTGCATAATAGAATCAGCCGCATTGGGTCCTATGACAGCTATTTTCAATCCGGTTTTTTTCAGAGGAAGAATATTATTTTTATTCATCAGCAGGGTAACAGATTCCCTTGCGACTTCAAGGGCTAAGTCCTGATGCTTTTTACAGTTAACAACATCATACTTTATGGAAGACCAGGACACTAAACTGTCAGGATCAAATTCACCCAGCTCAAAACGTGCCTTCAATAATCTTCTTACACTTTCATCTATTTGTTTCTCGGAAATCAAGCCTTTCTTTACGGCATCCACAAGAGCATCATAGCTGCTTCCGCATTCAAGGTCTGTTCCGGAGATTACAGCATTGGCGCTTGCCGAAGAAGCATCAGGAAAAGCTCCATGCCGGTTAGGTTCATAAAAATCATTAATAGCCCCGCAATCACTCACTACGATGTTCTTATACTTCCATTTTGTACGAAGAATTTCTGTGAGCAACGTTTTACTGCCGCAACAAGGTTTACCCTCATATCTGTTGTATGCACACATCACTTCTTTTACACCTGCATCAACCACAAGATTTTTAAAGGCTGGCAAATAGGTTTCCCAAAGATATCGGGCAGGGATATTCTCTGCGTTATAGGAGTGACGGCTCCATTCCGGTCCTGAATGCACAGCATAATGTTTAGCGCATGCGTGAAGTTTGTTGTACCTGGAATCTGAAGGGCCCTGAAGGCCACGAACAACAGCCATTCCCATTCTTCCTGTTAAAAATGGATCTTCTCCATAAGTTTCATGTCCACGTCCCCAACGAGGATCACGGAATATATTGATATTTGGCGTCCAGAAAGTTAATCCTTCATAACGTCCATGCATGCCCTGCCTGCGAAAATTATTAAACTTAGCACGAGCCTCGTCACTTACGGCAGTAAATACATTGTTTACGAGCCGATCGTTGAAAGTGGCGGCCATCCCAATCGGTTGTGGAAAAACGGTAGCCAGGCCTGCCCGAGCCACTCCATGTAAAGCCTCGTTCCACCAGTTATATTCAGGTATCCCAAGGCGACTTACAGGCTGAGATACATCTTTCATTAATCCAACCTTTTCTTCAAGAGTCAGACGAGAGAGTACATCATTGGCGCGTTCAAGAGGAGAAAGCTTTGCATTTTTATAAGCTTCATTTTGAGCAATAGCCAAAATAGAAACCGGAATGAAGAAAAATAACAATATAATTTTTTTCATCTTTTAGATTTTAGGCATTTATGATTTGTAAAATTATACTAAAATACTGAAATGCAATAATCATGATTCATCGTTGCCGGGCGTTTCTGTTATAGCGCCCGCCAATACCGGATATGATGCCCTGACTGGAGAGTACATACGTAACTGGACGGAATGTATCTGCGCCCTAAACCTAACAAAGCCCCTGTTATAGCCGGCTACTACCATTCAATTGCTATCATCATGACAATGCCGCAGTTCGCAGGCTACAAGACAACTTTTGATGAAGCAAAGCAGGAAATAATTGTAAATGAGAAGGGGTTTAAATATTGATCCACGATTAATAGTGAGAAATGGATAAAAAGGAATAGAAATTTATTGGGTATTAATTCAAATCATAATAACAAAAAGCCTCTTATTCAGAGGCTTAATCCGTTGGTGGAGAATACTGGATTATTATCGAACCAGTTCATTCAGGATTTACAGATTTTGAGTAGTTTAAAGCCCTTGTTAAAGAAAAAATAAAAAAGAAAGAGAAACAGAACGGGAAGAGTGTTTACGCTCTCTGCTATGTTTCCCGACTTGTTGACTTTACCGGTGCTCCTGATTTCAAACTGACCTACGGTGTACCGTAGGTTTGCATTCTTAAAATACCATGAAAATTTGTAGATTGTGGGGGAACTGACTTGTAATCAGTAGCGTGGCCTAAAAAATAAGGACTACAGTGGGTAATGTAAACAAAAACAGTCGGTAACCCGGCGAAATAAATTAAGTAATAAATCAATTATCCAGGCAGGTATCTCCTAATATTATTAAGTATATCCAATATGATAGTGTTTTTTGATAACTTTTCTTTTAAAAATTCAACGATGAAAATTGTAAAAGTCCTTAGTATCTTAAGTTTTGTTTTGTTCTTTTTTTTGAAGTCCAATAGTCAAGTCAATTCAAATCCAAAGCCAATACTCAATGATTCAACTCAAAACAAGATAGATTGGAATTCAAAAGAATTTTTACTCTTCTCTTATTTTACCGGACAGGCAAGCGGAGCTCATCTGGCTTTGAGCACAGATGGGTTACATTGGAAACAATTGAACGATGGGAAACCAGTTATTGTACCTCAAGTAGGATCTGAAAAGTTAATGCGTGATCCGTGTATCCATCATGGTAAAGATGGTATTTATCGGATGGTGTGGACTTCCGGTTGGCAGGGGAAAGATATTGGTTATGCAGAGTCGATGGATTTGATTCATTGGGGCGAACAAAAAGCAATTGCTGTTGGGCGATATATTGATAGTGCAAGCAATTGTTGGGCTCCGGAAATTTTTTATGATGAAATAAAAGACCAGTATATGATTTATTGGTCGTCTCAAGTCGGCCCTTGGAAAAAAATGGGTTCTGAAGGCAGAATATATTATGTAAGCACTAAAGATTTCAACACCTTCAGCGAGCCGAAAATATTGTTCAGAAATGGTTTTACGGCTGGCGGTGCCCCTGGAAATGATGGGCCAATAGATGCCTTTATCTATAAGGATGGTAAAGAGCGATACATCATGTTTTATAAAAAAGACGATAATAGTAAGGTGCCAAATATATATTTTCGTATCGGCAAAACTCCTGAAGGTATCTGGGGTGAGGAATTCGGACCAATTAAGCCATCAACAGGTGATGAAGGACCATCTGTAGTAAAAGTAGGTAAGAGGTACCTCATGTTTACCGATCCCTTTGAAAGTGATAATGCGTATGTATTTTCGAGTAAGAATTTAAAAGACTGGAAAAGGGAAGTATCAGACCTTAAGATGTCTCACGGGACAGTAATAAAACTATCAAAGGAAACTGCTGCTAAACTTGTGATGCTCGATAAAGATGTAGATAAATAAAAACTATAAATTGAAATAATATACTTTTAAAAGCTCTGAAAACTCAGCAGTATATGCTCCTTCCTGGTTTTTAATAATTAACTCTGATTCCTCGATAGGACTTTTCGCCTTGGTTGGCGCTAACCTAAACACGAAAATTCGCCGTGGTTCGGCCAACCACCCACTGATATTTGAAATTTACTTTCTAATCCTTGGTTGGTGGAAAACAAAGACAACTTTCTCCGGTCATGTCACAGACCGACCACCTCCTGCTATGAAGAAAGCATCACGTATAATAACATATCACTCACAGATCCTCTCAACAAAAAAGGACTAAGCTGCGATTGAGCAGGTGGTTTGATGCCAACAACAACGAAACGAG
>JGI24806J26614_1000743_pt1 | contig 10860 bp, 10 predicted proteins | sample Kansoi200umMDA_FD_26614 | JGI IMG/M metagenome (IMG submission 26614) | reverse complement strand
GGTTATAATTGTGAGGAGTTGACAGATTAATTCACTTCAAATAAAAGGAATTGTGTTTTTTGTTCTTTGGCAAAATTATTATCAGATACAAAAATTAATGTCTTGTGCCCGTTAGGCAGATCAGGGCCAAAAGTTACCCCTTCAATGTTATCGATATAAATACCCAGCTCATCCATATTTATCAAAAGCTTTTTTGCTGCAGGATGCATAGGCGGCTGCTGTATTAACGATTGTACATCTGCAATATCAGTAGCACTGGATAGATCAGTTAGGTAAACGCGTATGGTGCATGCAGTAACCCCTGTTGAAAAAGAGCGCTCAACAACAAGTAATTTATTTTTATCAATAGAAAGTATGTCAGGAATCCCGTTGATCATGAATTCATTTGCAGGCCTTGCCGGGTGAGCAACAGGAGATAAGTGATAGGCATATTGAGCCACAGGCTTATGGCTTACCACATCATACTTTATTATTCTTGTATAAGCAGCAACATCCTGTAATGCGGCACGAGGCCCATCTTCATACAATGGTTCTTCTACACTTACATACATGGTTTTATAACCATCTGCAAAGGTTAACCCTTCAAAAGAACTGTTTCTTCTTAAGCCTTTCTCTGTTTCATAATTATGCATTTGCTGAGGCAACGGAAAAGTATCAATGTACTTTCCCTCTTTATTTATGATCGTAATTGCAGGCTGCTGAAGCGTGATTTCTTTCTTTACGAGTCTTTCACCCTCATTTGTCCAGGTTAAATTACCGGATACCGGGTTGTATCTCATCCCTTCGGGGTCCGGAGAATTGGCAGGTTCTATTTTTGTATCAGGATATTGTTGATTATTGGCGTTCAATAATGTTGTCACATTTACAAATTCAACATTGCTTATCCCCTGCTGGGTAAAATTTATTTTTGCTGTGTAAAAGCGGGCAGGGTTCCTCTCCGAACGGTCATCGCAAATAAGGTAGTATACATTTTCCTTTGCATTATAATCAATACCTGATAAGCCTCCGATGGTAGTTCCTTTAAACTGCTGGTTAAATGGGATTACATATTCACCAAGATACCTCAATGAATTTATAGTAACTGCTTTCCCGGGTGGTCCATTGCGGGTAACAGAGCAGGAAGTGATCGTTATCAGAAAAGTAAAAAGAGATACAATAATTCTATTCATCATCCATATCTGTTTTAGTCACCTTTAAAAATGCGCCTCTTGTTGGTGCAGGAACAGGTGAGTTGATCCCTTTAATTCCTTTCCACAAAACCTCATTGAACTGGAAATCATTTATCGCATCCACTTTTGCAAAATTGAATTGTTCACTTTTCCTGGAAAGTTCATTTACAGCAGTATTTTTTTCAGACAGGTCGATATTGTTTGGCAATGCAGTAAATGCAGTAAGATCGGGTTTATTGGTAAAACTGCGCCACATAGGCTCTGCAGCTGCATCATACTGGCTCATAGGCGGTATGCCCAGGATCAATTCTATCGTTCTTAGCATAGACGTAGTGGAATACATCGTGTGATCAACATAATTCCTGCGAACATATGGACCGGCCACATAAGCAGTGCTCCGGTGTGCATCCACATGATCGGGCCCGTTCTGCGCATCGTCTTCCAAAATAAATACAACACTTTCTTTCCATACCGGGCTTTTACTTAGATGCTCGATAAACATTCCTATCGCCAGGTCATTATCTGCTACATGTGCAAATGGTGTTGGCCTGCCTGTATTCATACCTTCCGTATGATCATTTGGAAAACGTAAAGTGTTAAGCCGTGGTAAAGCATTTTTCCTAACCAATGAATCAAAATCTCTTTTCCACTGCGAAAACCTGAGTGTATCCTGTACCCGCATATTCCATCCGATAAAATAAGGACAATAATGATCCTTCAGCACAGGGATGTTTGGTTTTTTATCATCAGCAAACTCACCATATGTTCTGTAAGTAACACCTGCCCTTTTGCAATGATCCCATAAAAATCCACCTTTATTATTGGCGATCTCCCTGTTCCCTTCGGCATCATACGTGCCCCCGCGGCCGCCATAACTTGTTACCCAGTTCTTTTCAAGATAATCCGTTGCATAACCTCCCATGCTCCAGTTATGCCCGTCTGCACTTACTTCTGCATTGACATAAAAATTATCCAGCAGTACAAAATCCCTGGCAAGTTTATGATGGTTGGGGGTGATCTTTTCGCCAAATAAGACAAGACTTGTATCTCCATTACCTTCTTTTATATCACCTAATACCTGGTCGTATGTCCTATTCTCTTTCACGATGTAAAAAACATATTTAATAGGCGAAGGATCACCAATTCGTTTAGGTATAGGATTTCCCTGTTCCCCTGTTGACAGCAGTTCTTTCGTTTTTGTATAAGGCGTGTTTTGATAAACCTGCATTGAATACCTGGCCAGTTGCTTTATCGAAGGCATATCGATAATACTGAGCGTTCCTTTAAATAAACCGCCAATGTATTGCTCCTTTTCCGGCATGGGATCTCCTGCCTGGTAAACTACTTTCTGTCTTCTTACTGAAGGATTAGGACCTTTAGGGTTTGCCATTGATGAAAATCCTTTACCATTGGCAACTAATATTTTATTTCCGATCACCTTTACACAGGTAGGATACCAGCCTACGGGGATAAAACCCTTACTCACGCTTGTTCCGGGTTTACTTACATCAAAAACAGCAACACAGTTATTATCAGCATTGGCTATGTATAAATTTTTCTCGTCATCACTTAATGCAAGGCCATTGGTAGTAGAACCGGGAGGAGCATTGGGGTATAAGGATGAGGTAACTGTTTCAATAACTTTCCGTTTCTTAATATCAATTACCGAAACCGAGTTATCGTTTGCATTCGCAACAAAAAGGTACTTTCCATTTTTGGTCAGGCATATATCGTTTGGATTATCACCTACCTTAATTTCAGTTTTTACTTTCAGTTTCTCGGTATCGAATACGATTAATTTATCACAGCCCCAGCAGCTGATGTACAATTCTTTTTTATCAGGAGATAATAAGCAGGTATATGCTTCTGCACCTAATTTAGATTGATGAACAATATTTTTACTTGCAAGATCAATAACGTACAATGAATTATTATCCTTTGTTACTACATACAATAAATTTCTTTTATCATCGATCTCGATCCCTGCCGGTGAAATTTTTTCAGGCCATTTTTTACCAAGTATTATACTGTCTTTTAATACCAGTTTATTATTGATCACAGCATATTTCAGGATCCAGTTATTATTACCACCGGATGCATACAAATATTTTTCATCCGCACTGAACTTTAATCCAAGCCAGCTCCTGGCAATTTCAATGTTGTCAAGGATCTTTTCTTTTTTAACATCTATCAGCTGGAGCGTTTGGGTGCTTTGACCATTGTTAGTAACTGCTATATATCTTTTAGAAGATGAAATGGCAATATTAAGAGGGAGGTCTCCTAGCGGAAGACTTCTGCCTGCAGGCGTGACGGTCCATCCATTCGGTAATAACACTTTTTTATTTTCTACCTGCCCGGGTTTTTGAGCAGATGCTGTTAACACATTAACGATGCAAAAAGCTAAGATTATTTTTCGCATAAAGATCATTTAAGCTGCTAATGTAAGCGAATCTTATTTCTCATATTCATATTACATATTGTTGTGTAAAACAAAAATTATAGATACTTTCAGCTATTCAATCTCCACATTATGCGATACCTGCTCTTACTTTTTTGTGTGGCTTTTGCAGATTGTTTTGCGCAACAACCTAACATTATTTATATAATGAGTGATGATCATGATAGACAGGCTATCAGTGCGTATAGTAAAACACTAATTCATACACCCAATATCGACAGGATAGCTAATGAAGGCATGCGCTTCAATAATGCATTTGTAGGCAATTCTATCTGCGGACCTGCGAGGGCTACATTGCTTACAGGTCAACACTCTCACAAGAATGGAATGATAAATAATCGTATAAGGTTCGATTCATCAAAAATCAATGTTGCAAAATTATTACAACAGGCAGGTTATCAAACAGCCATCGTGGGGAAGTGGCATTTACAATCATATCCCACCGGTTTTGATTATTGGAAAATTTTACCCGGCCAGGGTTTGTATTTTGATCCACGCCTCATAAGCATGAAGGGAGATACCGCTACATTTAAAGGATATGCCACAGATGTAATAACCAACGAAGCCATTACATGGCTTGACAATAGGGATAAAGCAAAACCTTTCGTATTGTTTCTTCATCATAAGGCGCCTCATAGAAACTTTTTACCACCATTGAAATATGTAAAGGAATATCATAATAAACAATTTCCCGAGCCGGCAACCTTGTATGCGGATACTGCAGGCCATGGTACTGCATGGAACAAACAAACCATGAGTATTCTGCATGATATGAAATTATCGAGCGACCTTAAAGTTGATCCATCATACTTAATGGATATACCAGCGTTAAAACCCGATGCGAATGAGATAACTTATTATCATGCTTTACTAATGAGGATTCAGGATGATGAGCGGTCGCAAATAAAAGAGATCTATAAAGAACGGGGTGAATTAATACGCCATTTGCAACCAAAAGGAAAAGAATTACTGAAGTACAAATATCAATGGTACATGCAGGATTACCTGGCATGCGTTGCATCTGTTGATGAGAATGTGGGCCGGATACTGGACTACCTGGATAAGAACGGCCTTACAAAAAATACATTGGTTATTTATACCAGTGACCAGGGAATGTTCCTCGGGCAGAATGGATGGTTTGATAAACGCTGGATGTACGATGTATCCATGCGAACGCCATTACTGGCAAGATGGCCTGGACACATCAGGCCTAAAAGTATTACTATCTCTATGGTACAAAATATTGATTATGCCCCTACTTTTCTACAGGTAGCAAATGCAAAGATCCCGGACTGGATGCAAGGTCTTTCTCTTGTTCCTCTTATGACGGGAAAACAAAAAATATTACCCAGGCATAACTTATACTATCATTATTATGAAGATGATGCAGATCATACAGTATTAAAACATTTAGGGGTACGGGGAGAAAGATATAAGCTGATCTATTTTTATACCGTTAATGAATGGGAATTATATGATCTGAAAACTGACCCCAATGAACGAAAAAATTTAATTAACTCCGTCGCACATCGGGCAGTATTAGATGCGATGAAAAAAGAATTACTTAAACAACGTGACCTCTACGACGATCATGAGCCTGCAGGGGAACTGAAATAGGTTGTACCTTTGCCATTCATCCCTGTTGTAAAACAGTAAACACTTCAATGTATGAGCCAGCAACCATTCAAAAAATTTGTAGTTAAAAAAAATAATGCGGCTATAAAAGAAAAATTTAAGCAGGAAAAAAAGGTAGCAAAAAAACTGCGGGCCGAAGCCATCAATAAAAGGTTCGAAGAAAAAAGAGCCTTAAAAAAACAAGGCTATGCTCCAAATGTACAACTGCCTAACCAGGCTCAGCCTGATAAAAGACAAAAATATCCGCAGGGAAATACTGGCAACAAGCAACAGGCAACGGGCAATAAACAAAGGACAACAGGCAACAAACAACCGACCATAAGCAGCGGACGAGATGAGCATCGTACATCAAACATCGTACATCAAACATTTTCAGAGATGCCCTTAAATAAATTCATTGCGCATTGCGGAGTAGGATCACGAAGAGATGCAGTGCCATTGATAAAAGAAGGAAAGATTACTGTAAACGGGAATGTAATTACAGAACCGGGATTTAAAATAACAGATAAAGATGTGGTAATGTTCAATGGCAAAAAACTATTTGTTACAAAGAACATGGTATACATTCTTTTAAATAAGCCAAAGGATTACATAACCACTACCGATGATCCGCAGGGAAGAAAAACGGTGCTGCAATTAATTAAACATGCAACCTCCGAAAGAATATACCCGGTAGGCAGACTTGACAGGAATACGTCGGGTGTTTTATTATTTACCAATGATGGTGAGCTTACACAAAGACTTACGCACCCCAGCTATAATGTAAAAAAAGTGTACGAGGTAAAACTGGACAAGCCGGTTACCAAAGCGCACTTTGATAAGATAGTAAATGGTATACAACTGGAAGATGGCGAGATACATGCTGATGCCCTGGCGTATGCAGATGCAAATGACAGGTCGATCATTGGAATAGAGATCCACAGTGGCCGTAACCGCATTGTACGCCGCATATTTGAACATTTGGGCTATGATGTGAAAGCACTTGACCGTGTTATGTATGCAGGACTTACCAAAAAAAATGTTGAAAGAGGCAAATGGCGGTATTTAAGCGAGAAGGAGATCCGTTTACTCAAATACATGAACACCAAACAACAAAAAAATACATTTGCTGAAAAATAAGCCAGAGATCATCTTTGAAAATGAAAGATTTGTCGCTGTTAATAAACCTTCAGGATTATTAACCATACCCGACAGGCATGATGAAACGATCAACTCTCTCTATAAATCATTGCAGCAACAATATGAAAAGATATTCATAGTTCACAGGCTGGATAAGGATACAAGCGGCATAATCCTGTTTGCCAAAGACGAAGCAACTCATAAATACCTTTCGCAATTGTTTGAACAACGGAATGTTGAAAAATATTACCGGGGTATAATCCAGGGTACGCTTCAAAACCTGCCTGACGGCAGGCAGGCAAAAAAGGGGAAGATCGAAGAACCTATAATGGAACATCCTTCCGGCAAAGGAATGATTGTACATGCCAAAGGCAAACCATCGCTTACTGAATATGAAGTGCTGGAAGAATATGGAATTTATTCCCTGGTTCAGTTTCAAATTCATACAGGAAGAACTCACCAGATACGTGTTCATATGAAACACCTTGGACACCCTATTGCATGCGATGAATTATATGGCGATCCGAAACCAATTTTACTTTCCTCTTTCAAAAAGAAATTTAAACTCAGCAAACACGATGAGGAAGAAAGGCCGCTTTTAACCAGGCTGGCTTTGCATTCTTATGAATTAAAATTTAAAGACCAGGATAATAATGAGTTCGCCCTGAAAGCAGAGTTACCAAAAGATATGAGGGCCTTTCTGCAGCAGCTTAAAAAGAACCGGGGCTAATCTAACAACGAACCGTATTGTCATTCTGACGAAGGAAGAATCTATACCAATAAAGAATACAGATGCTTCGTTCGTCAGCATGACAGTTTGTTGGTTAAGACCGCTATTTATTTGGCTGAGGTGTATATCTCAAATACGGCTTAATAATATTTAACCCTTTAGGAAATTTCTTCTGCGCATCTTCAGTGCTTACTGCAGGCACTACAATTACATCTTCACCCTCTTTCCAGTCTGCCGGCGTTGCAACACTGTAATTAGCAGTAAGCTGCAAAGAATCTATTACCCTCAAAACTTCGTGGAAGTTTCTGCCCGTAGATGCCGGGTAAGTGATCATCAGTTTTATTTTTTTATCAGGGCTGATTATAAACAAAGAGCGAACAGTTGCGGTTTCTGATGCATTAGGATGTATCATCCCGTAAAGATTTGCAACCTTCCTGTCCTCATCCGCAATAATAGGAAAGTCAACGGTGCAGTTTTGCGTTTCATTTATATCACCCCTCCAGCCGAAATGTTTATCCAATGGGTCAACACTAACGGCAAATACTTTCACATTTCTCTTCGCGAACTCTTCTTTAAGCAGGGCCGTCCTTCCCAATTCCGTTGTACAAACAGGCGTGTAATCTGCAGGATGTGAAAATAAAACACCCCAGCTGTTACCCAGGTATTCATAAAAGTTTATTTCACCCTCTGTTGTTTTGGCTGTGAAGTCGGGAGCAGTGTCCCCTAAACGTAAGCTCATAATAGTATGTTTTAAAATTTATGCTAAGATATTAATATCCTACAAAATTAGTAGAATAATCTTTTTAAGTTTGCGCAATAGGAAAAATTTTATCTATTTTCATTTCTTAGTAGTAAACGATGCTTTCCAAAAAGACTCAATATGCCTTCAGGGCATTAACCGACCTGGCTGAAAATTATGGCAAGGGGCCTATACATATCAGTGATATTGCCGAACGGAAAAATATTCCCTTAAAGTTCTTAGAGAACATCCTCAATGAACTTAAAAAATCTGATTTTTTAGAAAGCAAAAAAGGAAAGGGAGGAGGATACGTATTAAAACATCCGCCTAAAAAAATAAACCTGGCTGCCGTTATCAGGATCATCAACGGGCCGATTGCATTGCTGCCCTGTGTAAGCCTTAATTTTTACAGGAGATGTGAGGATTGCAATGAAGAGAATTGCGGGCTGAGAAGAGTTATGGTAATGACAAGAGATGCAACTTTAAAGATCCTTGAAAAGAAAACGCTGCAGGATATTCTAACCGGTGAGAAGTTGGTTATTTAAATTTCCCGGCAGCTCTCGATACACTTGTTTTTCCAAACCTGTTTTTTACATCATCGATCGCCTTATACAGATCGCTTTTTTTCTCTGTATTACTAAACAGATTGGTTTGTACCGCATTATTGGTTAACTCACTTAAACGTACGCCCATAAGCCGAACCGGCGTACCCTTTTTATATAATTTATGAAAGAGATCTTTTGCAACAGGGATCATTTCATCTTCGGCAGCTGTGTAGGGGATAGTAGTTTGGCGTGAGGTTGTTTCAAAATCAGGATAGCGGATCTTTACCGCGATACAGCCGGCAACTTTTTCATCCTGCCTTAATTCAAATGCTATTTTTTCCGTCATGCGTACCAGCTCGCTCATTAAGAACTTCATGTCGGATATATTTTCATCAAAGGTATTTTCTGTTGAAATCGATTTTGCTTCATGATAGGGAGCTACTTTCGAAGTATGTATTCCCTGCGCTTTGTTCCACAGGTCTATCCCCCATTTTCCTAACCTGTTCTCAAGTTCGTCGGGAGTGCTTTTATGGATATCAGCAATGGTATGTAATCCCATGTGTTTTAAAACCTGCTCCGTTTGCTCTCCAACGCCGGGAATTTTGTTTACATCAAGTGGCGCTAAAAATTCTTTTTCTCTCCCGAAAGGGACTTGCAGGTAACCATTGGGCTTTGCTTCATTGGTTGCCATTTTTGCCACCATTTTATTATTGGCCAGGCCAAAAGAAATAGGCAATCCTGTTTCATCAATAATTTGCTGGCGCAGATCGATCGTCCATTGCAACGGATCGAAATATTTATCCATGCCCGTAAGATCTAAATAAAATTCATCTACAGATGCCTTCTCAAACAGCGGTGCTTTGGAAGCAATGATATTAGTTACCCATCTTGAGTAGCGGCTGTATTCTCCATAAGTACCTTTTACAAAAATTGCCTGTGGGCAAAGTCGCCGTGCCTGTGAAGAAGGCATGGCAGAATGTATCCCGAACTTTCTTGCTTCATAGCTGCAGGCTGCTACCACACCACGTTCTGCGCCTCCAACAATTACCGGCTTGCCTTTTAACGATGGATTATTTAATACTTCTACTGAAACAAAAAACGAATCCAGATCGAAGTGAGCAATGATATGTTGGATGGGGGAAGGCATTGAGCAAATTTATGGAGAGTAAGTATATTTATATAGAGATAATACATACATAATGAATTATGATGAATTAATAGAAGCTATTACACCCATCTTTCAAGAAAACGGATTTAAAAATATTGAGAGTGATAAGAATTTTTCAATATTCGAATCTAACGGTTTGGGATTCTGGGTAACGTTTAATAAAAGAGAAAACCAATTTTCAATTTCTATAGTTAAAGATGGTTATACAATAACTGAAATGTCTGATAAATTATATAAAGGCTTTTTTAACCAAAGTTTCGATAGAGATAAGACGTATGCGGAAAAATTTATTATCTTTTTAGAAGACCCAGGTAACCTTCTCTTAAAGGGTGATTTAATAGAATTGAAAAAGCTAGAAAAATATTCTGCCGAACAAGATAGAATATACACCGACCAATTTGTAAAGAAAAAGTAGTTCGCTACCTGTAAATCTCCAGCAACCCATCCGGCAGCGTTACAAAAACCTTCCTTCCTTTTTTATCGATCTTATCTAAGAACTCTTCGTGGATGGGAATCAGTGCCTCTTTACCATTCAATAATATTTTACATAATACCTGGTGGGGCTGTTCAATAATTTCCAGTATTTCACCAAGATCTTCTTCTTCGTTTATTAATGTGAACCCCAGTAAAGAAATGGGAGCGGATGCAGAAGCAAACTTTTTAAAGTCATCTTCCAGGAGCCATACTTCTTTTTGCACAAGCTTATGTGCAGCTTCTTTACTGCTTATGCCTTCAAACTTTATATAAGTTTCTGTATCGCTTTTTATTTTTGCTGATTCAATAAAGTATGGGATGAAACTGTCTTTCTTTTCTTCTATAAAAAGTGTTTCCAGGCCTTTTAAAGAGGTCTTTTTCCCGAGGCTGTGCTGCAGGATGATCTCTCCCTTTAATGCGTAGGTGGCTACGAGCTTGCCTATTTTAAAATAATTATCCATAATCACCGCAAAGAAACGCAAAGTAATTCGCAAAGTAATTCGCAAAGAAAACGCAAAGCCTCTTTGCGGCCCTTAGCGACTTCTTAGCGGCCTTTGCGGTTAAGATTAAATAAAAAAGTCCCGGCAAAACCGGGACCCTAAGTATAGTTATGGTAAAGGTTTACTCTTCTGTTTTTGTTTCAGCCTCTCCACCTGCATCGGTACTTTCAGAAACTGCTTCATTACCAGCTTCTGCAGCCGGGGCTTCTGCTTTCTTCTCTCTCTTTACAAATTGGTCGGTGTATATTCTATCTTGTTCGGCAGAATATTTTTCTAGCTTTTTCAATTCTATTAAATCACCCTTTAAGAGAAGGTTACCTGGG
>JGI24806J26614_1000742_pt1 | contig 10868 bp, 8 predicted proteins | sample Kansoi200umMDA_FD_26614 | JGI IMG/M metagenome (IMG submission 26614) | reverse complement strand
CTTCCTCTCCATGATGAAAATGGGTCGCGCTCGAAAGATTGTAGCCGTTCCTTCGACTATGTCTGGAGTGCCTTCTGCTTCTGCGTAAGACTCTCTCACTAGCATCTTCAAAAACTAGCGATGTATTCAGAATTCAGACTAGATCAGTCTGCGGTAGAAGTAGCTGCCTCAGAAGACCGCAGGCGATCACTACCAATCAAAGTCGGAAGAATAATCCTGCTGGTCTTCGCGGCTATTGTTTCAATTTGGGCTGTAGTAGATCCGAGTTTCCGAGATGCTGATGGCTTTCCGAAAGGTCAAATCTGCCTTCCGATCTCCGCAACGATTGGATTGGCCGCTTTCGCCTGGGGCTTAGTTACTCCATGGCGGAAGTTTGTTTTCTGGTTTTCGGCCTCGCTGGTTGGACAGGCGGTCGCACTTCAGCTGATAGATGCTGGGAACTTTATTCGGTACCAGCACTATAGACCATCGAGCTGGTTGATCGCACATCCGGTCCTTCTGGTTCTGTTAGCAGCGCAGACTCTGCTTGTTGCTGGCAACATTATTAGGCATGGATTGGAGATTCGCGTTTGGCTAAAAGAACACTTTCGACTATGGCAGTTGTTTGTCGTAGCAGTGGTCTTCTTCCTATCGAGCGCGGCTTTGTCTCGAGACGTGTCATTCTATGTAAAGGAAGTTTTCTTCGCCGCCTTTGTGCAAACAGTAAATTTGGGTAGCATCCTGCTAATGGCTCTCGCCATTCCTGACGGGGTCACTCCCAAACTCAAAGTAAGAATCGAGAAGATGTTAGGACCAGGCGGCGGAGAAGAAGCCGTCGCTGGACGCATTGACAAGTTTGCCGTGTTGGCGGCGGGTTGGGTGCTTTTGTTGGCAACGGTTCTCAGTCTCTACTCGTATGAACGACACCCGCATGTTCCGGACGAGGTGATCTACCTCACTCACGCCCGCTATCTGGCTACAGGAAATCTTAGTTTGACAGTGCCTCCTGTTCACGATGCTTTCGATCTCTATTTAATGGACCAAAAAGGTGACCGTTGGTTCGCCGTGCCTCCGCCGGGATGGCCCGTAGTGTTGGCGATTGGAGTCAAGTTGGGCGCTCCCTGGTTAGTCAATCCGCTACTCGCAGCCCTTTGTGTTCTGCTTATGTATGTTCTTGTCTGCGAGCTCTATAACCGCCGCACTGCGCGATGGGTAATATTACTGCTGTGCGCCTCGCCATGGTTTGTGTTCATGGCGATGAACTTCATGACTCACACCCTTACTCTCGTCTGCGCTCTGGGGGCCTGGTTGGGAGTTAATTGGGCTCGAAGGACAGGAAATGCAAGATGGGCGTGGGCGGCTGGAGTGCTAGTAGGTTTGGCAAGCCTTATTAGACCGCTTGAAGGCCTCCTTGTCGCTGCTCTACTTGGGTTGTGGTCCCTGGGCATTGGTGGTCGACGATTGAAGGTCCCATCGATTCTCGCTTTCATACTTGCCTCGGTGCTAGTTGGGGGCATCGTCCTGCCTTATAACGCATTACTCACCGGTGATCCAAAAGTTTTTCCGTTGATGGCATACCTGGACAAACACTTTGGACCTAATTCAAATGCCTTGGGATTTGGACCAGACAGGGGTATCGGCTGGCAGTTACAACCGTTTCGCGGCCACAGCCCTTTAGGCGCTCTCGTGAACTCTAACCTCAACGTCTTCTCATTGAATATCGAACTCTTAGGGTGGAGCTTCGGCTCACTGCTGCTTGTTTCACTTTTCCTAATCTCCGGAAAGAAGAGCCGCAACGACTATCTAATGCTTGCGGTTATCATTGCCATTTACGGAGTTCATTTCTTTTATTGGTACAGCGGCGGTCCAGATTTTGGCGCACGGTACTGGTACCTAATGTTGATCCCGCTTTTGGTTTTAACTGCCAGAGGTATTGATTTACTCGAGCGAAGGCTAGGCGACAAGAGCGAAACTTCGGAAAAAAGCTTGCGCGTCGCTTTAATTGTCTTCGCGCTAAGCGCCATGGCTGTAATCAACTACTTTCCATGGCGCGCCATCGACAAATATCACAACTACCTGAACATGCGACCCGATATTCGTTACCTCGCCGGGCAACATAATTTTGGACGAAGTCTGGTTTTGATAAGGGGTGAGAATCACCCTGATTACGCATCAGCAGCGATCTACAATCCGTTAGATTTGCATGCCGATCTTCCGATCTATGCCTGGGATCATAATCGTGAAATGCGTAATGAAGTCTTGAAGGCATACGTTGACCGTCCTGTTTGGCTGATCGATGGTCCATCCCTAACGCATTCAGGCTTTAAAGTCGTGGCTGGGCCGCTTTCCGCTCAAGAGCTATTAGTTGCGGCGCCCTGATATTCGTTTATTTCAATGCACACCACGACCGCAAATTTTCCCGGCTATCGCGGCGTAAGAACAATCGTTACTGGGGCCTCAGGCTTCATTGGCCGCTGGGTAGCCCGCCGGTTGTGTGCAATGGAATCGGATGTGCATTTAATCGTTAGAGACCGCTCCCGAGCGCGAGAGATATTTACCGACTATGAGATCGAGGGAGAGATACATGAAATTGCTCTGCTAAACGGTGAGGCTGTTGACCAGCTGTTTCAGCGAGTTCAGCCTTCAATCACATTTAACCTCGCAGGCTACGGCGTGGACCCAAATGAGCTGGACGAAACGACTGCCTTTCGGGTGAATGATGAAGTGGTAAAGATTATCGCGCGCGCGATCAATAACGTCCGGAATACAAGCTGGTCAGGTCAGGATCTAATTCACGTCGGGTCAGCGCTTGAGTATGGAACAGTCAACGGCAATTTGGATGAAACGACTGAACCTAATCCCACTACGGTATATGGTATTTCAAAACTGGCAGGAACTCGCTGGTTAGCTCACTACAGTCAAGAGACAGGATTAAAGTGTCTGACCGCCAGGTTGTTTATGGTCTATGGCCCAGGAGAGCATGCTGGTAGGCTCCTCCCTTCCCTCTTAGCCACTGCTAAAAACGGCAGCCAGATACAGCTCACAGCCGGTCAACAAAAGCGAGACTTCACTTATGTCGAAGAGGTCGCGGAAGGCCTTCTCCGTCTGGGTCTGATTCCGTCTGGCCCTGACAAGATAGTCAATATCGCGACGGGCAAGTTGCAATCGGTGCGCTCGTTTGTCGAAACGGCGGCCGAGTTGTTAGAGATTCCTGCCGACAGGTTAAAACTTGGAAGTATTCCGATGCGCTCTGAGGAAATGAACCACTCTGAAGTAACAGTGGAGCGGTTACGAAAGTTGGTCGGTTGGGTTCCCACCGTCTCTGTTTCGGAAGGAATTCTTCTAACAGCTACGTTTGAAGGTTGGCTGCATCCCGCAAACACTCGTCCAGGAGTTAGTTTATGAACAGGAAGACGACTCATCCATCAGACAAAGCTCAGCCGGAGATCTCCTTCGTCGTTCCCTGTTACAACGAAGAAGCTATCGTCGGCTATACCGTTACCAGGTTGCTGAACGCTTTTCACAGAGCAGGTTACCGACTTGAGTTGGTAGTAGTCGATAACGGCTCGTCGGACCGAACAGGTGAAATCATCAAAGACCTAGCAAGCAAGAATTCCTCAGTCGTTCATCTCCGGGTTGAGAAGAATGAGGGGTATGGGCACGGCGTGCTCAGCGGCATCGCTCTTTGCACCGCTCCCTGGATCGGCATTATTCCGGCAGACGGACAGGTTGATGCCGAAGATGTGGTTCGCCTCTATGAGGCTGTGGTGGCAAGCAACGGCCACGTGTTGGCAAAGGTTCGCCGTCGCTTCCGCATGGACGGCACATGGCGCAAAGTTGTCTCGGCCGGATACAACCTCTTTGTCCGTCTACTCTGGCCTCGTCTTGGTTCGATAGACATTAACGGCTTGCCTAAGATCATTCCGCGAGACAGTCTCGCGGCGATGCGCCTTAAGTCAAAGGGCTGGTTGCTTGATCCTGAAATAATGATCAAAGCGAATTACATGGGCCTTAGGGTCATGGAGTTTAACGTCTTTGGCCGGCTGAGAGGGAATGGTCTCTCCCACGTTCGCGTCGGTACATGCTGGGAGTTCTTCCGTAACTTGCTCATCTTTCGGTTCTCTCCGGAAATGTCCCAGTGGAAACACGATGTGAAGCAAGGGTTCACTGGTTCGACAGCCTCAGATATTCTGGCAAAGATCGCTGCACCAAACACGCCTCAGCAGAAGGTGGTTGATCACTAAGAATGGATCGCTACTTGATACATCCGATTTACCTCTCGTTTTGAATTATCTCGGTGAATTTCCTCAATAATAGTTTTCAGTCCTAAGAGCGATAAGAAAATGAGATCTAACAGTATTCCTCTGCTGGATGAGGGGCAATCTGTGACTCACACAACTGCCCGGATGGTTCATAGAGAGCGAACGACATGCAGAATTTGCGGTAATGCTCAGTTGCAACGAATTCTCTCGCTCGGTCCAACGCCGCTGGCGAATTCCTTTCTCCGCTCCGCAGACGAGTTTGAGGATGAGCTGTCCTTTCCGCTTGATGTTTATTTTTGTAGAACGTGCTCGCTGGTTCAGCTACTTGATGTTATCGATCCTGAAGTCTTGTTCGGGAATTACATCTATTTGACAGGTACCTCGGCCACGATCGCCACGCACAATGTCGAGTATGCGCGAACTGTGGATGCGATCGTACATCTCAAGCCGAACGAGCTGGTTGTTGAAGTTGCCAGCAACGATGGGAGTCTCCTGAAGTGTTTTGAGCCGTACGAGGTGAGAACTCTCGGCATCGAACCGGCCGGAAATATCGCACAAATTGCAACTGCAAAAGGCGTCCCGACCGTTAATCGGTTTTTCAATTCAGCTACTGCTCTTGAACTGCGCAATGCTTATGGTGCGGCAAGAATCGTCATCGCCAACAATGTCCTGGCCCATGTGGATGATCCTCTGGATTTTCTCAACGGATGCCGGGAACTCATTGACAATGATGGGCTCATCGTTATTGAGGTCCCACATCTTCGCAACCTACTTGACGATCTCGAATATGACACCATCTACCACGAGCACCTCTGTTATTTCTCGATTCATGCGCTGTGTCGCCTCAGCGAAGCTGCTGATCTAGTGATCCGCCGCGTTGATTGCGTATCGGTTCATGGAGGATCGGTGCGCGTCTATTTCGGTTTACGAGATCGACATGTCAACCACGGAAAGGAAGTTCTGGCTCTGGTTGAAGAAGAGGTTAGAGCTGGTCTGACACAGTTTGGCCGTTATGAACGTTTTGCAGCAGAGGTTGAACAGAATCGGCGAAGGCTTGTGAGTTTGCTGGAAACATTAAGAAAAGACGGAAAGACGATTGCCGGTTACGGAGCACCGGCAAAGGGTAACACGCTACTGAACTACTGTCGCATCGACCGGCGGCTACTTGATTTCACAGTTGATAAGAATCCACTCAAAGTGAGCCTTTATACCCCCGGCATGCACCTGCCAGTTCTGCCGGTTTCAAGTCTGCTCGAGAACCAACCAGATTATGTGCTGATTCTGGCGTGGAATTTTGCCGAGGAAATAATCGGGCAACAGAGTGAATATCGTGCGCGCGGAGGTCAATTCATCATTCCGGTTCCGGAAGCAAAGGTGGTGTGACGTGAAAGTCATAATTCTAGCGGGAGGATTGGGCACCCGGTTAGCAGAAGAAACATCTCTGCGGCCTAAGCCAATGGTCGAGATTGGCGGCAAGCCGATGCTTTGGCACATCATGCATATTTACGCCGATCACGGATATAAGGACTTCTTGCTCGCTTGCGGCTATAAGGGCGAGATGATCAAAGAGTATTTCCACAACTTCTTCATCAGGAATAGCGACTACGTGATTAACCTGAAGGATGGTTCCCTGAACGTCGTCAATCCGAATGGCATTGATTGGCAGATTGGTGTGATCGATACGGGCGTGGAGACAATGACCGGCGGGCGTCTCTTGAGACTGCGTGACTGGATTGGCAACGAACCGTTCATGGTCACTTATGGCGATGGACTTGGCAATGTCAACATCCGGGCCCTTGTTGCCTTTCATCATAAGCATGGCCGTCTGGCAACCATCACAGCGGTTAGACCACCTGCGAGATTCGGCGGACTGTTGCTGGATGGCGACAAGGTCAGCGATTTTTCTGAGAAACCGCAGACTGGAGAAGGTTGGATCAATGGTGGTTTCTTCGTCTTCGAGCCGGAAGTACTTGATTACATTACAGACGATCAGACCAGCCTCGAAAGAGAGCCATTGGACCATCTCGCCGCAGCCGGCGAGTTGATGGCTTTTCGCCATGATGGTTTCTGGCAACCGATGGACACTCTTCGCGAGAAGCAACTCCTGGAATCACTTTGGGAAAGCGGGAACGCACCTTGGAAAACATGGAAAACAAGTTCTGGAAAAACCGTCGCGTCTTTGTCACCGGACCAACGGGCCTGCTTGGCTCTTGGTTAGTCGAAGAACTGCTGGGCCGCGGTGCAGAAGTCACGTGCCTGGTCCGCGATTGGGTACCGCGTAGCAGACTCAACGAATCCGACACGATGTTGCGAGTCAACGTCGTGCACGGTGAAATGGAAGACTTTGCGCTCTTGCTGCGAGCTCTTAACGAGTATGAAATTGATACCGTTTTCCATCTGGGAGCGCAAACAATCGTGGGAACCGCTTCACGTTCGCCACTATCAACGTTCGAATCAAACATTCGTGGCACATGGAATTTGCTCGAAGCTTGCCGCGGCTGCGCAAAGCTGATCGAGCGGGTCGTGGTTGCGTCAAGCGACAAAGCTTATGGAGCCCACGATCGTTTGCCCTACACCGAAGACACTCCTTTGCAGGGGCGTTATCCGTACGATGTATCAAAATCCTGTACTGACCTGATCGCGCTTTCTTACTTTCACACGTATGGAACTCCCGTCGCAGTGACACGCTGCGGCAACTTGTTTGGCGGTGGAGATCTCAATTTCAACCGCTTGATACCGGGAACCATTCGCTCAGTCTTGCAGGATGAACGACCGATCGTTCGTAGCGATGGAACATTTGTTCGTGACTATTTCTACGTGAGAGATGCGGTGAATGCTTACTTGCAACTGGCGGAGCGTTTACCAGATGAGCGCTTTGTCGGACAAGGATTTAACTTTGGCACCGAAACGCCACTTTCTGTACTCGACCTCGTCAATCGCATCTTGACGCTACTCGACCGGCCTACTCTCGTTCCGATCATTCTTAACGAAGCCAATCATGAAATCCCAAAACAGTACCTGGACTGCTCCAAGGCAAAACGAATGTTGGGGTGGGAACCGGGATACTCACTCGAAGAAGGTTTGCTGGAAACAAGCGACTGGTACCGCAATTATCTTGGTCTCACTATCAATCCCGAATTAAGCACAGCTTGCGCCTGACGGTGAAGAAGCCAGAGAGATCCTTCGACACCGCCCATTTCTACCGCCATAAACTAACAGAAACCCAAGTTTCTTTCTTACGTGTCACAACGCGTCGAATGTGTTCGTGCCTAACACACATTCGTGTACACAGAAATGTCGGTCGCATTAATCACAGGGTCCGCGGGCTTGATTGGTTCTGAGTCGGTCAAGTTCTTCTGTCAACGCGGATACACAGTTGCCGGAATTGATAATGACATGCGCAGCTATTTCTTCGGAAAAGATGCGTCAACTCGCGAAAATCGAGAGTGTTTGGTTCGTGACTTTTCTAATTACATTCATCACGACATAGATATTCGCGATCACGATAGGGTCGAAGCGATCTTCGAAGAGTACGGTTCGGACATCAGCGTGGTCATCCATACAGCTTCCCAGCCTTCGCATGACTGGGCTGCCAGAGAACCCCTTACAGATTTTACGATCAACGCCAACGGTACTTTGGTCTTGCTTGAGAACACCCGAAGGTTTTGTCATCAAGCCTCATTCATATTCACCTCAACTAACAAAGTCTATGGCGATAGGCCAAATGAACTGCCTCTAATTGAACTTCAAACTCGTTTCGAAGTTGACCCATCACATCCTTATCACACCGGGATCGATGAGTCTATGGACATCGACAAAACCAAGCACTCTCTATTTGGCGCCTCTAAAGTGGCAGCTGATGTTTTGGTTCAGGAATATGGCCGTTATTTCGGAATGAATACCGCCTGTTTCCGCGGCGGATGTCTAACTGGACCAAGCCATGCAGGCACACAGTTGCATGGCTTCTTATCGTACTTGATGAAATGCGTAATGACCGGCAGTCCTTATACGGTCCTGGGCTATAAGGGCAAGCAGGTACGAGACAACATACACAGCTACGATATGGTCAACGCATTCTTCAACTTTTGCCAAAACCCAAGATCAGGCGAGGTATACAACATCGGTGGAGGTAGCTTCAGCAACTGTTCGATGCTCGAAGCAATATCGTTAAGCGAGGAGATTGTAGAAAAGAAGCTTAACTGGTCCTACGTTGAATCCAACCGTGTTGGTGACCACATATGGTGGATCAGTGACGTCAGCAAGTTTCGCAAACAATTTCCAGAATGGAACTACAAGTACGACCTTCGAGACATGTTGATCCAGATATTCGAGAACAACAAGGACCGCTGGTGTTTATAGGAGGTCTTATGTCAGTAGAAGAAAATCTTTGCGAAATGGAGCGAAGCCGCGAGGCGTACTGGCTCAGGTATCCAGCGACGTCTACGTTAAAACTTCGCTGGCGAGCGCTTACTTTGCGCCACTGTTTTCATGTACTTCCTGGCGAGTCGATTCTCGAACTTGGCGCCGGGAGTGGCCTCTGGACTGAGCATCTAGTCTCCGTGCTTCGCGGCGAGAATCCGATAACAGCCGCAGTCTTTAACGACAACTTCGAAAAAAGTGGGTCCGCGAAAAACTTCTCAAACACCAAGTTTGCGCACATCTCGGATCTCACGAAAGATTTGCCTGCTGAGAGCTTCGATTATGTGGTCGGTACGGCAATCCTTTGCCACAACCAATACCCACGAAACCTCCGAGCAATTTATCGCTTGCTTAAGCCTGGTGGCCAACTGCTGTTTTTTGAGGCGAACTACTGGAATCCTCAGGTCTTTATTAAGAGTAGATTTCGGACCCTGGGCCACTGGATGGGGAATGCCTGGTGTCAGACTGGAATCCGCAAGTATGAGCTAATGCACATAGCTTCCCAACAAGGATTCACGCATCTTGAGATCATTCCCTATGACATCATCCATCCCCTGACTCCACGATACTTGCTGTCGGCTTTGCAGTCGGTTGCTTTTGTGCTCGAGCACGCTCCAGTGATTCGAGAGCTATGCGGGACGCTATATCTCTGGGCGATGAAGCCGGGAGATGAAACAGCAGGAAGGCCTCACATCAATCTTGCGCATCATCGACAACTCCTCCATTCGACATCAATAGTTGTGCCTTGTCACAACGAAGAGATGAATATTCCTCGCTTAGTAGATACGTTAATTCAGTTTTATGACGACTACATACACGAAATCATCATTGTGAATGACAACAGCAAAGACCGAACGGCCGAGGTCACACGAGAAGTCGCGAAGCGAGAACCACGCGTGAGACTGATTGATCGCCAACCTCCCAACGGCGTTGGCCGGGCTCTCAGAGAGGGATATGCGGCAGCAACGGGCCGTTACATTCTCACAATGGACTGTGATTTCGTTCAGATCGTTCCAGAGTTTCGGGACCTTTTTGATGCTGTCGCACGCGGTCACGACGGCGCAATTGGGAGCCGGTTCTCTAACGAATCAATGTTGTTCAACTATCCGTTCATGAAAATTCTATGCAACCGAAGTTTTCATGCTCTCGTGAATCTTCTTCTCAGAGCTCGCGTGCGCGACATCTCAAATAATCTGAAGCTTTTCCGGGCCGAGATCTTGAAGAATATCAACATCGAACAGAATCACTTTGCAGCCAACGTCGAAACCGGCCTCAAGCCCTTGCTCGCCGGCTACGATATTGAAGAGGTGCCCATCTCCTGGATTAACCGTACGGTTGATATGGGAAACTCTTCGTTCAAAACCTTGAAGGTTGCACCTGACTACTTCATGGCACTCGTTCTGATGATCTTGAAGGTCTGGCGAGGTCGAGATGGGGCGAAGAAGAAATTCGTAACTCACAGGCAGCCTGTCAATGCGCTACATTCATATGCAGGATTAGATCAGCAGTACCTTCATCAGCCTTACGTCACCGTTCCCAAAAAGGATCTGTCTTGACCGCAGAGGTGTTTCCAGTCTGCATTATGTGTTCCGACGGGCCGGTGAAAGTGTACCTGAACGGCAGGAACGGAACATTTGGTTCGGAAGCGTTGGGATCATCGCGCACCATCATTTCGCACAGCCAAATACTGCGGTGCAAGAAGTGTCACTTTGGGTTTGCTCAAGTAAGACCTAGCGACGAGGAGCTGTCTCAGCTCTACGGTAAGATGAACAGTGATGTTTACGAGTCGGAAGGTCTGGGCCGGTCGAAGACAGCGCATTCTCACCTGCGCATTATTCAGCAATTCCTGGCGAAGGGCCGGCTCCTGGATGTCGGCTGCGGTTCGGGAGAGTTCTTACGTTGCGCTGCCGATGACGGATGGGAAGTCTACGGAATTGAGCCATCCGAATCGCTCAATAATAGCGCACGAAAAGTGCTCGACGGTCGAGGCGAGCTTATAAGTGGTACATTTCAAAACGCTCCTCTTCCTCAAACCTACTTCGACGCCATTACACTTTGGGATGTGTTAGAGCACGTGCCGGACCCGCTGGCCGTCATGCGCGCATGTCAATCCTTACTAAAGCCAGGTGGTTATCTCTTCGTAAACGTTCCGGATCTCGACAGTCTCGAGGCAAGAGTCTTGAAAGGTCGCTGGCCTCTACTGCTTCA
>JGI24806J26614_1000741_pt1 | contig 10870 bp, 8 predicted proteins | sample Kansoi200umMDA_FD_26614 | JGI IMG/M metagenome (IMG submission 26614) | reverse complement strand
TTTTTGTTTTTCACGTATTTTTCTAACCATTGGTCTTGCTCCCAAAGCATGTGAAGCAAGTTTTCTTTGCCGCGGTAGCTATGTGCTTCATACTTTTCGTCGTCTAAAATAGATAAAACAACTACTTTTGTTGTATATCCCCGCTCTTTAATTGTGCTGGCTAAAGTTATTCCGTCTAGCCCCGGCATTACAATATCTGATAAAATGATATCAGCTTTTATTCCTTTTTCAAGGAGTGCTAAAACGGCTAAACCGTCTGATACTTCTGCAACAACTTTGATGCCTTCGTGTTTTTCTATAAGTGCTTTAAGTGAAGTTCGGATAATGTGATGGTCATCCGCAAGAATAATGTTAATCATAACTCAAATATAACTTACGCCATTTTAAAATTAAAAACGGCTACTTAGGTAGCTCGATATAGAAGGTGGTTCCGATGCCAATTTTGCTCTTAAACCAAATTTTTCCCTGATGTAATTCCACAATTGCCTTAATTATCCCCATGCCAAATCCTCCCGATTCTTCCCCCTTAAGGCCCGGCCTTAAAGTTCCGGGTAATTGATCGAAAAGCCCGGCCTGCAACTCTTCCGGAATTCCGATCCCATCATCAGCTACAGAAATCAGAACAGTATTTTCATACTCATCGGCACGTAAAATGATATTTCCATCATCAGCAGTAAATTTTATCGAATTCGAAATGAGGTTGTTAATGACCTGCAAAAATTTCATGCTATCAAAACGCAGATAAATCTGTTCAGCGGAACTTGTAAACTTAATATTCTTCAACTTACCCAGTTTCGATCGGTTATAAAAGCGAACTACATCTCTAAGTTCCCAAACCAAATCTGCCCGCTCCTTGCCAATTTCTATTACCGATGATTTTAAAAACTCCCGGTTAATCATGCTCCGTACCAGATGCAAATTGCGCTCGCACATCTCCCGAATAAAAGCTAACGATTCGATCATCTGTTCATCACCTGTTTCTGCAATGTCAGCTTCCAAAGATGAAGCAGTTAATTTCATCATGCCCAATGGTTCTTTTAAATCATGGGCCAACACTTCTAAGGTGATGTTTTTTCGGGCATTTATCTGTTCGATGTGGATTTTGTTATGGCGCATTACCGTGGTATCTTCTACTGTACCTACTAGATATTTTATTGCTCCATCCGTAACTGCAAACACAATTACCCGCAAATATTTCTCCCGATCAGCAAAAAGTAAGCGGAATTCATATTTTTTCTCTTTATTATCTTCAAGACATTCCTGGTAACAGGATATTACATGTGTCAAATCTTCCGCGTGCACCCGTCCGAGCAGTAGCTGCGGATTACCCATAATTACATCAAGCCCGAGTTCCCAAATATTACTTATAGATTTATTGAGATAGGCAAAATTTTGTGCCGAAACGTTGAAAATAAAATAGCCATCAACAGAACGGTCGCCCAGGTTACAAAAAAGCTCTTTATTTAATTCGGTCATGTTTTTATTGTTTGGTAGTTTACCATAAAACGATATAATTATCTCACTGGCAGTAACCACATCACAAACAGCGCACATCGTAAAATGTTTGATATTAAAAATGTGCGTAATTTCCCGGCAAATGCACATACCGGTAAATTAATTTATTTTCAGAGATATTAACATTTTCCACACGATGTGCAAAATTATTTTGCAGATAAAAACTAACTATTGCCTAAATTGTTAAGCATAAAAGAAAGATAAAAAAGTCCTGTGAGCGGGGGATCCGCGGAGGGCAGGCACACCATATGGAATAAGCATTTATTCTTAACAATAGCCATCGCACAGGTGGCTATTGTTGTTATATATCCAGGCTATTTTAAAATATCTTTACCTGCTTGGGCTGATCTCTGCGCTGCCAATAAAATTTATTACGATTAAATTATTCTCCAAAGATGACAGATCATTTTTAGTTAAACCTTATATTGATCAATAAAAAAACATGGCACAGAATAAAACTACTGAAAACGATTTAAGTGTAACCGGTTTTCTAAATACCATAAGCGACGAAATCAAAAAGAAAGATTGTTTTAGCCTTAAGGATATTATTACTGAAACTACAGGCTTTAAAGCAAAAATGTGGGGACCTGCTATTGTTGGTTTTGGCAGTTACCATTACAAATATGCAAGCGGCAGGGAAGGCGACGCACCTTTGGTCGGTTTTTCTCCACGTAAAGATGCCATCTCTTTGTATTTATCTTCTGAATTTAAAGACCGTGAAGAACTATTAACCAGATTCGGAAAACATAAAAGCGCTAAAGCCTGTGTTTATGTAAAAAAATTGAGCGATATCAATGTGGAGGTTCTGAAGGAAATGATAGCTAATTCTGTAGCACATATAAAGAGTTTGTACCCATGATGATGGATGACGGACGATGGATGACGGATGACGGAAGCAAATTTACTCACTACTGGTCTTAGCGTCTCGCTAAGACCCGCATTTACTTCTTTACAATTATTCAATTTCCACGCCCACCTAGCCGTTCAGGCGGTGATGCACAGTATCACGGAATATGCTGTACTCACTACTGGTCTTAGCGTCTCGCTAAGACCTACATTTACTTCTTTACAATTATTAATTTCCACGCCCACCTAACCGTTCAGGCGGTAATGCACAGGATCACAGAATATGCTGTACTTACTACTGGTCTTAGCGTCTCGCTAAGACCTACATTTACTTCTTTACAATTATTCAATTTCCACGCCCACCCAACAGTTCAGGCGGTGATGCACAGGATCACGGAATATGCTGTACTGTTACATCCTAAACCTTTCCCTCCTTTGCACCTGCACTTCGCACCCCTTTGCGGTTGCGAATACGATGTAAATAAGAAGTTACGCTGCAATAAGTTAAATTTTCCAATATTTGATTATTCCTTATTTCAAATTAACTGACTGGAAATGATTAAAAAACTACACCTCTATTTATTAATAGCGGGCGCCTGCGTTTCGCTTAATTCAACGGCACAAGATGCTGTAAGCTACCAAACGCCTCCAAAAGAAATTGCCGATTTATTACTGGCCAAACCTACACCGGGTGTGAGTATTGATGGCAAAGCAGAATGGATCTTATTCAGCGAGCGAAACTCCTATCCTTCGGTAGAAGAACTGGCCATGCCCGAATATAGGATTGCAGGGTTAAGGCTAAACCCTAATAATTATTCTCCAAGCAGACAAACCTATATTAACAACTTTAGTTTAAAAAACATCAAATCCAACCAAACCTTTCAGGTTGCAGGATTGCCAACACCGCTTTATGCAGGCAACATCAGCTGGAATCCTTCAGAAAGCAAAATTGCCTTTACCCATACTACACAAAAAGGGGTAGACCTTTATATTATCGATCTGGCCGCAAAAAAAGCAAGCAAGGTTAACAAAGCTTTCTTAAACGTAGTTTTAGGCAGTGGCCTTACCTGGTTAAATGATAATACCATTATTTACCGCACCGTAACTAAACCTGCCAGTGCAGCGCCTACAAAACCTTTGATGCCAAAAGGCCCAACCGTTCAACAAAATTTAGGTAAAGCTGCCCCAAGTGTTACCTACCAGGATTTAATTAAATCGCCTTTTGATGAGCAATTGTTTGAGTTTTTTGCCACGTCACAGTTGGTAAAAAATACAGCAGGTGTAGAAACCACTATTGGTAAACCGGCTATTTACGGTTCTACCAGTTTATCACCCGATAAAAATTATATGATGGTGGAAACCATCCGTAAACCTTTTTCTTACCTGGTATCGGCTTATGGTTTCCCTTCAACAGTAAGCATAACCGATTTAACCGGTAAAACCATTAAGGTAATTGCCGAGCTTCCATCATCAGAGGGCACCCCATCCGGCTATGATAACACACAAAATGTACCCCGCGGTTTCGACTGGAGGGATGATGAACCTGCCACATTGGTTTGGAGCAAACCTTTAGACAGTGGTTTGATTAAAAAAGACGTTCCTTTTCATGATGCAGTTTATGCCCTGAGTGCCCCATTTACCGGAACTGAAAAAGAATTGTTTAAAACGCAAACCCGATACAGGGGCGTGCAGTGGGGCGATGCCAGCCTGGCGTTAATTTCAGAAGGTTTGCGCAGTAAACAAACCAGTAAAGTGAGCCGTTACAACCCTACAACCGGAGCCGTTGAAGAATTGTATAGTCGCAACCAAACCGATGCCTATGGCAACCCAGGCTCACCGGTTACCGTTAAGAATAAGTATGGCCGGCAGGTAATTAAAACGGTTGACAATGGCACTAAATTGTTAATGAACAATATAGTAGGTTCATCAGAAAAAGGAGATTTGCCTTTCTTAGCTAAATTCGATCTGGCCACTAAAAAGAATGAGATTATCTGGCGCAGTGCCGAAGGAACCTTCGAATATGTAAGCGAAGTAATTAACCCGGATAAACTGGTTTTGCTTACCCGCAAAGAGAGTCAGAAACTTGTACCTAACTATTTTATTAAAAACCTGGTGCTTCGCATCGCCGATCAGCCTATTACGAATTTCACCAACCCCTATCCGTCTTTAGAAGGCATTACCAAACAAAAAATTTCTTATAAACGTGCAGATGGTGTAGATTTAACAGGCGACCTGTATTTACCAAAAGGTTATAATAAAGATAAAGATGGCCCATTACCTTCATTAATATGGGCTTACCCACGCGAGTTTAACTCAGCAGCAGATGCAGCACAGATCCGTGGATCGAAAGATAAATTTACCACCATTAGCTGGGCCTCTCCCATTTTCTGGGTTACCCGTGGTTATGCCGTGTTAGATAATGCAGAAATGCCAATTGTTGCCAAAGATGGTAAAAAACCTAACGACACCTTTGTAGATCAATTACAACTTAATGCAGAAGCTGCGATTAATAAACTCGCCGACTTAGGCGTTGGTGATAAAAAACGTATGGCCGTTGGGGGGCACAGTTATGGTGCATTTATGACTGCAAATTTGCTGGCCCATACCAATCTTTTTGCTGCAGGTATTGCCCGTAGCGGAGCGTATAACCGTACGCTTACACCATTTGGTTTCCAGAACGAAGAACGCACCTATTGGCAGGCTCCCCAATTGTATTATGAGATGAGTCCGTTTAGTTATGCCGATAAAATCAAAACGCCAATATTATTGATTCACGGTGACTCCGATGATAACCCAGGCACCTTCCCTATTAATAGCGAACGGTTGTTCAATGCCATTAAAGGTGCAGGTGGTACTACCCGTTTCGTATTTTTACCTTATGAAGCACATAGCTACCGCGGCAAAGAAAACTTGCTTCACATGCTTTGGGAGCAAGACCAATGGTTAGAAAAATACGTGAAAAACAAAAAATAATTTCTCTCTACCTTTATCGATTAAAGTGCCTCAATTCGGGGCACTTTTTTTGTTTATGATGCTTCTCATTTGGCGTCTGAAATTATTCCTCACACTCCCCTATTTTTTGCCACGGAGGCACAGATTAGCACAGAATATTTCTTCATTTTCTTTGTGTACTTTGCGCACACTCCTCGTGTCCTTTGCGGTTAAAATTGCTACGAGTGCTTCGTACTCTATGCCCTTTGCCTCTTACTCTTTACACATTTCCACACTAAAACCTTACATTTATACAATAAAATTGAACATTACCTTTATTTATTTGTTAAGCCATTATGGACTACATAGACTATTATAAAATCCTCGATTTAAAGAAAGATGCAACAACGGAGGATATTAAAAAAGCTTATAGAAAACTAGCCAGAAAACACCACCCCGACCTCAATCCCAACAATGAGGAAGCCAATAAGAAATTCCAGCAGATTAACGAGGCCAACGAAGTTTTGAGTGATCCTGAAAAAAGGAAAAAATACGATAAATATGGTAAGGATTGGCAGCATGCTGATCAGCTTGATGCACAACAGCAGCAGCAAAGGCAATACCAGTCGCAAGGCGGCTATGGCGGAGGGAATAGCTACTCAGGGGGATTTGGTGGAGACGATTTTTCAGATTTTTTCTCTTCCATGTTTGGTGGCGGGGGCAGAAGCAGCAGAAACTCTCCTTTTAAAGGTCAGGACTATAATGCCGATCTTCAACTGAACCTGCTTGATGCCTATACCACACACAAGCAAACTTTAACCGTAAATGGCAAGCAAGTGCGCATTACTATTCCGGCAGGTGTAGAAAACGGGCAGAAAATTAAACTGGCAGGTTATGGTGCACCGGGTGTTAATAACGGCCCTCCCGGAGATTTATACATCAAATTCAACATCGCAGATCATCCTAAATTTAAACGCAAAGGGAACGACATCTATATCCAGGAAGAAATAGATGTATATACTGCCGTTTTAGGAGGTGAAAAAATTGTAGAAACCTTAAACGGCAAAGTCAAACTTAAAGTGCCAGAAGGCACACAGCCCGATGCGACTTTAAGATTAAAGGGCAAAGGATTTCCTGTTTATAAAAAAGAAAACCAGTTTGGCGATTTATACATTAAGTGGCAGGTAAAACTACCAACCCACCTCAACGCCGAACAGAGAGAACTATTCGAAAAACTTTCCAAATTATAACCATTATGGAAACCAATCTAATACCTGTAGAAGACATCTGCGCTTACCACCACGTAGAGGTCAACTTTATCCAATCGCTTGAAGATTTTGGCCTCATCCAAACCACAGTTAAAAAACAATCGCTCTTTTTACCTGTCGGTGAGTTGACCAAATTAGAGCAATATCTTCGTTTAGCACAAGATCTTGAGATCAATTTAGAAGGCATTCATGCTGTTTCCCATCTGCTTAATCAGGTACAACAAATGCAGGAAAAAATAACGGCACTACAAAATGAGCTCAATTATTACAGGCAATTTAACCCGCACCACTAAACAACCGTTTGCGTATAATTTTGCACCATAACCGGAAACAAAAAAGCCATCTTTTTAAGATTTGTTTCTTAAATTGGCAATCTAATTTTAAAAAATGAGCGATCTTTCTTCAAAATTCATCGAAAAAATAAAATCATCCTATGCCCCTGAAGGCTCATATATTTATTTAGGCGCCGGAATTTTAGACGGTCAGGTTTATAGCGAGGCTGAAGTTAATTTGTCGTTAAAAATGATGAACAGACACGGCTTAATTGCCGGGGCAACCGGAACAGGTAAAACACGTACCCTCCAGTTATTAGCAGAACAACTGTCAGATGCCGGCGTTCCTGTTTTTATGTTAGATGTTAAAGGCGATTTATCGGGCTTAAACCAACCCGGTTCTGTTAATCCAAAAATAGAAGAAAGAGCGCAACAACTTAATAAACCTTTTTCTCCGTCGGGCTTTCCGCTCGAAATTTACTCTCTTTCCGGTAAAATGGGTGCCCAGATGCGGGCAACGGTATTAGAATTCGGGCCAACACTTTTATCAAAAGTATTGGATTTAAATGATACCCAGGCAGGTGTGATGGCCGTAATATTCAAATATGCCGATGATAACAAAATGCCTGTTATCGACTTAAATGATTTAAAAAAACTGGTTTCTTACCTGTCAGAAGGTGCTGGTGCAGCCGAAATAAAAAGTAGTTATGGCACGATTTCGACCGCTACTTCAGGTACCATATTGAGAAAAATTGTTGCTATTGAACAACAAGGATTAGCAGGCATGTTTGGCGAAAAGTCTTTTGACATTGAAGACCTTTTCGGGCGTATTGATGGCAAAGGAATCATCAGTTTATTAAATATTGCCGACGTTCAAAATCAACCTGTACTGTATTCTACATTTTTATTAAGCCTACTGGCTGAGTTATTTAATACCATGCCCGAAGTTGGTGATTTGGATAAGCCAAAACTGGTATTCTTTTTTGATGAAGCACATCTGTTATTCAAAAATTCATCCAAAGCATTTTTAGAGCAGATTGAAACCATTATCAGGCTAATTCGTTCAAAAGGGATTGGTGTTTTCTTCTGTACACAGTCCCCAACCGATGTGCCTGAAAGTGTTTTAGGACAGCTGGGTAATCGTGTACAGCATGCATTGAGGGCATTCACGCCAAATGATGTAGATGCTTTAAAAAAAACAGTTAATACTTATCCAAAGTCTGATTTCTACGAGATCGACAAAATATTAACTTCATTGGGAACAGGCCAGGCTTTGGTTACTGTACTAAATGAAAAAGGTATTCCGACTGAAGTATCTGCTACCATGCTCACCCCACCAAGGGCCGTAATGGGACCCCTTACCGCAGCTGATTTCGATCAGTTGGTTCAGGCCAGTCCGATGTACACTAAATATAAAGATCCGATTGATCCTGAAAGTGCTTACGAAATTTTAACCAAACGTATTAACGACCAAACTGCTGCAGCCGAACAACAAAAACTGGAAGCCGAAGCCCAAAAGCAGGCCGAACAGGAAAGTAAACCCAAAGCAGGAGAAAAAAGCCTGGTTGAACAGGTAATGGGCGCAACCATCACCCGCCAGATCGGTAAGGAGATTGTCCGTGGTATTTTTGGTATGCTGACCGGGAAGAAAACACGTTCAAAAACCGGCGGCGGACTTTTTGGATTTTAAAAACTTATTAATTAACAATATAAAACACTCAAATCATTAATTTTGCAAATGAAACCTGCTGATGGAGTAAATTATTTTATCATTAAGGATTCCCAAATAAAACAATAAATAATTGATGAAACCCACCCTATTAATATTGGCTGCAGGTATGGCAAGCCGTTACGGAAGTATGAAACAGATTGATGGTTTTGGCCCTAATGGCGAAACCATTATCGATTATTCTATATATGATGCCATTAATGCAGGCTTTGGTAAAGTTGTATTTATCATTAAAGAAGAGTTTGTAGATAACTTTAAAGCTATTTTCGAACCTAAACTGGCAGGAAGAATTGAAACAGCTTACGTTTATCAAAATTTCGATCTAAAACAGTTTGGCATAGAAGAAGAGATATACAGAGAAAAACCTTGGGGTACAGCACATGCAATCCTTTCGGGCAGAAATGTAATTAAAGAACCATTCTGTGTAATTAACGCTGATGACTACTATGGTTTTGATGCCTTTAAAAAAATGGTCGATTTCTTAACTACAGAGGTTACAGACAGCAACTATGCCATTATCGGTTACGAAGTTGGCAAAACGCTATCAGAATTTGGTGCTGTTTCGCGTGGCGTTTGCAAGGTAGATGCATCAGGTAATCTGGAAGAGATTGTAGAACGCACCAAAGTTTATCCTAAAGACGGCAATATTTTCTACGAAGAAAATGGCGAAGAATTTCCTTTAGCTTATGAAACTCCCGTTTCCATGAATTTCTGGGGATTTACACCAGCGGTTTTCAAAATTACTGAAGAATTGTTCAGAGAATTTGCTGAAGCCAATAAAGATAAACCCAAAGCAGAGTTCTTTATCCCATTAATAGGCGAAAATCTGGTAAAAACCAATACAGCTACCTTTAAAGTTGTGCCTACCTCAAACAAATGGTTTGGCGTAACCTATAAAGAAGATAAACCGTATGTTCAGGATAGTATTGACCAATTGGTTAAAAACGGAACATATCCAGAAAAACTATGGAACTAAATTTAGATTCCGAAGTTTTAAAAGCCTACGGATACGCTAAAGAAAATACAAAAATTACACAAATAGGTACGGGTTTAATTAACCGTACTTATTTGCTTTCTCCCTTAGCCGAAGAAAAAAAATACATTCTTCAAAACATCAATACTTCGGTTTTTAAATCACCCCAGGCCATTGCCGGCAACCTCCGGTCTGTTGCTGATTACCTTACCCTCACTTACCCCGAATATCTTTTTATAAAGCCTGTTTCTACAACAAATGGCGAAGAAATGGCGTACATTCATCATGAATACTGGCGAATGCTCCCCTTCGTACCCAATACCATTTCGCTCGACGTTTTAGCCGATCCTAAGCAAGCCTATGAGGCTGCCAAACAATTTGGCAAACTAAGCCGGTTATTAAATGATTTTGATGCAAAAACCCTTCAGCCTACTATCCCGGGTTTTCACAATTTAGGTTTAAGGTACGAACAGTTTACTGTGGCATTGAACCTTGCGGAAGAAACAGTAAAAGAGGAAGCTAAAGCACAAATTGAAAATGCGTTGGCACATAAATATATTTTAGACTATTATACCTCCTACTCGCATCGAACTGATTTTCCGGATCGTGTAATGCATCACGATACCAAAATCAGCAATGTGTTATTGGATAGCGAAACAGATGAAGGGATTTGCGTCATCGACCTGGATACCATTATGCCGGGCAAGTTTATTTCCGACCTGGGCGATATGATGCGTACGTATCTTTGTGCTTTCTCTGAAAACGAAACCAATCTGGATCAGATCAAAATTCGACTGCCTTACTTTGAAGCCACCATAAAGGGTTATTTATCAGAAATGAAAAGTATTTTAACCGAAACAGAAAAAGAGCTGATCTTATTCTCGGGTAAATATATGATCTACATGCAAGCCCTGCGCTTTTTAACCGACTTTTTAAGCGGAAATAAGTACTATCCGACAAGTTATCCCACACAAAATTTAGACCGGACCAGGAATCAGTTTAAACTATTGCATGAAATTGCTTTAAACGAAAAAGAATTACAGGATATTATTGAACAGAATTTGGTTTAGATTTGGTTCGATATCAAATGCCAATTTTCACATTGGGATCAACACTTTTCTTGCAAAATAGAGCCTGAAATAAGTTCAGGGTGACGATCGCATCAGCTCACCAGTTCACTCAATCGCTATTAAAAATCCTCCCAAAAGCTCTAAGCCCTCTTCCATAAACCCGACAGCAGCGATTCCGATCCTTCATCGGATTAGCGAATGGCGGGACTGCAGTTCCCGAAGAGTACCAAATCGTTCGTTTTCAAAAAACAAAAAATATTAAAAAA
>JGI24806J26614_1000740_pt1 | contig 10883 bp, 11 predicted proteins | sample Kansoi200umMDA_FD_26614 | JGI IMG/M metagenome (IMG submission 26614) | reverse complement strand
AAATTCAGCCAGATGAAACGTTGCCGCAGGAGAAATTTCCCACTGCCTATATGCGCAAGGAAGATGTAGAGAAAGAACTAGCCAGACAGCAAGAGATGAATTCGAAAGCAGTTGCAAATATTTCAACCGTTCATATGCGTATGTCGGATGTAGAGAAAGAATTGACCAGACAGCAGGAAATGAAGTCGGAAGCAGTGTCAGAGATGTCAACGATCCATATGCGCAAGGCGGATGTAGAGAAAGAACTGAGTGGGCAACAAGGGATGAAGTCGGAAGCAGTGTCAGAGATGTCAACGATCCATATGCGCAAGGTGGATGTAGAGAAAGAACTGAGTGGGCAACAAGGGATGAAGTCAGAAGTGGTGTCAGAGATGTCAACGATCCATATGCGCAAGGTGGATGTAGAGAAAGAACTGGCTAAGCAGCAAGAATTAAGGACTGTGGCAGGATCTGGCACGACTCATGATGGCCAAGACAGAGAGGAGATACCACCGAGTAAAAAAAAAGACCTTGAACCGAGCGAGCAGGGCAGAGAAATAATCACTAAAGCCAATACAGTTCAACTTTCAGGGCAGGTGCCGTTTCATGTTGAAGACATAGACACAATGCACCTGCCCTCTATAGTGTTGCCTCCTCCGTCTGTAGAAATTGTAAAGCCACCTCACAGTGCGCTCGACGAGCCTGAGATCGTGCCTGAGCCGCGCAAACTGGATCTTCTTATAGACATTGTCCTCGCCCTCATTCCTTTGGGCGCTTTTTTTGTCTGGTATCTCTCTTTACAAGGGATCAATGTACAGCAGATGAACGATCTCGGTCTAATTTCTGTCTTTCCCCCTAATTTGATTGGCGCATTGGTTGTTGTTACTGTGAGTTTCTGTTTTGCGATACGTCGCCCAAAAAAACGTTATCCTATACTGATTATCTATTTTGGTTTGCTTATCTTTATGTTATATGGTGTGAATACCCTGATTGAGGAGATGCCACGCTTTTCAATTGTCTACCGCCATGCTGGGTACACGGAATACATTATGCGCACCGGAAGCGTTGATCCAACCCTGGATGCATATTTTAGCTGGCCTGGCTTCTTCTCACTCAATGCATTTATTACGAAATTAGCTGGCTATCCTGACATTTTAAACTATGCAATGTGGGCACCTGTCTTTTACAACGTCTTTTACTTTGGTCCTCTGTACATGCTCTTCACGTCTTTTACCAGCAACAAACGTATTGTCTACCTCGCTATCTGGTTCTTTTATCTAACAAACTGGATTGGGCAGGATTATTTCTCCCCCCAGGGCCTCAATTTCTTCCTCTATCTCGTTATTATTGCCATTCTAGTCAAATGGTTTAAAGCTCCGCAGACGGAACCTAAGCCACTAGGACCTCGCTGGCGCAAGATTCCTTTTTTGGCACGCCTCTACCCCTGGCTCACTGCTCCCGACCCACTGACAGAATCTCTCCAATTCTGGCAACGTTGGGTGTTGATTGCCTGTATCATTGTTATATTTGCATTCGTTGTGTTTAGCCATCAGTTGACCCCATTTTTTATTATCTTGAGTGTTTCCGCGCTTGTCATTGGGAAACGTTGTCGCCTCTGGTGGCTTCCATTGCTGATGATTGTGATGACGGTGGCGTGGATATTAATCATGACCCAGACGTTTCTTGCTGGGCATATGTCCGATGTCTTCGGGGGATTGCATCTGCTCTCCTCGTTTTCAAAGAATGTCACGAGTCGTGTCGCTGGCAATCCAGACCATACCTTTATCGCTCGCATTCGTATTTATATGAGCGTCCTGGTCTGGGGTAGTGCTTTCATCAGCGGATTTATCCGTTGGCGTAGAGGTTATCGGGATGCGACGATTGTTCTATTAGCTCTTGCACCGTTTCCCTTATTTATTATCCAGCCCTATGGCGGTGAAATGTTGCTGCGCTCCTATCTCTTTTCTCTCCCATCAATGGTTTTTTTGATGGCGGCCTTTTTCTACAGTGTTCCTCCTTTGAAAAAAACGTTTTGGCGAGTAGTAGCGAGCATTTGTCTCTGCTTGATCTTGCTGGGTGGCTTCTTCTACACGCGCTATGGCAATGAAAATATGGATTATATGACCAATGAAGAGGTTGCGGGAGTGCGCTATCTCTACAGTATTGCTCCCAATCACTCTTTTTTCCTGGGTGGTTGGGATAATGCTCCCTGGCAGTACAAGGATTACGAAAGGTATAGCATTGTAACTTTGGATACTCCTGAATTGTTTCAGGCCGCATCTGCACAAGATGTGAATGCCATTGTGAAATATCTTCAATTACATGGGCAGAAGGGGGGAAATACGTATGTGCTCTTTACACGTAGCGAGAAAACGACGTTCGATAGCATGTCGGGTCTCCCCCCAGGTTCACTCGATCAAATCGAGCAGAAGATTGCAGCATCAGGTGATTTCAATCTAGTTTATTGCAATCCCGATGCGCAAATCTATCAGTTTGTCGGTATTGGAGGGAGTACACAATGAAGCACTTCAGACGCTCCCTGCTCTGGCCTATCACGATCCTTCTATCAGTCGGAGCGGTGAGCTTTGTTACTTTTGTCAACGTTGGTAATCCTATCCAGGGAATAGCCGTGCTCTGGTTTGTCACTCTCTGTCCCGGCATGTCGCTGGTGCCATTATTGAAATTGCGGCAACTTGTGATTGAACTAACATTAGCAGTTGCTCTGAGTCTCTCGATAGATGCGATCGTCGTAGGCATTTTTCTCTATACTGGGCGCTGGTCTACTCCAGACATGCTTTGGGTGCTTGTTGCTGTGTGTTTGATAGGTTCAATGCTTCAGGTGCTTCCTCTAGGCAACTCCTCCACTGACGGGCGTAAAGAAGGTACTGATTCCCAGGATGAGATAGAAGGCCAGCAGCAATAGCCCTTCAAGCCAGGTTGATTCTCCGTCTAGACTAATAATGGCATAGAGTCCAGCGGCTAGGGCAAACAGCGCAACTTCGAGCAGAGAGAAATTCAGATCGAGGGGATAACCAAGGATTGCGCCAGCGAGTACGAGAAGCGGAGCCACCAACAAGGCAACCTGAATAGATGAACCGGCTGTAATTGCCATCGAAATCTCCATATGGTTTTTATGTGCGGCGGTGACGGCAGTGAAGTGTTCGGCGGCGTTCCCGACGAGGGGTATAATAATAAGCCCAACAAAAAATGGGTTCAGTCCTATCTGGTCTGCAACTGGCTCAATTGTACCTACAAGCAACTCGCTCATCAATGCCGTGACTGCCGTTACAGCTGCTAGCACGATCAGAGGAAACCAGGGAGTAGTATGCCAACTGGCCGAAATTCTTGCCAGCAAACCATTTGTGGGTGGCTGTGAAGAACTCTTTTCCATGTGGTGCGAGCGTGCAGTGCCACCCTCATCATTCGTTAACGTTGCTGTCTTTATCTCGATCGCTGATAGCCGATCTTCGTCGGGTGCGGCTCGCAGGCCAAAGACCGAGTAGGCGATATAGGCTGCATAACAAAGCAGGAGGACGAATGAGATACCTATGCTGAGTTGGTGGAGTTGACTACCACGTATGACCTCTGTACCTGGGCTGGTACCCTCACCTACTATTGCTAAGAGTGATGGGATCGCAATGGCAATCACTACCATAAAGAGCATGGACGCGTATTGTCCGGCCACACGTGTATCGAAGACTTGCCTTCGGTGACGCCAACCGCCGACTAACAGGGCCATACCCAATACCAGTAAGACATTACCAATGATGGAGCCTGCCAGTGATGCTCGTACAACTTCGGGCAGCCCACTTGTTAAGGCAGCTAGCCCAATGATAATCTCGGCTGCATTACCAAATGTGGCATTGAGCAAGCCACCAGTACGAGGCCCCATACGTACTGCCAGTGCCTCAGTGGAGAGACCAATCAATCCCGCAAGCGGAATCAGTCCAATTGATGCGAGGAGAAAGAGGATCAATGGAGGAGCGTGGAGTGCCTCGGCAACGAGACTGGCCGGAGTCGCTAATAAGAGTAGATATAGCCAAAGGCTCATGATTTTTCTTCCCCAAACTATTTTGTAATCGGGATGTTTGAAAGTCATTCCCCACAGTTCGCCCCTTTTCTTGTTACATTCACTTGCGAAGCCAATTGCACAGGCTCCGTATTCGTCAATTTTGCTTGGACGGACAGGTTTGTGCTCTGGTTCTGCAAGAAACTAGCGAACAAGGGGTAATCCCTTGCTATAGTACCACATTTCGACTTTTGCCTGAGTATACAACCGCAGAACGAATCGTTCTGTCTGCTCTCAGATTTCAGCGCCCATACTCACTCTTGATCCCCGTTTAGCAGAGAATTAGCTCGCAAGCTCTGTACTATCACATAGCTCATTGATCGCGTTGCATATGTTGGCAATGCTTGAGAATACAGAGCGACGGAGCAAGCGTGCCGGGAATTCCACGTCAAATTCGTCTTCTAACGCTAACATAACATTTACAGTAGAATGTGAAGACATTCCAGCATCGTACAGATTCTGCTCATCGCTCAACGTATCAATATTGAGTGGTAGACGAGCATTTTCCTTCAAAATAGCGCGAATTCGGTCAATCATTTGGTAATGGTTCCTTCCTCTTGTGTGTTACAAAAGAGATGTAAGAAAAGCATAAAAAAGAATATTTATTGAAAATCTGCAACTACAACCGCTGTTGCGTATTCAGCTTCATGGCTCATGCTGACAGAAAGAGTAATAATGCCTCTTCGTTGTGCCAGATCGGCAGCGTCTGCATGAAGGACGATGGTACAATACCCCGCTTCATGCCGTTGGATCTCAATTGTTTGCCAATCTAACAGCGCTGTTTCCGGTCGCAACACCTTTAGCGTTGCTTCTTTGGCTGCGAAGCGTGCGGCAAAACTTTGCACAATAGCTGTGTTGCTCAAAAGACTCCGGCAATAAGCTTGCTCTCCTCTTGTAAACAACCGATCTAAGAAGCGTTCTCCGAAGCGTTCAATTGAGTCTTGTATGTGACGAACATCAACAATATCAATGCCCACTCGATAGGGTGATGCTTTCATTCCGTTTCTTCTCCAGAAGTGCCAGATAGACTTCTCATTAGCAATTACGCGTAATTTATTGACTCTATAGAGATGTTGTATTATATTTGACTAACAGTGCCAAAAAACTATGTACTTAGTTTATTCAAGACACTGATAAGTCCCTAAAAAGATGTTAGTTATGTACAGTTATAATTAGATAAAGTTGGCGCAAGTCACATATTATGTGTATTGCTTCTATCTAAATTTTACATGAATAGGCTGAAAGGGTCAATTATTTTCATGTCCGGTACTAATGGTTATTTGTGGGAAGGGAGGCACTGCCTCCCTGACGACACGTAAGGAGTGTAACTCAACGTATGGGTATAATAAGTCCGATGTCTGATGCTCCCATTACGCTTTCAGATCTTCTTGTGAAGCTTCGCCAAATCGGCGAGGAAGTGATACGTCCTGCTGCCGCTGCGGTTGACGCTGAAGCACGTTTCCCTTATGAAGCTATTGAGGCTTTGCGTAAGGAATGCTTGCTTGCTGCCTATATTCCGCGTGAATATGGCGGTCTGGCGTACACTGTGAGCGAACTGGCTGCTATTGCTCAAACTCTGGCCCAATATTGCGCATCGACCGCTATGATCTGGGCAATGCATCAGATACAGGTTGCGTGTATTGTGCATCATGGGCAATCCTCCTCTTTCTTTCAAAAATACCTCCGTGAGGTTGTTGAGCAACAGCTTCTCCTTGCCTCGGTCACTTCGGAGGTCGGTATTGGTGGGGATGTGCGGTCAAGCATTGCTGCTGTTGTGCCCCAGACGTGGGAGTGTGCAGGGGAGGGAGAGAGCGCAGGGACAGGAACAAACGCGATTGTGGGAGCAGGTTCATGGGTGGGAACAAGCCCCGCTCCTACGAGTTATGTGCTGGAGAAGAAATCGACGGCGATTTCGTATGGAGCTTATGCGGATGGGTTTCTGGCGACGGCTCGTCGTTCTCCTGATGCAGCTCCTGGCGATCAAGTGCTTGTATTGTTGCGGCAGGCTGATACGCGGCTTACACAGAATGGAACCTGGAATACGTTTGGTATGCGGGGTACGTGTAGTCCTGGTTTCGATGTTTCTTCTGTCTTTCCCGCTGAACATATTTTTACTACACCTTTCGCTGATATCGCAACGCAGACGATGGTGCCCTTTTCTCATCTGCTCTGGTCTGCCTGCTGGCAGGGGATTGCGACAGATGCCCTGGCCCGTGCGCGCAAGTTTTTGCAAGGCAAAGCTCGCCACCAGAGAGCAACATCGGTACCAGGGGATACACGGTTGGTAGAGGCTTCCGGCTTGCTCCAACTGATGCGCTCCAATCTGAATGAGACTCTGCGCGAGTATGAGCAACTCTTGCAATGTCAGGAAAATAGAGAAGAAAATCTATCTGATATGGGTTTTACTATCAAATTAAACAATGTCAAGACGATCTCCTCAGAACTAGTCGTGCAGATCGTGCAGCAAGCTTTGTATATCTGCGGTATGGCAGGTTACAAGGAAGATTCACCGCTCAGCGTTACGCGACACTTACGCGATGCTTATTCCGCAGGTCTGATGATTAATAATGATCGTTTGAATATTACAAATGCAGCTTTGTTACTTGTACATAAAGAATCGTAAGTGGGGTGAAAAACAATGACAGTTGAACAACCGCAACAGGCAGTGAATCCTTTCTTAGAGCAATTATTGCAGCATGGTCTGCTTATCGCCTCCCCTACCATAGGTGTGTACGGTAGGAGCGGTATATTTGAGGATATTGTTACGCAGCTAGAGAGCCTAGTGACAGCTAACTTCCGTACAAGTAGCACGGAGGTCATGCGTTTTCCTCCAGTAATCAGTAACGAAACGACCGAGCGGAGCGGATACATGAAATCGTTTCCGCAACTGCTGGGTGTTGTACATTCATTTACCGGCGATCACCGTCAGCACAGGCAGCTCATCAAAGCTATGGAAGACCACCATGACTGGACCCATCACCTCTCTTCCACAGGTCTAGTATTGACACCTGCCGCCTGTTATCCTGTGTATGGTGCTGTGGCGGGAACGTTGCCAGAGGGTGGGCGACTGGTCGATGTCTCGTCCTACTGCTTCCGGCATGAACCATCGCCTGATCCTGCGCGTATGCAGTCGTTCCGTATGCGCGAGTTTGTGCGTATCGCAGACCCGCAAACGATTCAGGATTGGCATCGCCAGTGGCTCACACAAGGACAAGCATTCCTCCGCTCAATTGGTCTCTCACCAGTGCTGGCACCAGCGAACGATCCCTTTTTTGGCCCAGGTGGCCGTTTACTCGCCGCGAGTCAGCAAGAACAAAACCTCAAATATGAACTACTGGCCTCTACAAGTTCAGAAACACCCACAACTGCCATTATGTCTATCAATTACCACCAGGATCATTTCGGGCAAGATTTCAACATCTCCACTGATGATGGGAACGTTGCCCACACCGCTTGTGTCGGTTTTGGGCTAGAACGCATCACCCTGGCACTCTTCCGCGCACACGGATTCGATGTTGCAGAATGGCCCACTGAAGTACGTAGAAAGTTGTGGCCGTAATGAACAATGTCAAAAGTATTGCGGTGGAACAGTATAAACCACACTGGCTTCATAGTACCGAACGGCTCTGGCCCCAGTCCAACTGTTATGTCGATCTATGGATTGAAGTCTTGCATGCCATGAACCTCAACCCTATCGCATCTCTATCCTTCACGCTGGCCACGGATTTTGAAGGCGATCAATGGACCTTTTTTAAAGTGCCATTGCACGATCTTCTGCTGCTCTATGGTATTGATGTACAAGAATTAAATATCTGGAACTCCCTGCTCGAACACATTTGTATCCAAACGTGCAGAAACCGCATGGTCCTCGTCGAGGTTGATGCTTTTTATCTACCCGACGTAGGCGATACCAGCTATCACCAGGAGCACGAGAAGACAACGATTGGTATTCAAGCCATCGATCCACAGACACAACAAGTAAACTATTTTCACAACAGTGGCTTTTATACCCTCTATGCTGACGACTTCGCGGGCATATTCCACAACACAACGCACCAACTACCGCCATACGTAGAATTTGCCAAACTAGACGCCCTCAAAAGGCTAACAGACGACAAACTGGCGTCGCTAGCAGCGGAATTAATGTATACCCATCTTGCCCATCGTCCAGCAGCAAACCCATTTATTGCTTACCGCGAACATTTTGCACAGTACATAGCGTCAATGCGCAACCATGATCTGGCGTTTTTTCATAAGCACGCTTTCGCCACCCTGCGACAATTTGGCGCATCTTATGAGTATGCTGCCATTTTCCTGCGCTGGCTAGCCAATTATCGAGGCGACCACCTGCGTGTAGCCGCACAATATCTAGAAAACATTGCCAGCACCGCACAAATCTTTCTCTTGAAGACCGCTCGCACCGTTCGTACAAAGAAGCTGTTTGCATATGGGATTTTGTTGGATACGATGGCAGGTGATTGGGAGCAGGCAATGGGGGTGCTGTGTATGGATTGATGAATTGACATTCATGTTCTGGACACATGCCTATACATGTCTGTATACTATAGGCAATGATACAGTGTGTGTAGTAAGGGGTGTGGTGGATGGTGCGGAGGCTAATCTGGGTAGGGTCGTGTCAGAAGGACTTTTTGTTGTTTCCAGAGGAAGTGCGAAATGAGATATCGTTTGCTCTCTATCTCGCTCAAGTAGGGAAAAAAGCTGAAAATGCCAAACCCCTCAAAGGCTTTTCAGGGGCTAGTGTGCTTGAAATTGTGAAGCATGACTCTAGTGGGACATATCGCTGTGTGTATGTAGTTAAGTTTGAGACAGGGGTGTATGCTCTGCATGCGTTTCAGAAGAAATCTCGTAAGGGGATTGCTACACCAAAAGAACATATTGAGATGATTAAACGTCGGCTTAGACTGGCTGCTGATATGGATGTGCGAGAAAAGAAAGGACGATTACGATGAACGATGAGGGATATACTATTAGTAGTGGCAACGTGTTTGCTGATGCAGGGTTGCCTGATGCGGAAGAGCTTTTGATGAAGGCAGATCTGTTATGCGATATTGCTACCGAGATCTCACGGCGCGGACTCACTAAGCGCCAGGCAGCATCCTTGCTAGGTATACCCCGATCTGATGTATCCCGCCTCCTACGACCCCGTTTAAGCTACTTTTCGCTTGAGAGTCTCCAGCAGATGAGTGCGAGGTTAGGAATAGATGTTGCCATTTCTCGCTAGCTGTCTATGAGCGAAACTGAAAGAACATATCGATATGGTCAAGCGTCGGCTGAAGTGAAACGCAGAGATGGATACAGGGATTATGGGACGGGAACAGCATAATGAACGATGAAGATTATACGGTTGGCAGTGATAACATCTTCGCAGATCTTGGCTTCCCTGATGCGGAAGAACTCTTACTACAGGCAGATCTGGCATGTTCTATTATTATGGAGATCTCACGACGTGGACTCACGCGGTATCAAGCTGCGTCGCTACTGGGCATATCACGAGCTGATGTAACCCAACTCCTCTCTGCCCATTTAGACCACTTTTCACTTGAGCGTCTCCAAGAGATGAGTGCGAGGTACTGATGTAACTAACCTCCTCTGTGCCCGTTTAAGCCGCTTTTCGCTTGAACGTCTCCAGCAGATGAGTGCGAAGTTGGGAATGAATGTAGCCATTTCCTAGCCAAGAGGAGGTACCCATGCCAAAACCAATCCCACCTGAATTGTTGACAAGAATACGAGCACACGAGCGCTGGTTAGAAACATTTAGAAGCGAATACGTGCTTGGTCTTTTCCCTGAGGATGCGCGAGTTTTTGTCGAGAATCTTGTCAGATCTCTGGAATCACCGGAAAAAGAAGCTCCTCATCTCTATCAAGCTATAAAGCATAACAATGTGTGATAAACTCTTTATTGATGGGAAGTGGATGAGTGGTGTGAACTACCACTCGGTCTTTAGCCGAGTGGCTTCTTCGGAAGCCTGAGTTCACCAGACTCAGCCATCGAAAGATGAGCTATGTTCGGAGGGTCACGACACCTGCGGTTGACGCATCAGACCGCTGCTCTGTCGCCTGGATTTAAGTAGAGGTGAGGCAAGCCCCGGTGATCCAGGCACAACAAGCCTTCTGAACCTTGTCGAGATGAAGTCGGATTCGCTGCATGGTCACAGTGCAGAGATACGCACCACCTGCTGAATAGCAGAGCATTTTTCTGAAAGGAAGTTTGTATGAACCTTGTCTATGTGCTTGCGCCCAATGGGACTCCATTGATGCCCTGTTCGTGTGTGATTGCACGCCTGTTACTCAAAGAGGGCAAGGCGAAAGTCAAAAGGCGCACCCCTTTTACCATCAGGCTGCTCCATCAGCCAGTGACGACGTATACCCAATCGTTGACGTTGGGATTGGATACCGGCAGTTCCGTGATTGGTTCGGCAGTAGCCGACGAACAGGGGCAGGTGCTCTATCTCTGCGAGGTGAGTGTTCGCAACGATATTGCCGCTAGCATGAAAGCGCGGGCCAGATATCGTCGAGATCGACGCAACCGCAAGACGAGATACCGAAAGGCACGATGGCTCAACCGAAGGAATTCGATCAAAACAGGCCGATTCTCTCCCACCATGCGCAGTAAAATTGATGCACACCTGCGAGAAATCCGCTTCGTGCAGTCTTTATTACCCATTGAGTGCATTGTGCTAGAAACGGGCACTTTTGATCCCCACGCACTCAAGAATCCAGAAGTGTTAAAGCACAAGTGGCTCTATCAACAAGGCATCAACTATGGCTTTGCCAATACGAAAGCCTACGTGCTCACACGAGATGAGTACACCTG
>JGI24806J26614_1000739_pt1 | contig 10886 bp, 9 predicted proteins | sample Kansoi200umMDA_FD_26614 | JGI IMG/M metagenome (IMG submission 26614) | reverse complement strand
TTTTTTTTCATAAAGCCAAAGAGATCCCTTTTTCCCTTTTCGTACATCGCTTCCGCCATATGCGATGAATCGCAATTGATTTCGAAATGCTGCCTCACTCTTGAAATGAGAGCTCCGGCAAACAAAGCATCTTCCATATTTACTCTGTCTTTCCAGGCCGCGCAACCAAGGACCACGTTTCGTTTCAGTTCAATCAAGTGATTGCATACTGCAGAAAGGTTGGTAAAAGAGCCGGTAACAATTTCCTTGGCTCCTTTTTCCAGTGCCATATGAAGAAGTCTTGTGCCATTGGTGGTAGTAAGCACCAGCGTTTTTCCTTCAATAATTTCCCGCGGATATTCGAACGGCGAGTTACCATTTTCCAACCCTTCCGCAATTTTTCCATCTCTTTCGCCGGCAGTAATTCCTTCTATCTGTCTGCCCAATTCAATACACCGGCTCACACTGTCAACAGGGATTACACTCTTAGCTCCGTTGTATAAGGCGGTAGCGATAGTAGAAGTTGCCCTAAGCACGTCAATGATTACTACAATGCTGTTGTTAACGTCATACAAATGCACAAGGGCTGGTGAAAGTGAAGTATGTAGCGATGGCTTGCTGCTCATTCAGGCAAAAATAATGGAAACTGGTGTTCTCATAAATCCTGGTTCTTTACTTTGATGATCTCGGCAGCAATGCTTACTGCAATTTCTTCCGGCGTCTGGCTTTTAATACCAACACCGATGGGACCATGAACACGTTGAAACAGCATTTCTTCAAATCCGTCCCTTCGATAATCATCAAACATTTTTTCGATTTTTGATTTACTGCCCAGTAAACCCAGGTATTTGAATTCCTTATCAATAACTGCCCTTAAGGCTGCATCGTCAGTGCGGTAACCAAAAGTCATAATAACGACATAATGATTATTGCCCGCGGGGATTATGTTACTCAATTCGGAATAATCGTTGATAAAATGTTTTTCATGAGCCGATTTATTTTCCATCACTGTTTTCAAATTCTCTCTTTCGTCATATAGGCGGATATAAAAATCCATTTCGCTCATGAGGTTTGAAAAAGCGAGAGCACAATGGCCACCACCGATAATGAACAATTGATTTTTATAACCCGTTTTTTCTGTGTATTGCCAATCCTGCTCCGACCGGATTGAAAATTCAAAATTTTCTTTCGGAATTGATGATGAAAATTCTATCCCGGCGGGCGAAAGCTTTAGCGTTCCGTTTTTATTTTGCTCCAGCGAAGAAATAATTTGTTCAATTCGATCTTGATCTTCTTTCTGAACGTGATACAATAAGATGGTTTGTTCTCCCGAACAGATCATGCCACTTTGATTTTTTGCTGCCGCTTTATCGTGAATCTGTTTTCTGAGTTCTGTAACGGACGAGCCCATAGCGATCGGATCTGAACTCATAACTCTTAACCGTTCCTCTGCCATTTCGACAAACTTATGTTCCATGATACCACCGCCTATCGAACCCGCCATCCGATGGTTATCGGATTCATTCTTACCATTTACTGCCATAAGAAATCCCTGCCTGCCCGGACTGCTGCCGGAGCTTTCAAGGACATACAATAACATGACTGGAATCTGGTGATGTAATGATTCAGCAATCAATTTCCATACTGGCAATTGCTTATTCATTGACAGGGATTGCTTTTTTATTCCCCGTAAAAATGAGGGAGCTTGACGTTGGATATAAATTCATTAATACTTTTTCCGGCGTCATCGGCGCATCGAATTTTATTTCAACATCAGGATTAAACGCCTTGATTGCATTCCTTAAGGCGAAATAAGCGCCGATGCCATACATCAATGGCGGTTCCCCAACAGCCTTGCTTTTGAAAATAGCCAGATTCTCCTTGTCTGTCTCCAGGAAATGAACGTTTAGTTCCTTTGGTGTGGAATAAATATCCGGTACTTTATAAGTGGATAATGCATTTGTCATAAGTTTTCCTTCTTTGTTATAAAGAAGTTCTTCTACTGTCATCCACCCTATTCCTTGCACGATTCCTCCTTCGCATTGTCCAAGATCAACCATTTTGTTCATGCTGCTGCCAAAATCATGGACGGCATTTACGGAATCAATTTCATAACGGCCGCGAAGACAGTCAATAGTGGCAACGATAACTGCCGTTCCATAAGTATGATATGCAAAAGGATGTCCTTTCTCGATCGTATGATCAAAATGAATACCTGGCGGGGTGTAATGCCCATGTTCCGAAAGACTGATGCGATTATTGTAGGTCAACATCACAATGTCTTCCCACTTTACTTCCGTTTTTTTTCCATCAGCCCAAACTGCTTCATCCTTTATTTCAATTCTATCCACATCAATCTTTAATTCATCGGCTGCAACCTTTTTTAATCGCTTCAGAATTTCCGAACAGGCAATTAACGTGGCCTTGCCATTTAAGTCGGCGGCAGCACTGGCGGCCGTGGGCGAGGTATTGGCCACACGGAACGTGCTCGTAGTTTGAATTTTTACTCGCGATGGATCAATTGAAAAAACTTTCGCAGCTACCTGCAAAATTTTTGCATTTACACCCTGGCCCATTTCTACGGCACCTGTACTTATACCTACGCTACCATCGGTATATATATGCACAAGTGATCTTGCCTGGTTCATTCTTGTTTTGGTAAAAGAAATTCCAAAACAGATCGGCATCAACGCCATTCCTTTTTTGTGGACCTTGTTGCTTGAATTAAACTCCTCTATTTCTTTCCGGATTTTTTTTATGCTATATAACTCATCTGCTTTTTTCCAACATTCGTGTGCCTCACTTTCCGCCTTTTGACCATACGGAAATTCATCACCTGTTTTCAATAAATTTTTCTGCTGAATGTCGGATGCGGGTATTCCTAGTTCTTCGGCTGCCTTTGCAATAGCCGCTTCAATCACAAACATTCCTTGCGGCCCGCCAAAACCGCGAAAGGCCGTGTTAGGGGGAAGATGCGTTCTGCAGCTCCACGCAGTTGCTTTTACATTCGGAACAAAATAAGAATTGGTGCAATGAAATAAAGTTCGTTCCATTACAGCCGGAGAAAGATCGGCTGCTGCTCCGGCATTCTGATAAAATGTTACTTCATAAGCAAGAATTCTCAAATCCTTACTCAACCCAATTTTAAAATCTGATGAGTAAGGATGCCTCTTGCCCGTCATCCGCATATCTTCCAGGCGATGCAAAGAATATTTTACAGGCCTTTTTAAATGATAAGTTGCCAGGGCACATAATACACCCCATGCTGTAGCCTGATCTTCCTTGCCGCCAAAACCACCTCCGAGCCGGTTGGTGTCTACTTCAATTCTGTGCATCGGAATATTTAGCACCCTGGCTGCAGTTCGTTGCACAGCAGTTGGCCCTTGAGTAGATGAGTAGATTTTGATTCCTTCGTTCTCGGTAGGTAGAGAATACGCTCCTTGCGTTTCAATGTATAAATGTTCCTGCCCGTTAGTGTCAGTGCGACCTTCAAAAATATATTCGCATTGCTCCCAGGCATTGTCGACATCACCTAGTTTAAATGTTCGTGGGGGAATGATAAGCTCTCCTTTTGCCTGTGCTTCTCTCGGATCAGTAATTACAGGCAACGGTTCTATCTCAATTTTAATTTTTTTTACAGCCTTTCTTGCTGCGTCATCCGTTTCAGCTATCACCAGTGCAACGGGCATTCCACAAAAATGGACCTGGTTAATTGCGAGCAGTTCTTCATCGGGTATAATCCCACCGATTTGATTCTCGCCGGGAATATGCTTATGTGTAAGAATTTTGACCACACCATTAATCTTCTCAGCCTCGCTCAGATCGAGAGAAATGATTTTTCCATGTGCAAGGGGAGAATCGAATACCGCAGCACATAACGTTCCGCTGAGGAGCGGAATATCATCGAGGTATATGGATTCACCCCTGACATGGATCCCTCTGTCTCCCAAGGGAGCATCTTGAAGATCTTTTGCGAGGGAATTATATTCAATGGTGGGAGAGGTTTTTAATTCCCGTTTTTGATAAAGGGACATGAAATGCGCCTTGATCAATTGCCCGAGGAGCAATCTCTTATATTCTGCGCTTCCTCTTGCATCGGTGATGGGAGAAATTTCCGCTTGGGCAACTTCGATGGCATTGCTTATTGAGTCTTCCGAAATTATTTTTCCTCTTAAAAATTCAGATGTTTTTTGTAAGTACAAGGGAATAGGCGCCACGCCTCCCGCCGAAATTGCCGCGTCAATGATTTTATCGCGATCTATTTTTATCGCTATTGCTGTATTCACACTGGCAATATCGAGGCAGGTTCGTTTGCTTACTTTTTCAAAATTAAATTTCGCATGTTTTTCAGGCGCCTCAAACCAAATCTGTTCAATATACTCGTCCTCTGTTTTGTCAAGTTGTTTGTATCCTTTGTATAATTTTCTTAAAGGCAATTGTCTTTTTGTTTTCCCGTTGCTCAGTAGCAAATTCGCATCCAGCGCTAAAAAGAAAATGGTAAAGTCGCCGATAGGAGAAGCATTAACAAAATTGCCCGCAATTGTCGCCATGTTCCGGATCGGAGTAGAGGAAACTAATTTTGCATAGCTGTCAAATTCCGGAAAAATTTCCTGAATGATGACAGAATTTTTCATATCTGTTACCGTTGTGGAGGGGCCGATTAAAACTTTATCTCCTTCTTTTGTTATTCCGTTCAGTTCAGGGTGATCAAATAGGAATCGAATCGCTGCATCCTTTATCTCATCATGTCTCTGTACATAAAGATCCGTGCCTCCGCCTACAAAATGTGCTTCCGGCATTTGCGCATATAATTCTCCGTCGGTTTTTGCGGCCAATGCCTGCAATCTTTTTTTTATGGAGAGGAAATAATCAGGCAGAATTGTCTTGTTAACAACAAACGCGGTGGCATCTTCATCTTTTTTATCCCTCATTATTTGAGCAATGCAGCTGCATGCTCTTTCAATCGATTTATAGCCTGTACATCTGCAGATGTTACCGTCCACGGCGGCAATGGCATGGTCCGGTGTTGCTTCCTTACCATTTAAACAAAATCCTGCGAGCGACATCACGAAACCAGGCGTGCAAAATCCGCACTGCGTAGCTCCTTCGTCAACCATTGCCTGCTGAATAGGATTTAGATGGCGTGAATGTTCAGTAGCGACTGACAAGGGAGCATCACTAACATTTATTCCTTCGATTGTTACAATATGTTTCCCATGTGCATTACCGAGCGGCACTAAGCAGCTGGTCATGGATTTATATTGTAATTCCCCGTTTTTTAATTCTCCTATCAACACAGTGCAAGCGCCACAATCGCCTTCACGACAACCGATTTTTGTTCCCATTAGATGACGATCATAACGAATAAAATCAAGCAACGCCATGCCCGGCTTGGCGTCAGTTGTGACCTCTTCGTCATTTAATATAAAATGTATCAAAATAAATTTTTCTTGCTTTAAAGTTAGTATAATTGGAAGAATGAATTCTCAAACCACAACAGAAGCAAAACGTGTTTGGTCTCAACAAAACAACCCAATATATTATCGGTTAATATCATTATAGATTTTATGCGAAGCGATGCTTGGTGGCGTTATCCACGCATTGAAAAATTCCTGTTTCCGGGTTGATTGTTGGGAGTGCTGGCCGTGGTATGTATTTGCCTTTTGCCAGCTAAATCGCTCATTCAGATCCTAATTCGTTCCATCATCATTATACTCGCCTGGTATTTTATAGTCGGACCTCTCTTTTCATGGATTTTAAAAAAGTGGCTGGTGAAAAAGCAATCAACATCAAGGAAGGAAATTCTCGAAGTGACAAGACTTTTGCCTTCGCTTAAGGTGGCGCTGAGTGAAAGCTGGAAGCTGTCTTCATCTGAAAAAGGAATAAAAAGAGTTATTCTTTGCTGCAAAGTGATTTTAGTATATGCCTTATACCGCTTCGCATGAGTGAAAGAAGTATTTACATACTAACTGGAAAAATTCAATCGGGAAAGACAACAGCATTAATGAAATGGGCGGCAAGCAGAAACGATGTTTTTGGGATTTTTACACCGGTTATAGATGGTAAGCGGTTTTTTATGGATGCTCACACACATGACCAATTTAAAATGGAAGCTGACAAGACCGAAAAAGAAGCTCTTTCAGTAGGCCGGTTTAATTTCAGCAAGGACTCCTTTGAAAGCAATTAAAACCATTCAGGATTCTATGAATGAAAAAGGATGCCTGATAATCGATGAAATTGGGCCGCTGGAATTAAGAAAGGAGGGATTTTATAAAGTAATAAAACAAAGCGTAAAGGATTACGCATCAGGATTAGTTCTTGTTGTAAGGAATGATCTTGTTGATAAAGTCATCGCATTCTTTGAATTGAAACAATCGAAAATAATTACGAAGGAGCAAATCGAGCAGCTATAAAAAACTTTGAAAAGCTTGGCGCTTGCTGTCCGGGAGAAAGGGAATGGAAAGAATTTCTTTAAGAATGGATTTGTCTCTTCCCTTTGAATAATAACATTCAACAAAATCCTGTACAGTTATATTATGCGGTGATTCCTCGGCAAGAGCAATTTGGTCGTTTACCTGCAAATCACCCTCTTCGACCACGCTGAAGTAAATTCCATTTTTCTTTTCGTTGATGAATCGTTCAATCATGTCGGTCAGCCCAAACCTGATGTTTATTTTCACGCACGGAAATCGTGGTTGGATTGCACGCAATTTAGCATTACCCACTTTATAAACACTCCCAATTCTTACTTCGTCATCTCTTAAACCATCTGTGGTCAGATTCTCGCCAAACAATCCATAATTCCAATCATCCCGTTGAAGAATTTTTTTCCAGTGATCATAATGGGAAATATCGTATGCATAAACGGCTTTGTTAATGCCTCCGTGAACTCGCGGATCAGCCTGTTCATCGCCTTCAATATTTGTCATTGAAACGTTAACCCGATAAGGAATTGGATTTTTGAATATGCTTGTGACCACCGTTTTTCCCTGCCATTGTTTTTGCTCTGGCCTCCCCACATTTAATGAAACAATTTTCATTTAGAAAAACAGGGTTAAGTTAAACACAAACGCCTCAATAATGAGGCGCCCAAATATCTATATAATCTATTTAATCCCGTAAATCCTAGTTCTCTTTATTCCGCTTCTGCCACTACTTCCTTCACTTCAGGAATCATTCTCTTCATCATTCCCTCAATACCGGCTTTTAATGTGATCATAGATGAAGGGCAACCACTGCAGCTTCCCTGCAACATTAAATTGACTACGCCGTCATCATAACTTCTGAATTGAATAGCGCCACCATCCATTTCGACGGCAGGACGAACATAATTGTCCAGCAGCTCTTTTATACGTTTAACCACATCGCTTTCATTGAGCTCGATTTCCTCACTGCTCTGTGGTTTCAAGGCAGCCAATTCTTCCTCATTTACTATTGGCTTTCCTTCCTCCAGGTATTGTTTCAAGAATTCGCGGACTGAAGGGATCACATCATTCCATTCCGTCTCTGGTGTTTTCGTCAGCGTCACAAAATTGCTTGCAATAAAAACAGCTTTTATAAACGGAAACCCAAATAATTCCGAAGCCAATAGCGACGGTGCAGCGGTTGATGCGTCAGGGAAATCAACACTTTTACCCGGATATAAAAGTTTATTTGCCACAAACTTCATTGTTTCAGGATTTGGTGTCATTTCCGTGTAAATGCTGATAATCGGATTACCTGTTTTGATCATGTTTGTTGATTTAATCGACCATTGCAAAAATAACAAGAATAAGCCATGAAAGTTTACGAAACCTCAAAGAGAGGGGGAGAAAATACCAAAGGAAAATGTAAACTTTAATAGTGCGCAATAGGATCCGCTGTTCCGTCAGGATCATTTTTTGCGGCGCCAGACGTGTTAATACTTCGTCCTTTTAACAACAATAAGCCGGCCATGTGAGGTGTGGCCATTGAAGTTCCGCTCATGTAAGCGTATTTTCCACCCATATAAGTCGACAGAATCTTAACTCCTGGAAGTGCGTAATCGACTACGTCGTTACCATAATTTGAAAAATTGGCGAAATTGTCAAGGCTGTCGACGGCCGATACGGTGAAGATGTTTGCGCCATTCGCTCTGCCTGGGGAGTAGTTCCTTGCCGGCTCTTTGTCATTTCCAGCGGCAATCGCAATGTAAATTCCTCTTGACGCGGTGTTTTGCACCTGCTGGTCCAAAATAGTCGAAACGCTATCTTCTCCCACACTCATATTCACTACATCTCCTGGACGACCGTTGGTATTCACATAGCCGAGGGCCTGGATAATAGAAGATAATTGGCCATTTCCCTCTTTATCTAAAACTTTTAATGAGACCAGCGTTGCACCGGAGGCTACGCCAAGGACACCGATAGTATTATTTTTTGCTCCGATGATACCAGCTACATGCGTGCCATGACCATTTTCATCATCAGCGGAAGTGACCCCTGCGATAAATGACTTGCTTTTTTCCTGGTCGACCGTCAAATCCGGGTGATCGAAATCAATACCTGTATCAATGATCCAGGCTGTTTTGCCAATCCCGTTTCCATAACCGACACGATTGACATTCCAGGTGATAAGACGCGGCTCTGCAACTGTAAAACATGCACTGAGCGCAACAATTCTGTCGGGTTCTATGGCTTCAACAGCTGTATCATTTTTCAATTTCATCAGTTCTGCTGGGGAAAGTCTTGCTACAAAGCCGCCTGGTTCCCCTTGGAAAATTGCTTCAACCGCAGCGGAGCTTATTTTATTTCTTTGAAGAACGTCTTCGCTTATCTGAGATATCCTTTGAGTAGACATTGCCCGCGCATCGAGTGAAGAAGATTTGTACACAATGATATATTTCCCTTCGATAATATCACCGGCTTTACTGCTTCGTGATGAAACGCAATCATCGGGGTTGCTGGTCGTTGAGCTTTGATTTTCCTTTTTGCAACTTAAAATAAGGGCGCAGGTCAGGGTGAGAAAAATAGTCTTCCTTAGGTGCATGGTAAAAATTAAGTCTTTCTATAACGCACTTTTCATGCCCTGGTATGATGAAAAAAAATGGTTTAACAGCGTTTTATAAAATGGAGGAAATAAGACGGCCGATAAATTAAAAACAATACTTCTTTTCTACTTCACGCTTTTTTATATTTGTTATTGCGCCATCGAAAAAACTGACGCAGTCCCGCAGGGTCATCACAACTTATTGCCATCTTAGCTCAGCTGGTAGAGCAGCTGTTTCGTAAATAGCAGGTCGTGGGTTCGAGTCCCGTAGATGGCTCTTCTGATTGATGACCTGCGGGATTTTTAAGTGTGAGCTGAAGACTCATTCTGTTGGCAACTCATTTTTTACAATAGTATTTTTTCTAAGATAAAATTGCTCCAATATATTTTCTTCCTTGTAAATCAAAGCCTGAAACTCATTTTTGCGATTTCCGGCCTCAGGTTCACAGGGTCATAATGCTTAATATCGCCGTATGTCAAATGCCAATACATTTGATCATACATGACATACAATTTCTTTTCTTTTTCACCGCGACGAATATTTTCCTCAATTACCAAATCACAAATCGCTTCCAACTCCTGCTTGCGAAAAGTAGTGCCAGTGGGGTTTTGTGGCGAGCACAAAGAAATGAGTGTCGCCTGCTTTATGTGAGGCTGAATGCCCGTTGCGGAAAGCATGAAATTATTTTCTGCTGTCGCTTCCACTACCACGTGTTCTCCACCAATAAAATGTGTATAATGATTATTATTCCAGGAAGGAACAGCATAAATGATTTTGTCACCTTTATCACAAATAGCCCGGTACACAGCATAGATCAGGGGACGGCCACCGGAAGCCACTAAAATTTCGTTGGGTCCGTAATCTAGTCCCTCCATTTCTTTTATGAAAGTGGTAATAGCCTCTCTTAAATCAAGGTTGCCTTCAGCAGCAGGATAGTTTGTAAAATGTCTTCTGTATGCGTCAATGATTTCATCCTCTAGTTCTTTTGGAATGGGAAAGATAGCAGGATCAAAATCCCCAACAGTAAAATTATAAATGCGTTGGCCCTGGCGGATTTTTTCACGGATCTCTCCTCCAAGCTTTACGATTTCAGAGCCGATCAAGGTTTCAGAAAGATTTGACAACTTCATATTGCAAAAATAAGTCTACAGGGTAAAACACTCTTGTGGTGAAATTAAAAAGGTCACCCGAAAGTGACCTTTTTATATATAGGATATGAATTAAAAATTAATGCTTGCCATGACCTTTTCCATTTCCACCACCGTTGCCACGTCCATTACCTGGTCCTCCTCCCTTGACAACTCCTCTGTTTCCATTATACTTTGGATGTCCTTTTACCACATAATATTTCGACTCATTGCTATTGCGAATAATTATCTGGTCATGTCTTCCGCGGTACGGAGCATATCTTGTACGGTACACGCTTGCATGTAAATACGGTCTCGGTTCATTGATCACAACTTTATAACCAGAATACAGATCATAACTGCGATATCTCACCGGTAAATATGCTGAAAAAATCCACCGACTTCCCGACAAATAGATATATTGATGGCGAGGCACATAGTAGTAAACATCAATGTCGGGGAGATAATAATAATCTACATAATCATATCCCACTGGCCCCCATACTGGCTGGGCTCCAATATTAATATTAACTCCAACGCTGACCTGCGATTGAACTTTTTGTGTAATAATAACAAACGCGAATAAAACGGCTGCTATTAAAAAGAGTCTTTTCATAGTTGTTTGATTTTGACAAAACTGTATTTCCCAAAGACGGTGCCAAAGGAAACCAAGAAATCGCAAAAATGAGTTTCAGGCTTTGATTTACAAGGAAGAAAATATATTGGAGCAATTTTATCTTAGAAAAAATACTATTGTAAAAAATGAGTTGCCA
>JGI24806J26614_1000738_pt1 | contig 10887 bp, 9 predicted proteins | sample Kansoi200umMDA_FD_26614 | JGI IMG/M metagenome (IMG submission 26614) | reverse complement strand
TTTTTTTCGTGCAGCATAAGATCAACAGGAATGGTAATCTTTCCAGCTTGCTTGTTGTACAATAATAATAACGGGTGATATGCTTCGTGAAGATTGATTTGTGCCTTATCAACGATCATGGGGAACTGGCCGTTGATATCAAGTGCCAGCTTTGCTTTTCCACGAATGAAATCAAATTCGCCCAAGACATCATGATAGGATTTCAGCAAATCAGCATATACTGATAATTTTCCAGTCAACTCGCGGAGAATGCGATAGACCTCGCGACCCTCATCATTCTCCAAAGCAAAAATCTCGTTGTTGATACCGATTGTTTCCTCTGGTTCTATATATGATGTTCTCCTTGTATCGCTCTCTCCATGTAAAATTCCTTTCACCTGGCGTTTGTGTTCGGCATAAAGGGCAACCACCCTTCTTCCATTCAGAAATGATTCTTCAATATCCGCAATGTAGCCTGCCTTATTAAGTTTACTGAGAATTTTTTCAAATAGCCTGCGTAATTCAGACCGTTTCCTGTAGAGACTCATTCTTATCCTGCTCAATTCTTCAGATGCGTTGTCACGAACCACGCCATTTTCGTCAAGGATCTCATCAATCAATTGAAGGATTTTTTTTTCGCAATGCGTGTGTTGAATCACCTTAGATAAACCTGGATAAGCAGTTTTTCTTTCCTGGTCGAACCATTTGAAGACTGACTGCATACTCTCAGCCAATTTGCGGATCTGTAAGAATTGTTCTCCGCTCAATACAGCTCCTGGAATCTGCAACAACCTGATCTCACGGGAAAGATTCAAGGCCAGATCATTTGGAAAATATTGTCCCTGCTGAAGTAACAACTTGTATTCATGAGACTGCTGTAGCTCCAGTTGAATAAAATCAATACGGGTGTGTATGCGAAGCTCACTCACTTTTGTTTTTGCATAGTCCGTCTTGCAGTGATCTGACAATAAAGTCATCACTCGCTCAAACTCCAATTGGCCCAGCGCCGATTCAGGAAAAAATTTCATACACTAATTACGCCCATAATAAGGGCACAAAAATAAAGTTTAAGCACCAAGAACTCTTAGCTGACAGAAGAATCCTCTTTTGCTACCTGGTTTTATCCTTCGGCAGGAAAACATAGACCACCAATATCGTCTCGGAAGCGATGAATGAAAGTATTGCTGATGAAAGGAAATAAGATGAAACGCTAAAAGATGAAAAAAACAGTTTCTCCTCCAGGACCCACGCCCAGCAAAGGAGCATGGTTGCAAGCGCAAAGAAGGCAATATGCAAAATGCATAACCATTGATTTAATTTACCTCGCGTATTTCCTTTTATTTTATAGAGGATATAATTAATATCAGAAAGAAACAAACAAAAGACGGCAACATATACGGCAGTAATAATGTAATACGTATCATGAAAATGAATATCTATTGTCAAGTTCCGATATATCGTCACCGAAAGGACAAACAATAAGGCCATTAATATGACTATCCCGAAAAACAGTTTCTTAATGCTCATGAGTTGTTACTGTTTGCTGATTCAATTTTCAATTCCTTCCACCCGGTTGCCGGATCCAATTCACGGTTAAATATAATCTCAGTATCGGTAGCAATGATAATCTCAGCCGTTGTGTAGATTATACACCCTGGCAGCAAATGACCTCCAATGGTTTGGCCCAAACGATCGCCAATGCAAATATGCAAATGAGAACCTCCTCTACCCAATGTCCCAGCAAGACTCAGGATCTCAAAATGACCTTCCCCTAAGCTGCCTTCCCCTTGGTTAGCGAATCGAATATGATACTGGGTAAGACTACCAACGCAGCTCATAATCCAGGCGGCCCGGAGTTGATAATCATTGGAAAGTTTTTCCAATGCCAGTTTCAGGTCGGTACCTGGCAACAAACGAAATGCATAGGTCTTGAAAGCCATAGCAGGATTTGTGGTTGTTTGATTTAATTGCCAGACTTCATAAACATAATTAAATTTAGTCTATACTTCGGCCCGATTTCGTAAGGCGGTTAATGAACTCTTAAAATACCAGGGCACTAAATCACTTTAGCAAATCTGGCCGTATATCTGATCTAATTTGCATCAAAATGCGCAGTATGCACAGCAGACAGTTGCTAACACTTACAGGTTTTGGAGTTACCTCAATAATTCTAGCATTTATAATTTTTTCACCCTCCTGCGCACAGCGGGAGAATCCAAATAGATCTATGGCATTAACAAATTCTATTGCCAATCCTAACTCGTCCTTAGCGGAGAAGATAACGGGAAACGAAAACCTTGATACGGCCACATTTGGTACCGGCTGTTTCTGGTGCACCGAGGCCATCTTCCAGCAATTGAAAGGAGTTAAGAAAGTAACGTCAGGTTATTCTGGTGGTCATGTCGATAATCCAACATATAAAGAAGTTTGCACTGGTTTGACTGGTCATGCAGAAGTGATCCAAATCCTGTATGATCCCAAGGTCATAACTTTTGATGAACTCTTACAGGTGTTTTGGCAAACGCATGATCCTACTACCTTAAACAGGCAGGGAAATGACGTGGGCACGCAATACAGGTCTGCCATTTTTTACCAGAATGAAGAACAAAGAAAAATCGCCGAGGGATATAAGAAAGAACTTAATGAGAAGAAGGTTTTTGACAATCCCATTGTAACTGAAATCTCTCCTTTAAAGTCGTTCTATCCAGCCGAAGATTATCACCAGAATTATTACAACAATAATGGCGACCAGCCTTATTGCAGTTACGTGATCCGTCCAAAACTGGAGAAGTTCGAAAAGGTATTTAAGGATAAACTGAAAAAATAATCCCGACTCGGAGGAGTCGGGACGAGGAACGTATATAGCACTGTCCTATTACTATTGGTTGGCGAAAGCAATTAGGTATCGACTCACTCTCTAGGAGAATCCAAACTTCACGAGTACATAAAGTACCACCACCAGAATAAACACCAAGGTCCTCTTACCGGCCTGCCCCGGGGTACTCTTACTTTTAATTTTCATGGCTCACAATTGGGTTACGAATATTGAATCTCGATGTCTTCTTATGGGTTCAGATCCTGCCTTTTATGGTCCTAATCATCTTCGGAAAATACCATCCAATTGTAAATCTACCACGTAGGTCCCGTATATGCAATACCCCTATAGTGGTATAAGGGTTTCCCCTTATTAAGTGGTTACAAATCAATGGTTTCAACCAATAATTATTTTTTAAAAACTTTCCTTAATTCTAGCAGATTAAGGCCATTTGGAATGAAGTTTTGAAGATCAGGATTGACCAGTCTAATTACCTCGTCATACCATAGTGGAACCACCGGCGCGTCATGGATAAGAATGCTATCCAGCTGTTGGTATAAAACAAGGCGCGAGGCATCATTTTCTTCAAGTAGAGCCCGCTCGTATAGCATATCAAACTCCGCATTTTTATAGCGGGTATAATTAGGGGGAGCGGGGTTTTTTGAATAAAAGCAACTGAGGTAGTTCTCGGCATCGGGGTAGTCTGCAATCCAGCTACCTCTGAAAAATAAGGCCTGTGATTTGGCCGTTTGCTCCAATAGGAAGCTTTTCTGTACGGTTTCCACCTGGATCTTCAGCCCTATATTCTCCAGCTCCCTGGCAATAAAACTCGCAAGGTCGGCATAGATAGGAACGGTAAGCAGCTTGATCGGTGGAAGGCCCTTCCCTTCCGGAAAACCTGCTTCTGCCAGCAATTCTTTCGCTTTGGCGGGATCGTAATGATATCCTCTTACAACGGAAGAATCGAATGATGGTAATCCAGCTGGAACGAAACCGCTCTCGGCTGGTATGCCAATGGAGTTACGCAGGTACAGCATCATCTTTCTCCTGTCGAAACCATAATTGATAGCCTGCCTGATTTTCGAGAAACGCAATGGTGATTGCTGTACAATTTCGTTTTGAGAATCCACCAATATGCCAAGATATTCTGTGTTGAGATAAGGATGTTTGGAGAGGATAATCCTGCCCTTCCAATCGCTTCTCAGTTCTCCTTTTTTTGTTAGCACTTCATCTTTGAATGACGACTCGATATCATTGATAAAATCCAACTGGTCCTGTCGAAACAGCAAGAACTCTGTTGCTTTGTTGTCGTAGAAAGTCGTTTTAATTGCGTCGAGATATGGAAGTCTTTGCCCGGTGGAATCTTTCTCAAAATAATTTTCATTCTTCAAAAGCACCAAGGCTTCGCCCTCCTCCCATTCCTTGAATTTAAATGGTCCCGTTCCGCAGGGATGGTTTCGAAAATCCTTTTTATAAAACTGAACCACCTCTTTAGGTACAATCGAACAATATTGCATGCTCAACAAGCCCAGCACGGGCGTAAAAGGACGAATAAGCTTTAGTTGAAATGTGGAATCGTCGATTGCTGTAAATCCATTCACGCTATCCACACGATTATTAAATATCCAGGCGCCACTACTGGAGGTTGATGGATCAATTATCCTTTTGAAACTGTACTCAATATCAGCCGCCACCATTTTTCTTCCCTTCCCTCCGGGAAACGCAGGATTATCGTGGAAATAGACATCATCCCTGAGATGAAATGTATAAGTGATTCTATCTGCGGTAACATCCCAACGGTAGGCAAGCGAAGGGACGATATTCAATTCGTTGTTTGTTTCAACCAGTGTGTTGTAGATCTGGTGCACTGCCCAGATGATGGATTGATTCTTGGCAAAAGCAGGATCGAGTGTTGCGATGCCTGTAGTTTCATTATACCGAAAAACTTGCTTATTGTTTTCTTGTTTCTCATTGCATGAAACCAAAATGCTAAAAAACACAATGAGTACGACAGGAAGCAACCGCTCAACATATTTGTCAGTCCTCATTGAAAATTTGTTAATTGGTGCATTTTTGAAATTTGTGATTTGGTATTTCCTTTGTGATTTGCAATTTGGCAATTCCTTGGGATTTGTAGTTTGTTATTTGGTGCTTATTATTAAATTTAGCCATTCAAAATAAACCATTGTGCGAAATAATAAGGTTCCACTCTTTCCATTACTCATTTTTAATTTTTCTTTAATCCTGCCCGCAACTTCGTGCGCGCAGCCACTTAGTGGAAGTAAGAAATTAACACACCAGGATACCTTAAGAGGAAGCATCACGCCGGAACGCGCATGGTGGGACGTACTTCGATATGATCTTTCGGTAACTCCCAATTATGAAAAAAAGAGCATCCAGGGAATTTGCAAGATTACCTTTAAAATCAAAAAAGACGAGAAGAACCTTGCCAAGAACATAAACGCGTATTTCGGCAAGGAATTAAATATGCAGATTGACTTGCAGAAACCATTGGAGATCGACAGCATCATTTACAATATTCATACGGCTGTGGGAAGTCATTCCCAAGTCAGACTTGGAGAAGCAATACCAAGGAGTATTCAATTTAGTAGGGTAGGTGATAATGTTTATTATGTGAAGATGCCGGGATATGAATTGGCAATCGCTGATAAAAAGATCGATTCTATAATTATTTATTACACTGGAAAACCAACAGAGGCAATTCGTCCTCCCTGGGACGGTGGATGGATCTGGAAGAAAGATGAGAAAGGAAGGCCTTGGATGAGTGTTGCCTGCCAGGGAACCGGTGCCAGTGTTTGGTATCCATGTAAAGATCACCAGAGTGATGAACCCGACANTGGAGCCTCACTAAGTATAACGGTCCCCGATACACTCACGGCTGTTGGTAATGGAAGATTGAAAGAAAAAAAGATGAATGCAGATGGGACTGCAACCTTTACGTGGACTGTTGTGAATCCAATCAACAATTACAATATTATTCCTTACATCGGGAAGTACGTAACATGGCATGAGGACTATATGGGAGAAAAAGGAAAACTGGACCTCGACTATTGGGTATTGGATTATGATCTTGAAAAAGCGAAACAACAATTCACCCAAACGCCCGGCATGATCAAGTGCCTGGAACATTGGTTTGGGCCTTATCCATTTTATGAGGACGGTTACAAACTGGTGGAATCCCCACACCTCGGCATGGAACACCAGAGTGCCGTTGCATATGGAAATAGATTTCGAAATGGATATTTAGGTAAGGATCTTTCAGGTAGTGGTTGGGGTGAAAAATGGGACTTCATCATCTTGCACGAAAGCGCACATGAGTGGTTTGCCAATAGCATCACCACAAAGGATATCGCTGATATGTGGGTGCATGAGAGCTTCGCTAACTACTCCGAGACTCTCTACACAGAATGTTTATTTGGCAAGGATGCCGGGGTTGACTATGTAGCTGGGATACGGAAACTCATACAGAATGATATCCCCATCATAGGGCCTTATAATGTAAACAAGGAAGGCAGTGGGGATATGTATTATAAAGGCGGCAACCTTTTGCATACTATCAGGGCAGCGATTGGAGATGATGAGAAATTCAGGGAGGTATTGAGAGGATTGAATAAAGATTTTTACCACAAGACAGTTACCACTAAGGACATTGAGAATTACATCAGCCAGAAATCAGGGATCAATTTTTCAAAGACATTCGATCAATATTTGAGGAAAACTCAAATACCTACATTAGAATATTATTTCATTGCTGACAATAAAAACAAATCAAAGCTTCGATTGTACTATCGCTGGATCGATTGTGTAAAAGACTTTGATATGCCGGTCAGGGTAAACCTGTCAAAATCGGAACAGGTCCTAATTAAACCGATCGAGGAAGAATGGAAATCAGTTGCGACCAATCTCAGTACGCCGACTGATCCAGACCAATTACCTGATATCAGGAATCGGTCTTTCTATATCAAATGGATTGAGAATCGGAAAATCGTTCCTTCAGGTAAGCATGTACGAGACTAAAGTCTCGTAAATCTCAAATGACAAATAACAAACCCCAAGGAAATCCCAAATATCAAGCACCAAATAAATTTCAAATCACAAGTCAAAATTAGTTGGTGCTTAGTTGTATTTTGAAATTTGATGCTTCCCTGTGAGTTGGGATTTGGTGCTTCCTTGAGATTTGAAATTTGCTGCTTCCCTGTAATTTGAATTTGGTGTTCCTTGTTATTTGAGATTTGTTATTTGATATTTGCTTATGAGTACTATTCGCCGGCAGAGCATCGTCTCTTCTGTTCTCATCTATCTTGGCTTTGTCTTCGGCGCCATCAACACTTATCTCTTTACCAAGGAAGGAATATTCACTCCGGAGCAATATGGGCTTACGAGGGCGATCATGATCACTGCCAATTTTTTCTATGGCTTCGCGAGTTTGGGAGCGATCAATGTCATTTACAAATTCTTTCCCTATTATAGAGACAATCAAAAAGATGAAGAAAATGATCTTTTAGGGATCTGTCTCGTCACAGGATTGATCGGTTTCGTCCTTACTGCTTTTTCTGGTTATGTGTTTGAACCATTAGTGATTCGCAAATTCTCTAATAACTCTCCTGCTCTCGTCAAATACTATTTCTGGGTATTCCCCTTCCTTTTCTTCTATCTTTTTTTCTCGCTGCTGGAAGCGTATGCCTGGAGTTTAAAAAAAACAGTCCTATCCAACTTCTTAAAAGAGGCGGGATTCAGGCTTTCGACCACATTGATCATCGTTCTTTTCATTATCGGCGCAATCAATTTCGATCTTTTTATTCGTCTCTTTTCTTTCCTGTACGCTATTAGCCTCATAGCACTACTACTCTATCTCATCTCGATAAAGAAATTCCATGTTACACTAAAGAGAAGCAGGGTTACCAGGAAATTCTGGAAAAAGATGATCACCCTGGCTGCATTTGTGTATACCGGGAATGTAGTGGTGATAGCGGCTCAGACTGTGGATAGTTTTTCAATTATGAGTTTTGTTCCGGGAGCGCTTCAGATGCTTGGAGTTTTTGATCTAAGTCAATACATGTGCAGCATCATAAGTGTACCACAACGAAGCGTGATTTCGATAAGCGTGGGTTATCTCTCTGATGCATGGAAAAATAAAGACCTCGAGACCATTCAACGAATCTATTCGCGAAGCAGTTTAAACCTTCTGATGGTTTCTATGTTCATCTTTTCTTTGATATGGCTGAGTTATGATCGCGCAATTGTTACCTTAAATCTAAATCCCATTTATTCGGCTGGAAAATGGGTGGTGTTTATTCTGGGCATGAAGTATATCATTGATATGGGAACTGGCTTAAATGCTCAAATCATCGCCACCTCCACCTATTGGCGCTTTGAATTTTTTTGTGGTATCCTGCTGCTTTCACTCGCCGTTCCATTGAATATTATACTCGTGAAAAAAATCGGAATTGTAGGCGCAGCCTATTCCAATCTCATCGCCTTCTCCATCTATAACCTGATACGATTGTATTTCTTATGGGCAAAATTCAAACTGATGCCTTTCAGCATCAGAACATTTTATGTGATACTGCACGCAGTAGCGTGTTACTTCATTTGTTATTTCCTCTTTGGAAAAATTAGCGGGTGGGTGGGTCTCATCCTCACCGGCGTTAGTTTTACGACAATTTTTGTCCTGAGCGCATTCTATTTCAAATTGTCGCCAGATCTTCAACCTGTTTGGGAAACGATCAAGAAAAGAATAAATAGGATGAGGGGGTGAGAATGGTGAGTGGTGAATGGTGAATCGTGAATTGGGATTGCCCGCCGAAGCTTTAGCGAAGGCGGGAATCGTGAATTGCTAGTTATCCTTTCACGCGGCCTGATCCCACATAGCGTTTCCTGAAATATTCTTCATCAAGATCGCTGATCATAACACCTCCGGAGGATGCTGCATGTATGAATTTATTATTACGCAGATAAACGCCAACATGCGAAACTGATTTGCTTTTCCCCCTGGTATGAAAGAAAACAAGGTCACCTTCTTCAAGTTCTGCCTTCTTTATACGATCGCTTTGAGAGTACTGTTCTTTCGAAGTACGGGGAATACCAATGCCATATAAGGAAAGCATGAAAGACTGGACAAATGCAGAGCAATCCACACCATCCTTATCATCTCCTCCATAGCGATATTTTGTCCCATACCAATCGTCGATAAATTGAATGAGTTTATCATTATTCAATTCTTCAACGGGAGCATTCATCAGGATGGCATATTTCAGCAGGATAGGCGAGGCAAATTCAATACTTGATTTATCGGCGGTTGCAACACCGGCTCCATTTTCCTTCTTCAATGGTGGTGTTTCAATGGTTCCATTGCTTTTAACGGGCTTGATGGAAATATTCTCAATAAATTCGGGTGAACCGGGTTGTTTTTTGGAATGAGTAGATACGGAAGGCGTTACAGCTGATGAAGAAGTTTTCATCGTTCTGCAGCTAGTTCCAATAATGACTATAGCCAATAAGAAGGTCAGGTACCGCATTAAATAAGGTTTTTATGAGATTTGGCTAGCGGGCTCAAAATAGCAAACACTTTGCCAAAACGCAAGAGGTAGGTGATTTATTACTTCTAAAAGGCCGTTGGCCATTAGCCATTAGCTATTGGCCAGCAGTCGATAGATTTGGAGAGATACATGTATTAGGATTCGATTAACATCTGGGGCTGTGCGCATTGTCCATTTGTTGGGGATAAATGGCTTGAGATTTAATTGAATAGTATCTGCTCATTGTTGAAATTTGGAGTTCGTTCTTGATTAGCCATTAGCCTTCAGCCATCGGCTAACTGCCAACAGCAAATAGCCAATGGCCAACGACAAATAAGCATCTGGAATCATCAGAAACTATGAAATTCTCACATCTACACTGTCATACTCAATTCTCCCTCCTCGATGGAGCTGCCTCTATACAGGGTCTATATAAGAAAGCAGTAAAGGAAAATATGCCTGCTATTGCCATTACTGATCACGGCAATATGTTTGGCGTGTTTGAATTTGTTGCAGAAGCCTACAAACATAAGAACGAAGACGGCACCATAAAAGTAAAGCCCATTGTTGGCTGTGAATTCTATGTAGTGAAGGATCGTCACCAGAAGACATTTACCAAAGACCAGAAAGACGAACGATATCACCAGGTGCTATTGGCGAAAAACAAAACAGGATATCAGAACCTGATCAAATTAACTTCACTTGGTTTCATTGAGGGATATTACAGCAAATACCCGCGGGTAGATAAAGAACTAATTGAAAAATACCATGAAGGACTTATCGCCACCACTTGTTGCATTGGTGCATACGTTCCACAGGCAATTCTTCATGAAGGAGATGAGAAAGTATCCGGCAAAACCCATTGTCTTTACAGTGAATAATTCGAAGTCTATTCGTTCCTGTAGTTCCGGAGTAATATCCGCGTATCGCTGCTTTGCACCTTCATGCGTAATATGCTTCAGGTATTCCCATTGATTCAGGTTGCTATCTTCATGCACCTGGAATTCCTTGGGCACAGGGAACGCGGGAAGCAAGATATCTTTCTTTAGATTGAGAACTTCTACTTTATCTGCAACAAGATTCGTGTTGTCTATAGCCTGCGGTACATCAAAGAAGAGATTAGTCATCTCTTCACCGGTCTTGAAATAAAATTGGTTATTGGGAAATTTGAATCGCCTGTCTTTCAGGTGAACATCATCGTTCACAAAATCATCATAGCCCGGAGTACTTTTCTTCTCGCCGGTATTGATACAAAGAAGAATATCATGCGCATTGTAGTCGTCCTGGTCTATGTAATGACTATCATTGGTAGCAATAACAGGAACATTGTACTTTTTTGAAAATTTCAGGAGCTGTTGATTGACCCTTTCCTGCTCGGGGATATTATGCCGTTGGAGTTCTATAAAATAGTCGTCTCCAAAAAGATCGAGCCACCATTTGAATTCCTGTTCCGCTTTCTCATCTCCTTCATGAAGAATTGCCTGTGGAACGTATGCACCAATGCAACAAGTGGTGGCGATAAGTCCTTCATGGTATTTTTCAATTAGTTCTTTA
>JGI24806J26614_1000737_pt1 | contig 10891 bp, 6 predicted proteins | sample Kansoi200umMDA_FD_26614 | JGI IMG/M metagenome (IMG submission 26614) | reverse complement strand
AGGATCGTATACAATTGATATGGAGAATAAAAAATATACAAACCTTAGAATAACACAACCGGAACAATTTTTCGTGTCAAGGTCAGGACTTAATTTAGATGTTTTTCCTATTCCTAATAATCCTCCTGATTTATCAATGACTTTCATTTCTGCAAGGTCTTTTGATTTTCCAACTATATAATACGCAGTATGTAATGCTTCGGTTTGTGATGCTATGTATGTGGATTTTGAATCATTGCTTTTCGTAAGAGTATCAACTGCGGTTTGTAATTGAATTACCTGTATTCTAAGCTCATCCAATCTTCCATTTAATGCTTCGGATTCAGAATTTTTTTGCAGTATCTGTTCATTCAGATCTTTGATCATTTTTTGAAATGCGCCAATTCTGTTCGTGGATCTTTTTAGTTTAGCACTTAATTCTTCAATTTTTAATCTGTTTTGTTCTATTATATTATTAATGTTATTTATTTCCTCATTAATTTCATCTTTTACATTTTTTTTGAATTCGCCTTTCTGATTGGTTACCTTCAATGATACAAGATTTTGTTTTATAGAAACAGAATCCAGATTTTTTTGAACTTCAGAGAAAGATGTCAGCAGATCATTGATCGTAGAATCTCTCGCATTAAGAATATAACTTAATGAATCCATTTTGCTGCTTACCTTTTTATCTTCTGCTTCATGATTATTACATGCTGTTAATAGTATTGATATAAAAGCACCTAGAATGAACAAATTGTTTCTCATTTTTAGAATTTTTAGATTGTTGTTATCAAATGATTTTAAAATTCATACCAATTTTTTGTTCTTAGTATATAGATACGGTTAGCGTAAGTATCAATACTTATTCTTTGTTTTGACTCTTTTGTATGAGGAATTGATTTCCCTAAATGTATTTTTAGCATTTAAGTAGATTTTGACGGTATGATTTTTTGATAGTATTTAAAGGATCTAAAATTTTATACTATGAAAAAAATAATTGTAATATGTGCAGTCTTATTTTTTACATGTTCATTAAATGCACAGGTAAAAAAAGATACAGTGAAATTGGATAGTTCTCAAATTGAGAAAATAAAGAAAATGCCGATGGATACAATTCATAATAAAATGCCAACTAAACCGGTATTGCCTGAAGAACAACGAAAAGGAGGTTCGACAACGACACCAATTCATCCTTACCGAAAAGGAAAATAGGATATATAAAAAGCCTAACATTGTTTAATAATGTTAGGCTTTTATTCAATAAGAAAATATTTTAAACTGTTTGAGCAGAATCCCTTAATTCTTTGATTTTATCATGTGATTGTTGGATGCTATTTTTTTGACGAATAATAATTCCTCTTGATTCCATTAATAATTCATCCGACTTTAATACATCTTCATATGCTTCCAAAGCAGCATCTTCTCCTGCTTCACAAGAAGCAATAATTGTTTTTCTGTCTTTTCCGGTTAAAGCAGCTTTAATATCCATCCATGCTCGAAAAACTTTCCCGGATGTAGTTGTTCCCTCTGCAGGACTTCCGCCTTGATTCACAACTTCACGCACTAATTCATTTTTATATTTACGGCTTTCGTTAGCTATGCTTGTGAAAAGTGATTTTAATTGCTCGTCTTCTGTTTCTTTTGCAGCTCGCTCATAGCCCTCAATGCGGTCATGATTTATTATGATCAGATCATTAATTAATGAAACTGTTTTTTTGTTGATTGTTTCCATTTCGTATAATTGTTTAGGTATTTATACTTAATATAAATGTTTGTGCCAGGCATTTAACTATTGATATTTTGTAAATATTTCTATTCTAATTTTTAAGAATAATATTTTTATCATGACGGGCATTGCGATCAATTTTTTTGTCTTCTTTATTGTGATTGTACTTTTCATCGCAAGTCATTGCATGATCTAGATTCGCTCTCAGAGAAGGCAGCATCTTACCGGCCCAGGTTTTAATTTCATAGTCCTCTGCATCTGTTGACATCTTTTCAAATTTGTCAACTGCATCTTTGTGCGCATCGACCATCATTTTACAATACTGACTATCAAAATCATCTCCTGTTTTATTTTTTAATTTATTGTAATCATCGGTCGCATCATTTGTCATTTCTGTTGGAATGGTTATCATTTTTTTTGCCGCCAATGCTTCCAATTCTTTCATAGCTTTTGAATGATCCTCTTCCATCATTTTTCCGAGTTCTTTAACATCTTTGGCTTTTGCCTGACTCTGTGCAAGCTTGCCAAGATTAATTTCTTCGATATTCATTTCAGCAGCATCAACAACAAACTGGGCTTCCTTTTCTTTAACCTTATTAAATTTTGCCTCATTATGTTCTTCGGCAATTTTTTTTGGATCGTCAGAATTCGGATTTTTTGTTTCAGTATTACAAGCTGCAATACTTATGCATGTGGCAAACGCTGTTAATAACGTTGTTCTGAAGATTTTGGTTTCTATTTTCTTATTCATGATTTTTATATTTTAGTTTTACTTATTAATATAAAAATATGCCATTCTAAAAAGGATATCCGATCGCCACGTTCAGGATTAAATTTTCGCTTCTCCAGGTAGGGTTGCCAAGACTAATTTCATTTGCCACCCATCTGTGGCCTTCTTCAAGCCATGGTTTTCTTAGAGGGGCCGCAAGATCAAATCGCAGGATAAAAAAAGATATATCTATCCTTAAGCCGATCCCCGCTCCAACAGCGATCTCATCATAAACAGTAGAAAAGTTAAATGGCCTTACTGTATTAGCAGGATTCGATTTTAATAACCAGATGTTTCCTGCATCCGCAAAGATGGCGCCTTTAAAATATCGAAATATATTAAATCTGTATTCCGCATTTCCTTCTAATTTAATATCACCTCCTAATTGTAAAAATCCTTTATTATCTGCATTTTGATGATAGCTGCCGGGTCCTACAGAATTAATATGAAAAGCTCTTAAGCTGTTTGGACCGCCACTGAAAAATTGTTTTATATAGGGTAGGGTAGAAGAATTTCCATAAGGTTTACCAACGCCTGCAAAAATTCTTAATGCTAATTTATTTTTATCAATAAAATTATAATAAGCACGTCCATCAACACTTATCTTCGCGTACTGGGAATATATGGAGCCGATAACAGTGGAAGGGTTTTCAGATGATATTTTTGCTCCTGTTGCCATTTTAAATAATGAAAAACTATTTCCTGCGACTTCTGTTGCTAAATGAAAAAAGAATTGCATCTTTTTTTCCGCAATAACCTGCTCGTTATAAGTATAGGAATAACTTCCTCCTGCTATGAATTGCTCCTGATAACTCTTTTTCAAAAAAGGGTTTGCCTCCAATAGATCATTGAATGCCGCTGATTTATTTGAAAGTGATGTATAGCTTACACTAATCGGATTCAATTCATGCTCCTTTTTTATATCTTCTTTCCACTTAAAACCATATATAAATTGAAATGTTCTCATGTCAAAATAGCTCACTCTTTTCAGGTAATTATACGATAGCGAGATCCGTGTTTTAGGAACATACATACTACTTGTCCGCATGATTTTAAACGGCACAAGGAAGCGTGGAAAATATAACTCAATCTGTGGATTCAGGGTATATGCATAAAGATTTTTATTTTTGCCGGTTAACTGTGCCTCATACGATCCGGCCATATTAAGACTCAATAATTCGGCGCCGTTAAAAGTATTTCTGTTTTGAAAATTTAAATTTATTTGCGGACCTGTATAATTGTTTGATTTTGAAACAACATCTAATTCAGCTCTAATAGTTCTTTTGGGCATTGGTGTCATCAAAATAGTAACATCTAAAAAGCCGGATGCAGAAGTGTCACTATCGGAAAATTTTATACGTACAAACTTGAAATTACCCATCGACATTAACCTGTTAAGTGTTATGTTATGATTCTTTCTTGAATAGGTTTCATGCTTTCTTAAGTAAACCGATCTCATAATAACTTTAGGAACAATTCTCATGTCTTCCTCACTTCCTATAAAAATCGCGTTTTCAAATTTCGTTGTATCCTTTTTTTGTGAATTAAGATTCTCATTATTTAATGAATATTCCTGATCGATATAAACATTGTTAATTCGGTATACCGATAGGGCATTTTTTGGAATACTGTCTTTTAAGGTCAGCTTAAGAGCGACATTATGCTTTGTTTCTGATGTATCAGCTTTAAACAGCAGATAATCCGGATTGAAAAAAAAGTATCCACTATTCTTTAATGATTCATCAATTCTTAAACGTTCAGTTTTTAATTTATCAAGATTGTAATCATAACCGGGTTTAATTAATGATTTTTCACTTTCTAAAATAATTTTCCGTTTTAAACTATCATCACTAATTGAATAGATTACTCCTTCAATTGTATATGGACTATGAATATGACTTATATAAATGATCTTAGAGCTACGCTTTTTTTCGACAACCCTGAATTCAGAAAAACTTTTAAAAATTCCGATGTTAAATAATTTAGCATCAATGATCGCGGTGGTTGCGCCTGGCTTTACACTGCTCATCAGCACCGGTGCTTCGCCTGTTTTTTGCAGCCATTTTTTAAATTTAGTTTTTGGATCCGGTCCGGCTTTCAAATACATCCAAACTTTAGGGCGCATCCCTAAAAATTTTCTATTGGGTTGTGGTCTAATGCCTGACTCAATTGTTTTTTTTATGAAACTTTTCTTTTTCTTACTTATTTTATCATTTGATTCCAGCTTAACTTCGGCTCCGGTATAAAGTCTTTCACCTGGAGGTAAATGTCTTGTGCCACTGCAACCGGCAATGAAAAAGCAAAATATAATAAGAATGAATTTATTAAGGATTGACCGTTTCATTTGTTTTTTCATTTTTAGATGGATCGATATCTACATCTTTAGTTGTGTTATCTTTATCTTTATCCTGAGTTTTATTTTTGCGTCTTCTGAAGATCTCTTTCCATTTATTAAAATCACGAACATAAAGAACTCCCGCTCCGGTTTCAACCAATTGTCCTTCGATCGCCCCTTCATATTGATTATGCCGGAAACCTTTTAATCGGTAACGTCCATCCTTGGTTATTTTATATTCCAAAGTAACATCACTTGTAATATCGCTTGCAGAATTTTGTTTCGCCTTTTCACCTTCCACATCAACTGATCCGCCAACCTGAACTGTTAACCGTTCATTAAATAATTGTTTTTTTATTCCAATATCAACTTCTGTTCTTCCTTCAGCTCCAGTTGTTTGATAATCATCATAGGATTGAACATCAAAATTTAATTCCACTCCGGGAACAACTTTCGAACTCAATTGATTTAGTTGTTCAGATAAAAATTTACCAACAGTTGTGCGAACTGCGGTTGCTGCACCATTTGTTTCAGTTTGTAAGGGATTTTCCTGAGTAAAGCGTCCAAGAACTAATAATGCGAAAACTTGCTTGTTTAATGCAGATGGATCTTCGTTAAGTAAATTTAATTTTGCATTGACCGCTCCATTTAATATGCCCTTATCTTCAGGACGAAGTTGGATCTCAAAACTTAGTTCAGGATGAGAAAGCTCGCCTCGTAATTTTAAATATACCAAAAATGGATAACGTTGTTTATATCCGTTTATGTCTGTTTCACTCATTCCTGTGACTTGATCTGCCACCAGATCTATCGGTGATGCACGAACTGCATATGTTGCATTGATATTTATAGCTGCTTCTAATGGATCGCCATTCCATATGATAGTACTTCCCGGCTCGATCGCAAATTTTCTTTTTAATACCGATTCAAGTGAAACCAAATAACTTCCTTCATTTAAATTATATGCTCCTGTAAGACTCATTTTACCGCTTCTGTCTATAGAAAAGCTCAAAGCAGCTTCCCCTTTAACAACCAGAGAGTCGGTTGAAGAAGGATCAATTAATAATCGAAGTGTTGCTTGTTTATCAACTTCTATAATTGAAGAAATATCAAAGCCTGTTAGCTCAGATTTTTGCTGCTTCTTATCGCCTTTAATAAGAATGGGATTAAGCTTTATTGAATCTTCAAATTCAACAACGTCTTCTCCTTTATCGGTTGTTAATTTTTTTTCAGGTACTGCAAATGTAAAATTGGACCCTTTCTTGATTTTTATTTTTGCATTCACAACCGGAAGAGTCATTGGCCCGGTAATACCGATCTTGCTGTCAATTATCATTCTTCCGTAAAATTCATTATTGTCTTTTACTGTAGTATTAAATAGCAGGAAATCTTTTGTATTGATATTCAGATCAAATAATAGATTTTTGAAGTGTTCCATTTTTACGGAACCATCAATTGTTGCCGGATGCTGGTCATGATCTAAAACTGTAAATGATTTAAAATATATTCCATCTTTTTTCAGCTGAATTGTTTCATGCCTTAATTGTATTGGATTGTTGAGGGCTGCAGGTGTAACAATTGCATTGTTAAATACTAGTTCACCGGTAATATCAGGTTTTAACATGTTACCATCAACCAGAAAATTGCCGCTGACATTTCCCGATGATTCCCTTAGTTCTCCCATAGAGAATGCTTCAATGGTTTTCAACGAAAGGGATTTAATATCAGTTTTTATATTTATTGAATTGTCGCCTCCTTTCGGAAGAAAATATCCACTTGCAGTAAAATCGTTATCTGCCCCTGATAAATTAACATCTATATTGAATTTTTCTATTGTGGGATTTTCTGCTTTAATTGTTAAGTTACCAACCGGTATCTCACGCACCACCAGATCAGTGATCTTAGCATCTGCAATCAATCCGTAAGAATTATTAACTCTTTTAAGTAAAATATTTCCATTGACAATTCCCCTTGCCAGGTTTGTATCTTTTTGAACTATACCTGATATATAATCAAGTTTAAAATTTTTAATTGCAATATTCAGATCATCATTGTATTGATCATGAACTGATTCAATGTTTATTTGACTTTCAGTTTTATTTATAAAAAGATGGTGGATCAAAAATCCCTGCTTACCGAATTTTATATAATTATCCGAAGCAATTTCCCATCGGTCATTCATTAAATAAAATTCTTTAGGATCTAATTTCAAAGTATAAGTTGGACCATCTTTTACTATATCTGAATGGATCAAAAGCTTTTTATTTTGATTTTCATCTATTGATGAAACATTTGCAATTATTTTAGAATCTTGAAGTTTTCCATCTATATTAAAGTTCACAATTTTAATTTGCTCGTTGGATATATTTGAAGTTGAAACGCGATAATTCAATACGCTTGCATTTGAATTTATATCTAAAACAAAATCTTTGATATCAGTAGTACCATATACGATCCTTCGCATTGATGCATTTAATTTCAGTTCGCTTTTTTCACTATCAAAGCTGCCTTGAATTAATCCAGGTTCAAATTCTTTTAATTCTGGCAATAACACTTCAGATAGAATGGGATGATTATGAAGTTGAACCTCGAAATTGAAATTTTGTGGGGTACTTTTCTTTTTAATTTTATTTTGATCAGAAAAAGGGAAATAGTTATTTATAAATGTACTTAGCTCAGTTGGAAGATCAAAAGGGGAGAAGGTACCGTTATATTTCACGGCAATCAAAGCACTACTGATATTAAGCTCGCTTTTGCCAGGTTCATTGATCGATGCTATTAAAAATGAGTCAAGAACATATTTTTTTCCATCGTGTACAATTAGAATTTTTGTTATTCCCGCCTTTCCAGTTATTTCTTTTACCGATCCTCCTTTAAGATCCGAAACGGCAACCAAACCAATCCGCATATCTTCTTTTGTGAAATGTAATTTTTGCAGATCAGCTCCCTGCAATATCAGATTAAATTTATATTGTTCCTCCTTAGGATTTAGATTTACAAGTCCATCAAAATCGAAAACGGCATTTTCATCGTTCAAAGTTATTTTACCTTCAAATTCCTGACCTTTGATCTTTCCATCAATATTTAGGTCGTGATAATTGTATTTATTTAAATAGATCTGTGACACTTCAGCTTTTATTTTTGCTGTTATAGTTTTTTTATCTAACCCATGTCCGCTTGTTTCTGCTGTTAATGATACAGGACCTAACATTTCCGAATTTTTTAAAAATCTGCCAAGATCAAAACTGGAGACTGTTGCTTTACTTCTGAAATTTTCATTTTTATCGATTGAGGCAAATACATTTGCAGAACCAAAACTACTTCCCATACCTAGCGTAGATTCAAAAGATCTGATTCCTCCCTTGAAAACAATTTGCATGCTCATGCATTCAGGAAGATCAATGCTATTAGGTATTGCAGGCCCCGCCATCATCATAATATCGCTTTTCCCGGAATTGATCTTAAGATCAGGAAAATTAAAATAGGCTGTTTTAATATATGGTAATCCGGCAATAATGAAATCTGTTTTAACAGTTGTATTAATTCCGGTATGAATTACAACGTTTTTCCCTTTTAGGTTGTTAATAGGACCATTGATGACTCCTGTAACGGTAGTTACGTTGTTAACCTTTTTAAAAAATGCCTGCTTAAATAGTTCAGGGCTGAAATATAAAATATCAGAATTTCTAACGCTGGAGTTTTTCAGATCAGCATTTACAATTAAAAATTGGACGGAGTCTTTTATTGACTCAAGAGATGAATAGGATATATTCAGGTCCGCCTCAATTGATGAGTTGGTTGTTTTTAATTTTAATTTTTTTGCTGTTATCGAATGTTCATCCATAACAAAATCTGTTTCAAATTTTGTGATTTTAAAATTGTTTTTGTCTACTACAGAGAATTTTTTTACAGAAGCTTCTGTTTTTTTTGCTGAATAATATAGATCTTTTGCGGACAGAGTTAAATGTGAATAATCGAGATGTGACGCATCAAAAGAGTTTTTTAGTTCCTCTTTATTTATGATGAGGTATGCAATTGAATTATTCTCAAGTTCAATGTTTTTAACTGAAATTTTCCAATCACTTTTTTTATGTGGCTCAATGTCATCAGCAATTATTGTATCATTCGGTGTTCTTTCGCTTTTACTATATCGTATTTTACTGTTTGATAGATCAAATTTTTCCAGAGTTACTACTTCTTTCTGAAGATCCACTGAAGCATCTTTAAGTTTGAAATGATCAATTCCGGCAATAATTGACTGTTTGTTGATCGAATCTCCAAAATTCAAGCTGGAATTAGTGATCTGAATTTTTGCTGCCGTTATTGTCGGCAAAATGTTTTCGGATTGCTCTTCATTTGGTTTGTCTGATGGTTTAATAAGAATATTTGTATGTAACCCGTCAACCAGGAGCTCATTAATATTAAAAATAGAATTGTCCAGATTGATCTTATCCATTTTTAATTTTAAATGCTTGAGTGCTGCTGAAACATTGGTTCCCCCATAATTATCATCATAGTGAAATCTAATATCGGTCATGTAAATATTGTCAATGCTGATCGCCCATTTGGATTTTTCCTTAGGAGTGATTTTTTCTTTTTTAGTAGTATCACCGAACGCTGTAATAAGAAAATTATAATTGAAGAGTGTATCTGTTTGAATCCTATTTAGATTCAGATTTGCTTCTTCAAGGGAGAAAGAACTTATATGTATATTATGATTTAATAGATCTCTGAAAGCAATATTTACCTCTGCCTTCCGGGCATAGATCAAAGTGTCTTTTTTGATGTCTTCCAGGAAAAGTCCTTCGATAACAATTGATTTAGGAAATGAGATACTGACCCTTTTTAGATCTACTCTTGTATGTGTTTTATTGCTGATAAAAGAGGTTGCGTAACTGACAACTTTGTTTTGTATTACAGGGATTTGTATAAGAACGGCAAGGAGGATGAATAATAGCAGAACGCTTATTACCATCCATAAAATAACTTTCGAAATTTTTTTTAAAAAAGAAATTCCTTTATTCATATTAAAAATGAATGTCTTGATAATTTCATCAAGACATTCATTAAAATTTAATTAAAACTTACTAAATTCTGTCGCCCCTGATGAGGCGTAATATAACAGCTACAATTGCTATTACTAATAAAATGTGAATTAAGCCGCCAGCATGGTAGCCTACGAATCCGATCAGCCAACCTATAACAAGGATAACTGCAATGATGTAAAGTAAATTGTTCATAGTTTTGGTTTTAGTTATTTACTTTTATATTTAAATTATCCTGCCAAAAATAAAATCAAGCAATTAATGAGTGTTGAGCAATCAAATCCCCATTTTTTGTTTTTTTTAATCGCCTTTATAGACTACTCTGGGTTCAATTTCATGATGATCTTTTGCAATTTTTACCGCATAATCATTAGGGATAATTTTTTTACCAAAAGTACGTGCATATACTTTTGTAAATTCTGCACCTAAATATAATATGATAGCAGAATAATAAACCCATAATAAAATTAATATTAAAGAACCGGCTGCTCCATATGTTGTTGAAATACCGGATCTTCCCAGATATACCCCAATTGCTAATTTTCCAAACATAAATAATACCGAGGTCGATAATGATCCGATCATCGCATCTTTAAGGGCAACCTTTCCATCAGGTAGTGTTTTGAAAATGACAGTAAATAATAATGTAATAATGCCATAGACGAGAATAATATTAAATACATAAAACAGGTACACTGTAATATTTGGAAAAAGCGAAACAAGTCTGTTATTTAAGAGATCCATTAGTGAGTTTATGATCAATCCGACCAATAATAAGAATCCCATTGCTCCGATCATTGAAAATGACATTAGTCTGTTTTTAATAAATTTGAAAAAACCGCGCTTTGGTTTGGCTTTTAAACCCCAGATATAATTAATAGAACTTTGAATTTCACCAAAAACACCTGATGCCCCGATTAATAATGTGATAACACCAACTCATCAATTGAGGCGGACCTGAATATATCCTATTCATCTCTTGAGTCAATAAAAGACTCCGTCCAATTTTTAATTGTAAATGCTGATCTGAAAAA
>JGI24806J26614_1000736_pt1 | contig 10892 bp, 7 predicted proteins | sample Kansoi200umMDA_FD_26614 | JGI IMG/M metagenome (IMG submission 26614) | reverse complement strand
TAAGAAATTTTGAATCGAACTCCAGCTCTGAAAAGGTGAGTCTTTGTATATAGGAGGGCAGAGGGCCGCGATTTTCTTGAACTGATGAGTGGAATGAAGAGCCACGGCCAACGCATTGATTCCTCCCATCGACTCTCCAAGAAGCACGCGATAAGAGGGTTTTCCGGTTCGTTTCTCCACCTCCGGTAAAACCTGGTCCCATAAAAATTGAAGGCTGGGTGTTCCGGCCTTAGCATCGGGATGTAAGATCCAAAGTGGACCGAAGGAGAGGCTCACCACAAGAGGTGGTGTAATTTTGTGATCGGACCAATACTTTTGTATCAAGGATGTGTAGTAGGTCTCGTCATTCCAGGTTTTCTCGCTCAAATCCCGACCATGGAGATGATAAAGAACGGCGTTGGTTGTTCCTCCCGGAGCCCGGTTCAGGCAGTACTTCCAGACTGGCGGACCCTCGACGTCATAGCAATCTCGACTTGCTGGTGAATAGGCGATGGCCGCGCGCCCTTTCGGTTTGGTCACGAACATCCAAGCCCAGTAAATCGAAAGAAGAAGAACGAGGAGTCCAATCCACCGAAGGCGCTTCATGTGTTGAGCCTAGCCCTCCTCAAGAAGAATTTCCAACAGAAACCGCTCTCGTTGTTTTTAGAAATGGCCCGATCTATAAGACTCGTCGGGGGTATTTGTGCGGTGGATGAATCTCGTTTTTCTTTTGACAGCCGCCTCGGGTGCCGGAGGCCAATACTATCAAACGGGATTCTCCCGCGGACAGCAGCTCGTTCACCATGGTTTTGGCGAGGAGTGCATTGTTCCCAAGCATTTCGTCGGTGCGACCTACAAACCGAAAGATTCCATAAAAGAAGCTGATCTCTGTCAGCTGGACTTTTACGAAAAGATCTCCTCAGCTGATGTGCAGGTTGTTGGCTTGTGTCCCAAAGTGGAATCGACCAATCCCGCCGTCGAACTCTATAGTCTCCCTCTCGGTCGGTCCAAAGACGAATTCGAGAAAACCGAGTGTCCCAAGGCCGATGATCGACGTTCGGGAAAGAAGTTGGGAAAATTCAAACAGAGCGTCACCTGCAGCTACACTCCCAGCATCTTGGGGTATTACCAATTGTCTCGGATCTTAGGCGGAATTTTAGATGTTCCTGTCTCAGTCATTCGAACAATGGACAAGGACCGGCATCTTGATTTTGTGAAAAACGCAGCCAGCATTGTCTCCAAACTCTTCCCGGTTTCGGACCCCATCATCGAGCAGGCCTGGAACAAAACTTGGCCCGCGTTACACGCGGATCCCGAGGGACGCACGATTGGTGCGAGAGCCGCCCTAGTTTTTTCTTCCGACTACAAATTCATCTATGGGGCGCTGGTGCAAAATCCAAAGAAAGAATCGGAATACACGGAGCTCAATGGTCGCACCTACGAAACCCGTTACTCCGACTTCAAAGGAAAAATCCAATACAAGAATTTGTTGAACCCAGATCCTGTGTCCCATTGGCTTGATGGCCAGTCCGAACAAGATCGCCTCGTGAAAAGTGGCCCCACTGTTTTACAGATGCGGGATTTGGGCGACATGATCGTGATGGATCAAATCATGTCTCAGGCCGATCGGATCGGGAATGTGCATTTCACCTATCAATATGAAATCCTAGGGCCTGGAAAAATCGAAGAGGTGGAGGCCGAGCTGGTCAAGGATGCCAAGGGCAAGGACGTGCCAGATCCCGCGCAGGCCGAGCAAATGAATGAGAGGTCTGCCGTTCTGGTGAAGAAAATCATGATTCGAGATAATGATTGCGGAGTGATCAAGGAGAACAACGCCAAGATCCATAAGCTCCTCGAAGGAGTTCATCATTTCAACCCTGAAACCTACCGCCGTCTGCTTTGGGTCGGGGAGCAGATTCAGAACGCAGAGCCGATGATTCGCGCCTTCTTTCAAGAGGAGGCCCTGTTCACTGATAAAGATTGGGCTCTTTTTAAGGCGAATGTTCAAGAGGTGCTCGGTCGGTTGCGCAGCCAGTGTTTGGCTGGGTCCCTTCATTTGGACTTGGATTTGGACTCCTATGTTTTCGGAAGGTCTCCTTCTGACAGTCGCTCTCTCTGCAATCAGCTATAATATCACCTATTAATTCCGCTTATTTCTCGGCGCGTCATTTGCCAGTTTGGCTCTAAATTCCCGAGCAAAACCAGTGATCTATGCACGATCTTGGGGTCGAACTTGACGAAAGTCTATCCGCCCACAGATAAGGGTTCAATCTTTGTTCTCGAACCACGCGGTCGTCACGCGATTGCGATTTATGGAGGGGTCTTAATGAAATCATCTTTGAGTGCTGTGCTCTTGCTTCTGGCGTTTCCGATGATGAGTTTGGCAGCCGATCTTGCCGTCTATGACAACGATTTTGTTTGCGTCAGCCAGGCCGACGCCAATCGCTACGTGAGCGAATTCAAAATCGACACTCAGTCGTTCGGTGGAATGGAGCTCTGTGACTCCAAGGTCGACACAAAAAAACTTTTTAACGATTTGCAGATCATTGAAAAGGGAAGTTTCGCGGCTCCCACCGGAAATATTTTGGTGAAAGAATATATTCCGGCGGCTCAGTACTACTCTTGGATGAAAGGTCAGACCCGAGGCATTCAGCGTGGAAATGATATTCCCTACGCAACGGCCTACAACAGTTTCGGTTACTTCACGATGCAAGATGGTTGGGCGAAGCTCTCCACCCTGGGACGAGTGGGGACAGTCATCCATGAAGCCCGCCATACGGCAGGCTACATCCATATTCGTTGCACCCACGGCCCCTACGAGGGCGCTTCCACATCTGGTTGCGATTCCGACTACAAGTACGCGGGCTCCCATGCCATTGAGATGGAGTATTATGCTCGAGTGGTCACCCAAGGTCAGAACTTCCATCCCGTCTACAAGACGATGGCGCGGTTGATGGCCATGGGCCGGTCCAATTTCGTTTTCAACACTTCTCCCATCAAAGCTCGCGAAGTTGTGGCTTTGGTTGACCGCGCGGCCAAGCCCGCAGTCCTCGACGGAGACAAACTCATCGACCGTGAAAGCTCCTCACTCCAGGGTGGGGCACTCAAGCGCACATCCGCTGGAGCCAGCGTTTATTTCGGAAAGAGCACCACGGCCCTTGATCTTTACAGCCGTGGCGTTGGAACGAGCCCCGTTCAAGACGACTACTCCTATTTTAAGCTCCTGCTTTTGGACCGTGGACAAGGTCCCGATCCGCTCAAGGACTTTGAAGAGGTGGACATCGGCACCCGCCGTTTTGCCGTGGGTCTGAAAAAGGACAACACCGTGGCGAGCTATGTTTTTGCCGATGGTAAGTGGAGTCCGTTTACGACCTCCGTGCCCAACGCGCAAAATTTGGTTACCACTTTGGTTGATGGCAAACGTAATATTTATGTTCGCACCACTGATGGAACGTTGATTCCCTATGATCCTTTGAACAAGCAGCTTCTCGCTCCTCTGAGCGACAAGTGGCCCAAAGACATCGTGTCGGCAGCAGTAGTGAACGGAAAGACGCTGGCTCTGAATGTGTCTGGCCTTGTTTATTACAATAACGGCGGTCGTTGGGACGTTGTCTCCTCTCTGCAGAACAAGAATTACGATCAGATGGTGTCTTCACCCGTTTACGACGCGTTTGAGGTCGCTCCGTGAGGACATTGGGATTCACATCGCTGATTTTGGGCTTGGTTCTCGCGGCCTATTCTCTTTCAAAACAGGATAAGCATCAGGACAAGGTCACACAGCTTGTGATTCCCGCTTCAGCTGTCACTCAGGTGCCGACGAAGCCAAAAGCTCCCTCGGCGCCTGTGGCCCAGCCGATACCTCAGGCCGCGGGCCAGGATCTTTCAGAGTTTCGAAAACGTTTTGCTCGCGAGAGTGAGGCGGTCGGCCAACTGGACGATACGCCTGAGGCGACAGAAGCCCACTTACGTTCGTGGGCCCAGTCGCTGGCGGTCGCAGAACTGAGGGATTTGCAACAGAAGGCCCTGAATGCTGAGGCTTCCGGTGACGAACGGTTTTTAGCCGTTCAGATGTTGGGATGGAGTGGAAAAGCGGAGGCTCTTCCACTTTTGGAAGAGGTGGCCTTAGCTCCCGTGCCCAACAGTCCTGAAAGTCGCACTCAATCTGCGGAAGTCGCATTGCGCGCTCTGGCCATTGAATCGGCAGGGCAGGTGGGGTCCGTTGAGCAAAGACTGAGCTCTCTCAATCGTGTGGCGAACCAAGTTTCAAATTCATTTTTATCTGATAGAAGTCAAAGGGCCATGGCCCATCTGACTCATCCGGAAATTGCAGAGCCTGCAACACAAGATCAGCAGGCTCTGACTAAACTTCTCAACAAGAATCACTAAAGAGTACCCAGTCAGTTCACTGAATTGGTTTTGCGTAGAGGTCGGCCAGAGTCTTGGGTACGCGACCCAACTTACCCTTGGTTCTCAAACCTTCTCGCTCATCCCGATTTTTCTCAAGTTCATCGCCCTTGTCTTTGACGAAATTTGAAAACCGATCCTGATGTTTTTTGTCGTTACAAGAGTAAAGGGGAGGGAATTCTGTCACCGCATAAGCCGCATCGCCTTCTTCAAGTGCCGCATTTTTCGATTGAGTGATCAAGTTGATCGCAATCAGCTTTTCAATATCGGTGAATCGATCCAGGTCCAAACCGTTGCCAGTGGCCTTTTTGAAATCAGCCACATCGGTTTCAACGCTGGCTGAGTTCTGCTGAACGAGACCCTTAAGTGGTTTGAACGCGCACAGATCTTCAGTGGTCCATTTGATCGCGGCCGCACGTTTACCAAGATCTACGAGGTGTCTTTCCATGGTATCCGCATCGTCCTCTTCACCGGGAGGAGGCACTTTGGCTTTGTCGAGAGTCGCTTTGGCATTCACGATTTCTTCGGACATGGTTTCGACGTTGTTCTCTCCCAATTCCTTCAAATAATCTTGGTTTCCATAAAGGGGCTGTCCATCAATGACCACGAGATTCACATCTTTCTCTTCAGCTATGGCCACCAGGTTCGTGTAAGGATCGGCCACATTCTTTTTCACCGCGATGACAGTGCCCATGGCCCCCTCAGTCAGTTGACCGATCCCGGCTTCTCCCGCTCCGACTTTCCAGTGGTTGATCATGCGAGCTGGATTTTCAGTCATCATGTTGTAGAGCGCTTCGTCGGTGAAGGTTTTATCGAGACCCATTTTTTTCACGTAGGATCGAGCCAGTTTCACCTCTTCAAGCACTCCTTTGGAGCCCGTGGGGAGCCAGTCCGAACCCAGTGCGATTCGAACGCCGGCCTTCTGTGCTTGCTCGATGTCGAGGGTTTCGGAGTAGAGAAGGAGGTTCGAGAATGGAGACCAGATCAAACCCATTTCCCTTTCTTTCATTCGGGCAAAGCCCTTGGCATCGATTCCCACACCGTGAATGAAATTGACATTGGGTTGATCCAGGCCCAACAACTTCACCAGTTCAAATTCTTTTTTGTTGTAAGGATCTTCCCGCCGACCTTCTGCCAAGTGGGCGATGATGGCCGAGTGACCGGGTGTTTGAATGTACTTTTTCTTTCCCGCGATGGTCGGGTGAATGAAGTAGACGTAACGAATAAAGTGACTGTCCAGATCCCCTTTGCATTTTTCTTTGAGAAGTTTTTGATCCTTGAGAATTTTCAGACCCGAGGCTTCGTTGACGGTCTCGGCCTTGATGTCGGGGAGACCGGGGCAAAGTCGGTTCACCTCGTCGGCCAACGCTCTTTCGTAGGCCAACTTGTCGCCCTTCGCTTGAAGCTTAACGATTTGGGGGCCGAGTTCGTTCCACACGAAGCTCATCTCGTTGGGGTAGATGAGATCAGTCGGCGCTTGGACTCCTGTGAGTTTGGTCACGAAGGCGTCGGTTTCTTCGACCCTCTGAATTCCAAACTGGCTCACGCAAGTAGAAGGTCCTTGAAGATAAGTCGTACCCCAAACCATCGCTTGGAGTTCAGACCACCTGAAGGCCGCGCATTCGGTGGCGTCTCCGAAACCGATCCACGGGTTCATATTGCCCGAGACGGTTTTTTCATAAATGCCCCAGGCTCTCCATTCAAAGCGATTTTCAAACTGACCTCTGGCATCTTTCCAGACCGACAAATTGTTTTGTTTTGTGTGGTTGTGGAGATTGATAAGCCCCGGGTAGAGAACTTCGTCTTTGAGGACAACTGATTTTTTCGCTCCGAGAGTTTTAACAGCTGCATCAACTTTGCTTTCATCGACGGCTTTGATGGACTTGATCACGCGATTTTCAATCTCGATGGCTCCAAAGACGGTGGTTCCCTTGGGTTTTGAAAGATACCGTCCCGGAATCCATCCGAATAAAACCACAGGTTCGGGAACTGGAGCCTTCTTCACGGATTTCTTTTTTGGGGGCGCAGCTTCCTCTTCATCTTGGGCGGGTGATCGCCTCATTGAAGCCGTCATACCCTCGATCACCTCGAAATTTGTTTGAAACAAAATCGCCAGATCGAGGGCCTCGTCACCACCATCGATGTCTTGCACTTCGGGCAGAGAAATGCGGCGGAAAACACGAGCGGTGTAACTGAAATCCCGACTGGTGACGGTTGCGCCTAACTTTTCAGCGGTCACCTTCGGGTCCAACTGATCAGGAGTCGAAAGCCGCGGAAGTTTCGAGAGTTTTGACAAAATACTTCGAATCCGAATTCCTCCACCCTCCTTTGGAAAAAACACCGAGACGTTTCTATAAACCTGACCCGCGAGTGTGGCGATCAGATCGGCTCTCGCTGTGACAAGAAGAGTGTCGGTCAGAAATCGGCGACGTTCCTCAGGAAGACCCCGTGCAATTTGAAGTAGAATCGAATCAGCATTTCGTAAATCGGTGAGGGCCTCCTCAGAGTCCTTTGGCTGCAGAATGGATTTTTCGACTTGATCTTCCGCCTCTTTGACAACCTGGCGGTAACCCAAGATCTGTTTCACCCGAAATTCAAGGACCGGAGAAGGTTTTTTGGGAAACCATTCCTTTTCTTTGCGGGCACCGGCTGAATCCTGGTCCTCTACGACGATTCCCCAAAGAGCCTTGGCGCGTCGGTTGAAGTGTTTGTAGAGGTTTCGTCGTGGATTTGCTCCATGATCCATTTTCTCGAACGCGGAGTGAAAGAGCATCAAGGCGGCGTTGAGGCGCTTCTCAAATGGCATTTGAGACCATTCATCGTCTATGGATTGACCAGCAGGAAATCGCAGACGGCTGAGATCGGGTTGATCGACGACTGAAGAACAGGAGATGGCACAGAGAGCAAAAAACATCCAAGGGATCGCGAATTTCATAGTGATCCTCCAATCAAAATAATCGTAAGAGTTGGGGGAACTCTCAAGACTGGTATCCGACCACCGGTTAGTCCTAGACCTAAGACTGGGCCCGTGTCATGATGGCCTCACTATGCTGAACACGCTTTTTAGATTTCTGTTTATTGGTCAATCCGCTCTGGCTCTTTCCGCTGGAGATCTGGCTCCCGATTTCAAGGCTAAGAATCAAGACGGCAAAGTGGTCAGGCTCTCTGATTTCAAAGGAAAATTCGTTCTGGTTTATTTCTATCCAAAGGACGACACTCCCGGTTGCACTGTGGAGGCCAATCAGCTCACGGAACAGTTTCCTCAGTTTGCGAAGTCGAAGGCGGTGGTCCTTGGTGTTTCCAGACAAGACGAGGAGAGCCATCAGCGTTTCAAGAAAAAGTACAAAATTCCTTATGATCTATTGGTGGACTCAGACGGATCCTTGGCGAAATCCTTCGGTGTTGGGCTCGTGCCCGTGATCGGATTGACCCAGAGGCAGAGCATCCTCATTGGCCCCGATGGTCGCGTGGTTCGTTTTTATGACAAGGTGGAACCCGCCAGTCATGCCCAGAGCGTTCTCGAGGACATTCAAAAGAATATTTCGAAAAAGTGACACCTTCCTACTGATTAATTCACAGTACCCAGAAGGACCAGGCGAGATTCTGTGGTTAGTCTCTCTTATCCAATGTCAATCGGATAGGAGGTGAACATGTTGGTTCGTGAGTGCATGACGAAAAATGTGAAAATCATTGATCCTGACACGACCTTGAAACAGGCCGCTCAGGTTATGAAGGAGGGCGATTTCGGAGCTCTGCCAATTCGGGAGAACAATCGACTCGTGGGAATGATCACAGATCGAGATATCGTTGTTCGAGGTGTAGCGGAGGGGCTGGATCCCAATGTGACCAAGGTTTTCGAAGTCGCATCCAAAGGCGTTCTCTATTGTTACGATGATCAGGATGCAGAGGAAGTGGCGGAGAACATGGGCGACACGCAAGTTCGCAGGCTCCCTGTTCTCAACAGAGAGAAGAGATTGGTGGGAATCATAGCTCTAGGAGATTTGGCATTGTCTGACGGAGCTAATGCGGGCGACGCTTTAATGGGAATTTCTGAGCATGGCCACCGTGAAGCGACGAAACGAGAGCACGCGCGCGAGGGACAGCAATCTCTATTAACTTAAGGTATAAAAGGTACGCCGTTCTTTTTCCGGAGCATATGCGTTTTTAGATCTTATAGGTTCCGGAAAAAGAACGGCGTACCTTTTGTTAATGTTGTTGGGGCGCCGGCTCCGGCATCATGGGATGCCCGTTGGCTTTCTGGGCCTCACTCTGTCGTCGCTCAAGTGCGTTCAGGGCCGCATGGCAAATGGTCTTTGAGGGACTTTTGCCGACGGCTGCGCCACATCCGACGAACTCACCGGATTGGAGGAATTGAAGAAACTCGGCGGGACTGGCCCACCCCTCATTTTTTCCGACGAACGCGAACCAACCCTCATCTTTGATCGGAATGAGAGTCATGTTGAGCCTTTCCACCACTTCCCACGCGTCATTGAGGTCGGCGTCGTACTGACGAAGTGGGCGCTCGCCTCGATCGGTGCGTTCAAAAAGGCGCTTTCCTTTCGCGAAAACGTCGTGACCTAAGACATCTCGGGCAATCAATGAATTTAGTTCTTTTGCTGATCTCATGGGGCATTTATGGCACGGGATGGAGACGAAGGAAATATTTTAGGCTTCGGTCGGATAATCTTGTAGGAATCTTTGCAATTTCAATTGGTACGTGAACTCCAGGAGCGATTTTTTTGCGCTTTCTAGGAGCTTGGATGGACCTTCGCTAAAGTGGACTTGAGCTTGGACAAAATGGATTTAAATTTGGGCAAAACGGACTTGAGATGGGCGGAGCTTAACTCCGCCCATCTGATGTTTATTGTTGGGTTTTAATTCGCAAATAGAATCGTTTTTTGGCCGACGGGCGGGTGGCCTTGTCGTTCCAAATTTGAATGTAGGCATAATCCACGCAGCTTCCATCTTCGCGGTTAATTTCATCACACTTGCCGTTGGCCACGAGATCAAACGTCGCCAACTCTTGTGGAGATTTCAACACGTACTCGATGGGCTGTTGCTCTTCGCTGTCCCAGTGAATGGCGCCTTGAAGAGGCCCGCCACGCAGACCCACTTTCACTGTCACCGGATAGACGAATTTGTAAGCCTCAGATTCGGTGAGAGCTGCTGACATATGGTAAGTGACTTTGTCGGTTTCTTTCAAAGTGTGGGGAATCGGGTGAGATCTGGAGCCCAGTCCACCGGCCACCACTTCAGTGGTGTCGAATTTCAATGCATAGGTTGCAGCCGGTTTATCATCGAAACGGAAATTTCGGCCGGCGAGCGCCGCGAGCAGAAGCGGTTTTAACTCACCCGCGCCGCGAACAGGTGTGTGTCCCAATTCGTCGGCAAAAAGCATGTGGTTGAACCAGTCCTGAGCGGTGAGTGCCGGATGGTTGCGCGCGAGTCGCATGGCCTCGAGGGTCACGTCGGTGACTTTGGCAAGACCCTTCTGTCCCCACTTCTTTACAGCGGAATCGAGGAAGTCCTTCATCGTTCCACCGTAGGCTTCGCCGTCGTCATGAACTTCGTTGGTCAGATTGAATCCGATCTTGTTGATGATTCGGAATTTGTCTGAACCTTCAAATGGAACACCCTTGGTGACATCTTGAATGATGAGGGCTGCTACGAAGTCGGCCATTCCTTCACTCAGACCGCCCGTGTCTGCCAATGTGATGAAATCTCCCATCAAACGGTCCATGATTCCATGACCCAGTTCGTGCCAGATCGTGGAGTTGTCTCTGGCGAAGTTTTGGTTCTTCGGGGAGTAGGTCGTGAAGTTGATGGTGTCATCGGTGTAATACGCGTTGTCTCTATAGGAGATATCCGGGTCATATAAGAAAGCGTTGAACGGACGAGTTGAGAGATCGGGATCGATCAGACCCATGCGTTGGAGCGATTCCATGAGTTGGTTGATCGCGTAGTAAACTTGGATCTCGTCGAAACCGTCATTGATGTAAGTCGAGGCATCGTGATCGGGCAAGCGGCGGCTGACTCGCTCCATGGCTTCATTGTATGACATGAGCGGTCTTCCGCGGAGAGCCCCCGTGGGGATCATCGCCGCTTCGCGGTCCTCTTCCTCGGTCCATTTTGGCATAAAGTGACTCGACGGCTGAGGAATGAAATTCAAACCGTTGAATTTTTCGGCCGCCATCGGATGGAGGCTGATTGTGGCGTAGTCTCCCTCGAGAAGAACACCCCCGTTATCAAAGGAGTTCGAAGTGAGGGGAAGGGATTGGCGAATCAGTTCGGCCTGGGCTTTAACCTGAATCATCGACCAGAAGCCGTCGCTCTGGCCTTGGGCGAAAAGGCTTTTCATCGGATCCTGTTTCTCGGCCAAAAACTTTTTGTTCTGCAGAGGCAAGAACGGATCATAAGGAGGTCTGGCCACCTGATCGTGAATGTGCCGGAGAGTCACTTTGACTTTCTTTTGAATTTGACCGCCATCTGTTTCTGCTTCTTCGTAGACA
>JGI24806J26614_1000735_pt1 | contig 10900 bp, 7 predicted proteins | sample Kansoi200umMDA_FD_26614 | JGI IMG/M metagenome (IMG submission 26614) | reverse complement strand
ATCCTTCCGTACAGTCGCTGAAAGGTTCAAAGCTTAGCAACCCGGGTGTTATTTCTCCTGAAAAAAATGCCGCGTTCTATAATGATATAAAAGATTTTCTCCGGCCTAATTTATTGGTATTTACAAAATGTAAAAAAGTATTGCTGGAAGGTGTTACTTTTCAAAATTCACCTGCATGGAATTTACATCCCCTCATGTGTGAGAACGTAACCGTTAGAAATGTGTATGCAAAAAATCCATGGTATGCACAAAATGGTGATGGTATAGATGTGGAGAGCTGCAAAAATGTATTAATAGAGAACAGCACTTTTGATGTAGGTGATGATGGCATTTGTATTAAATCGGGACGGGATGAAGCAGGCCGGAAAAGAGGAATGCCAACCGAAAATTTACTGGTTAGAAATTGCACGGTCTACCATGCTCACGGGGGATTTGTTATTGGCAGCGAGATGAGTGGTGGTGCAAAAAATATTTATGTAGAGAACTGCACTTTTATCGGGACTGATATTGGCCTGCGTTTTAAAACAACAAGAGGCCGCGGAGGGATCGTTGAAAATATCTTTATCAATAATATCAATATGAAAGATGTTGTGGGCGAGGCGATATTATTTGATATGTATTATGCAGCGCAGGACCCGGTTCCTTTGGCAGGTGAGAAGAGAGAAGCGCCAAAGGTGGTTATGCTGCCTGTTACCGAAGCCACTCCTCAATTCAGAAATTTTTACGTGAGCAATGTGTATTGTGATGGTGCTGAAAAGGCAGTCTTCATACGCGGTTTGCCGGAAATGAGCATCAAAAATATTGTGTTCAATAATATGATCCTCCAGTCAAAGCATGGTATTGAAATGAGCGAGGCAACAGGAATAACTTTTAACAATGTGGAAGTGATACCTTCTGATACCAATCCGGTAGCTGATATATTAAACAGCAGCAATGTAACTTTTGACAGATTAAAATATCCAATGTCAGCAGAATTACTGTTCAGGGTAGGAGGCGACAGGTCAAATAATATCTCTGTTACCAATACCAATACTTTTTCTGTGAAGCAAAAATCGCAATTCGAGTTTGGCGCGAAGGAAGATGTGTTGAAAATTAAATAGCTAAGAAGAAATGAAAAGAAGCATTATAACATTCCTGTTGATCGTTACAGCAATTTCTGTATCAGCACAAACGCATTCATATGCAAGTGATATGGCGAAAACGGTAATGACGATCTGGAAAGATTCGCTTTCATTGAATGGCAAGCCTGCAAAATGGACCTACGACCAGGGCGTATTTTTAAAAGGCATTGAAGGTTTATGGAAAGCTACAGGGGATGTGAGGTACTTTAATTATATCCAGAAGAGCATGGATTTTTTTGTAGATGATAAAGGAAATATCCGCACTTATAAAGCAGACGAATTTAATATTGATAATGTAACTCCCGGCAGAAATTTATTATTGTTATATAATGTAACAGGAAAAGAAAAATACCTGAAGGCAGTGCAAACATTGCGTAAGCAATTACAGGAGCAGCCCCGAACAAATGCCGGCGGTTTCTGGCATAAGAAAGTTTATCCATACCAGATGTGGCTCGATGGCCTATACATGGGCGAGCCCTTTTATGCTGAGTATGCTGCAACGTTTCATGATGACACTGCCTTTAATGATATAGCCCGCCAGTTCATCCTTATGGAAAAATTTTCACGTGATACAAAAACAGGCTTACTATATCATGGCTATGATGAAAGCCGTCAGCAGAAGTGGGCCAATAAAACCACAGGACTATCTCCTAACTTCTGGGCACGTGCAATGGGGTGGTATGGAATGGGGCTGGTAGATGTATTGGAAGCATTTCCGGCAGATCATCCGAAAAGAAAAGAATTGATCCAAATTCTGAATCGTTTTGCTGTCGCAATTACAAAAGTGCAGGATAAAAAAACAGGTTTATGGTGGGATATTTTAGATATGCCGGGTAAAGAAAAAAATTATACTGAAGCGTCTGCTTCTTCCATGTTCGTATATGCTTTGGCAAAAGGTGTTCGGCTCGGTTATTTGCCTTCTGCCTTTTTACCCGTTGCAAAAAAAGGATATGATGGCATTATTAAAAATTTTATTAAGGTTGAAGAAGGACAAACCAACCTGCATGGTACCGTAAGTGTTTCCGGTCTGGGTGGCAATCCTTACCGCGATGGCAGCTATGATTATTATATGAGTGAGAAAGTGATCGTTAATGATCCCAAAGGTGTAGGCGCTTTTATCCTGGCTGCTAATGAAATGGAATTACTCCCAACATTAAATTATGGTAAGGGCAAAACCGTATTGCTTGATAATTATTTTAATCATGAAGTAAAGAAAGATGTAACGGGCAAAGAGATCACATGGCATTATACATGGGATGAAACGGATAACGGGGGTTATTCTTTAATGGGATTTGTTTTTAATAAGTTTGGAGTTAAAACCAAAAACTTAGGGTCCTCACCCACTGCACAAAATTTAAAAGGCGCTGATATATATTTGATCATTGATCCCGACACAGAAAAAGAATCCAAGACACCCCATTATTTCCAGTCAAAAGATATTAATGCAATTTATGACTGGGTAAAGGCTGGCGGCGTTCTTTTATTATTCGGCAATGATTCCGGCAATGTTGAGTTCACACACTTTAACCAGCTCGCAAAGAAATTCGGATTTCAATTTAATTATGACAGCAAAAACAGGGTACAGGGAACAAAGTTCGAAATGGGCGCCTTTACTATCCCCGAAAAACATTCAATATTTAAGACTTCCAAAAAGATCCATATCAAAGAATACGCTTCACAAACTGTAACTACTGCCAAGCCTGTGTTTACAGATGGAGATGTGGTCGTAATGTCGGTGGCGAAGGTTGGTAAAGGAACTGTATTCGCTGTGGGTGATCCATGGTTCTATAATGAATATTTAGATGGCAGAAGATTGCCTGCCGACTTTGAGAATTACCAGGCAGCAGAAGACCTGGTTAAGTGGGCCATTGATCAAACAAAGAAAAAATAATGCTGAAGAAAATAAAATATGGATTGATGCTGGCAGCCATTTTAATTTCTGCTTCCGTTAACGGGCAGGATTATGTTGCCGATAATATGTTGGTGTACCAGCGCAGTGTGGGTGGATGGCCCAAACATATTGGAGAGGTAAAGATCGATTACACAAAAAAATTATCGCCCGCAGAAAAAGCAGGTATTATCGATGATTTTGCAAGGAATGATGCGACGATCGATAACAGCGCAACGACAAAAGAGATCCGTTACCTGGTTACTGCCTATAAAAAGTGGAACAACAAAAGTTATCTTGACGCAGCTGAAAAAGGCATTCGCTATTTATTAAAGATGCAATATCCTAACGGAGGCTTCCCGCAATTCTATCCCGATTCCAGCGGGTACAGGAGCCAGGTTACTTTCAATGACAATGCAATGATAAATGCATTGAACATTTTGTGGGATGTTATTTACCGCATGAATGATTTTGATGTAACTAATCAGTCGTTAATAGAACCTTCTAAAACAGCTGTTGCAAGAGGTATCGATTGCATATTAAAGACACAGATCGTTGTAAATGGCAAACTAACTGCATGGTGCACCCAGTATGATAAAAAAATTTTGAAGCCTGCTAAGGCAAGAGCATTTGAACTCCCTTCCATAGCCAGTATGGAAAGTGTCGGCATTGTAGAATTTTTAATGAAAATAGAAAACCCGGGCCCGCAAATTCAAAACGCTATCAATGCCGCAGTGCAATGGCTGGAAAGATCAAAAGTTGAACGGTATGAATATGTGGATATTAAAGACTCTACCCAGCCCAATGGCCGCGACCGCGTTTTGGTACCCGCTAAAAATTCAGTTTTATGGGCAAGGTTTTATGATATAGAAACTAATAAGCCAATGTTCGCCGGCAGGGATGGAATTAAAAAGTGGTCCGTCACCGAAATTGAAAATGAGCGCCGTACAGGGTATGGATGGTACGGTACATGGCCAAAAAAATTGCTGGAAAAAGAATATCCCCAATGGCAAAAGAAAATTTCAGGCAAAAGTGTTGGACAAAGCACAAAACAGAAAACAATAATTGTTGATGGTAATGGTAAGGGGAATTTTACTTCTATCCAGGCAGCACTGAATACCTTACCTGATTCCTCCCCACAACGCCGCATCATTTTAATTAAAAATGGCACTTACAAAGAAAAAGTTTTCATTACAAAACACAACGTCACACTGGAAGGAGAAGACCGTGATAAAACGATCATCACTTATGATATTGCCCGTGATGAATGGCGCTGCGATCATAAAGACGATTGGGGAGTAGCAACATTTAACCTTGCCGCCAACGACATCACGCTAAAAAATCTCACCATAGCCAATGACTATGGATTCAACCATAAAGAACCACGTACCATAGATTGCGCCAGTGATACATTAACTCATAAAAAAATAATTACAAATGGCGGTCATCAAATGGCATTGCGCACACGTGATAATTCCACTACGCGTTTAAAAGCGGTTAATTGCCGCTTTCGTGCTTATGCCGGTGATACGGTAAGCCCATGGAACCTTAAAGATGGGATGTTCTATTTTAAAGATTGTGTAATGGAAGGTGGTGTGGATTTTTATTGTCCACGCGGATGGGCTTATGCCGAGAACTGCACGTTTTATGCGAATACAGGTCCGGCCAGTATCTGGCATGATGGAAGCGGCAATCCTGATTTTAAAACGGTATTGAAGGATTGTACTTTCAAGGGCTTTGATGGTTTTAATCTTGGCCGGTATCACAAGGATGCACAGTTCTATCTTGTTAACTGCACGTTTGCAAAAAATATGGCTGATAAGGATATTTATTTGGTTCCGACAACGAATGTTATCCAATGGGGAAGAAGGATCTATTATTTTAATTGCCATAAAGAAGGCGGGGATTATGCGTGGCACAAAGACAATTTGTATGCTGCATCGGGTTCACCAAAAGCCGACCAGATAAATGCAAACTGGGTATTTAATGAGAAGTGGAATCCTTACATTAATTAGTTTAAAAAAAGTTTATGATCTTATCACGATACACATTAAAAAACATTTCATCAAAAAATATCCGGGTACCATCAGCAGCGATGCTTGAATTACCGGAAAAAGTATTGCAATTCGGAACGGGTGTGCTGCTTCGCGGCCTGCCCGATTATTTTATCAACAAGGCTAACCAGCAGGGTATTTTTAATGGGCGTGTTGTTGTTGTTAAATCAACTTCCAAAGGCGATTCATCGGCCTTTGAAAAACAGGACGGCCTGTATACATTGTGTGTGCGTGGATTACAAAACGGGAAAAAGGTCGAAGAGAATATCATCAACGCTTCCATCAGCAGGGTATTGAGTGCAAAAGAAGACTGGAAAGAAATTTTAAAATGTGCCCATGATGAAAACATGCAGGTAATTGTTTCCAATACAACAGAGGTTGGAATACAATTGGTGAATGACGATATACGCAGTCATCCTCCGGTTTCTTATCCCGGCAAGCTTCTTTCCTTTTTATTCGAACGCTATAATGCTTTTAATGGCAGCGAGGAGAGCGGTATGGTCATCATTCCTACGGAGCTCATTCCCAATAATGGAAAAGTGCTGGAGTCAATAGTTCTTGAGCTGGCGCATTTAAATGGTTTGGAAGAAAAGTTCATCGAATGGCTGGAATGCTGCAATCACTTTTGTACTTCACTGGTCGACCGCATTGTACCCGGGAAGCCAGATAGTGATGTACTGGAAGAATTACAAAATGAGCTCGGGTACAAAGATGACCTTCTGATTATGGGTGAAGTTTACCGGCTATGGGCCATTGAAGGCGATGAAAAAATAAAAAGTATTTTATCTTTTGCAAGGGCTGATGAAGGCGTGGTGATCGAACCCAATATTGACCTGTATCGTGAGTTGAAACTTCGCTTGTTAAATGGAACCCATACCATGAGCTCCGGGCCGGCATACCTGGCAGGCTGTGAAACTGTAAAGCAGGCCATGGATGATGAGATCATTTCGGGTTATATTGCCGGTATACAAAATGAAATTGCACCTGCTATCCCATATGATGTTGATCCAGAAATTGCAAAAGCATTTGGAAAGAAAGTTTTAGACCGTTTCCGTAATCCACACATTAAACATCAATGGTTGGGAATTACCGTACAGTATAGTTCTAAAATGAAGCTGCGCTGTATACCTGTACTGGCACAACATTACAAAAACTCTCAAAATGCTCCTGAGCTGTTGTCACTGGGATTTGCTGCTTATATTTATTTTATGAAAGCGGTGAAAAAGGCGGATGGAAAATATTATGGCGAATACAAGGGAACGCAATATTTGATACAGGACGACCAGTCAGAAGTATTCATGCAGCGCTGGAAAAGCCTGGCCCCTGCTGATGTGGTTAAGGAGGTTTTAAACGATACTGAATTTTGGGGCGAACCATTAAATACATTTCCCGGCTTTGAAAATGCTGTGACAGAAAAGCTAAATTTGCTTATGAACAGCGGGGTAAAAGAAGCAGTGGAAATTGTTCAATCCAAAAAAGAGAGCGTTGCATGAGCAAAAAAGTATTGAAGGTCCACCGGGATGATAATGTGATCGTAGCATTGCAGGATATTGCAAAAGGTGAATCTATAACGTATAATGGCAACACTTATAAAATAACCGACGACATCCCCGCCAAGCATAAATTTTTTGAGAAGGATATGAATGCCGGTGATGAAGTGATCATGTACGGCGTACTGGTTGGCAAAGCACAAAATTTTATTTCTTCCGGCGGATTGATGACCACGGCCAATACAAAGCATGCCGCTGATCCTTACGATTATCATGGATCCAGTTATCAATGGCAGCCGCCTGATGTTTCAAAATTTAAGAACAAAACTTTTAATGGTTATCACAGGAGTGACGGGAGAGTGGGCACTGCCAATTACTGGCTTTTCATTCCAACGGTTTTTTGTGAGAACCGGAACCTCGATGTGATACGTGAAGCATTACACAATGAACTGGGGTATGCAGTAACAGATAAATACAAACAGTATACACATCATTTGGTTGACGCATACAAAAAAGGGAAATCAATTAATGAGATCGATCTTTCTCCTTCCTCTTTCTCATCGAATGGGAGCCGTCCATTTAAAAATGTTGATGGAATAAAGTTTTTAAATCACCAGGGCGGCTGCGGCGGTATACGCCAGGATGCGGCAATCTTAAGTAAACTGCTGGCAGCGTATGCTGATCATCCAAATGTAGGAGGTATTACTGTATTGAGTTTGGGTTGTCAGAACCTGCAGGTCACAGATTTTATAAATGACCTGAAACAACGCACAGCAAATTTTGACAAGCCATTACACATTTTTGAACAGCAGCAATCCTTAAGTGAAGAACAATTAATTGCAGAAGCTATCAAAAAAACATTTGAAGGACTAGTGGAAATAAATAAGCTTGAAAGGAAACCTGCTTCACTTGATAAATTATGTGTTGGTGTTAAATGTGGCGGCAGTGATGGTTTTAGTGGTATCTCCGCAAATCCCGCGGTGGGTTATTGCTCTGATCTTTTGGTTGGATTGGGCGCAAAAGTTTTACTGGCAGAGTTCCCGGAATTGTGTGGTGTGGAACAACAACTGGTTGACCGTTCCGTAAATGAACCTGTTGCTAAAAAGTTCATGCATTTAATGAGGAGTTATGAAGAGATCGTTTCAAGAGTAGGATCGGGATTTCATATGAACCCTTCTCCCGGAAATATAAAAGATGGTTTAATTACTGATGCCATTAAAAGTGCAGGTGCTGCAAAGAAGGGTGGAACATCTCCGGTTGTTGATGTGCTTGATTATACTGAGCCGGCAACAAAACCCGGGTTGAGCCTGGTTTGTACGCCGGGCAATGACGTGGAGGCAACTACGGGTAAGGCGGCTTCAGGCGCTACTTTGATATTGTTTACAACAGGGCTGGGTACGCCAACGGGCAATCCTGTTTGCCCGACCATTAAAGTTGCCACCAATTCAAAATTGGCAAAGCGAATGGGTGATATAATTGATATTGACACGGGCTCTGTTATTGAAGGAGAAAAAACGATAGAAGAAATGGGAGAGGAGATACTGGAGTATTGCATCAAGGCAGCCAGCGGTGAAGTGATACCCAAAGCTGTACTTTTGAACCAGGATGATTTTATCCCCTGGAAAAGAGGAGTAAGTTTATAGTTGAGCGTTGTCACCCTGAGCCAGTTTACCCTGAGCAATAGACGAAGCGAAGGGTTGATGAGTAATGGCAAAATTGTTGAAGTATATAAAATAAGCTGATGAAAAAATTCTTAGGTAAAAATTTTCTTCTGCAAAGTGAAACCGCACAGGCGTTGTATCATGATTATGCAGAGAAAATGCCTGTGATAGATTATCACAATCACTTACCTCCTGAGCAAATTGCCAATGACATCAACTTTGATAATATTACCCAGGCATGGTTGTACGGGGATCATTATAAGTGGAGAGCCATGCGTACCAATGGCATTGATGAAAAGTACATAACGGGCGATGCAACTGATTATGAAAAATTTGAGAAGTGGGCTGAGACCGTTCCTTATACATTACGCAATCCTCTTTATCACTGGACGCATCTGGAATTACAGCGCTATTTTGATGTTGACGAGGTTTTAAATGCTGACAGCGCTAAAACGATCTATGCTCATTGCAGCAGTAAGCTGCAGTCAAAAGAATATTCTATCCGCAACCTGTTGCGGAAGATGAATGCAAAGGTTATCTGTACAACCGACGACCCTACTGACACATTAGAGCATCATCAAAAAATAAAAGATGACGGATTTGAAATAAAGATACTGCCTGCCTTTCGTCCTGATAAGGCCATGAATGTGGATGATGTTGCCAACTTTAATAGTTATGTTGAAAAGCTGCAGTCTGTAAGCAATACACACATTAATTCTTTTGAATCATTTTTAGATGCATTAAAACAACGCCATGATTTTTTTGCATCTATGGGCTGTTCGGTTTCCGATCATGGGCTGGAACATATTTACTCGGAAGATTATACAGATGCAGAAGTAGTGGCTGCATTTTATAAGATACGTGGCGGCAGGGAACTTAACCCGGATGAGAGGAATAAATTCAAGTCTGCTATGCTGCACATTTTTGCCATTTGGGATTGGGAGAAAGGATGGGTACAACAATATCATTTAGGTGCTTTAAGAAATAATAATACAAGGTTACTGGAGCAGTTGGGTGCTGATACAGGCTGGGATTCTATTGGTGATTTTCACCAGGGAAAGGCATTGTCTAAGTTCCTGGGAAGACTGGATTCCACTAACCAACTGGCAAAAACAATTCTCTACAATCTCAATCCTGCGGACAATGAATTGATGGCAACCATGACCGGCAACTTTAATGATGGCTCTGTTGCAGGAAAAGTGCAATGGGGATCCGCCTGGTGGTTCTTAGATCAAAAAGACGGGATGACCAAACAGATAAACGCATTGTCCAATATGGGTTTGCTGAGCAAATTTGTAGGTATGCTTACAGATTCAAGAAGCTTTCTTTCTTTCCCACGCCATGAATATTTCCGCAGGATACTCTGTAATTTATTTGGAGAAGAAATTGAGAATGGTGAACTCCCTCACGATCTTAAATGGACAGGAAAAGTTATTGAAGACATCTGCTATAACAATGCGAAGCATTATTTTGGATGGTAGGAAAGTATCGGTCTCTTTTTAAGATAGTCTCTTTAATACATTTGTTATGACTTCGGCTGTTTTTTGATTGCCAATGGTAATAATTTTTGCTTCTTCAGAATTCGATAACTCTATTATAATTGCAAATCTTTGAAATATCACCGTGTTAGAATAAGCGGTTGTTGTTGTAACGTTTTTAATATTTGTAAAGTTTATTTTTTTAAAATCTTTTAAAAATCGGCTGGAAATAAAATTAGGTATTATTAATAAGCATTTATTTTTAATGTCAACGATCATTTTATTATTTTGCCTGAAGAAGTCCCCGATTAAAAATAATGAAACAAGAATTCCTATAAATCCAATTAGTATTTCATTATTAAATAATATCAATACACAAGCAAACAATAGTGTAAAATCAAATATCAAATTTATATTCAAGTAACAAGGTGATAATTCAATAGTATCACCTTTAATGATTATAGTGGGATCTGTTGTTTGTAACTTTTCTAATAATTTCTTAGAATCTTCCATTCAACGAAATAGGTTATTCAAGAATTATATCTTAACCTTAATAACCAGCTTTTTTATTTCTCCCTCACCTATCATCGGCGCATGTACATCTTCTGGAAAAAAGATAGCGAACTGGTTATCGTTTAGTTCAAAATACATATCAGGAGTATCGCTGTAGAATACAACATCTTTCTCTGCATTGTATTCACCTTTTTGTTCTTTGCACTCACTTCTGGGCTTCCATCCAAACTGTTCTTTTCCTTTTATGCAAAGCTGTATATCGATATGCTTATCATGGCATTCAAACTTAGCGATCGATTCTGCTGCTGTCATTCCTTTTTTATTTGAAAAAATAGCTCTTAAGTTATCGCCGTCAATTTCAAATTTCCCATCTTCAATGGTTGCAAGGTTCTGCGAATTGATATACTCAAATGCTTTTGCAAACAAGGGATGAACACAGTTGTATTTTTCTGAGTTGGATAGAGCATCAATTATCATAACCGATTTTTAAGAGTTATTCATTCATAATTCTAAATTCATAATTCAGAATTACCGCTGCACCCTTCCGCTTGCATCACCCTTCATCAGGTCTTTCACCTCACTTACAGTAGCATTGGTATACGATGGCAATGAATTCTATCATACAAAGCAATACAATGTAAGGATAGTTGACCGTGTAGGCAGCGGTGATTCATTTGCAAGCGGTTTTATTTATG